>Ga0315336_1004463_pt1 | contig 16564 bp, 8 predicted proteins | sample ASW5metaG_FD_204512 | JGI IMG/M metagenome (GOLD analysis project Ga0315336, IMG submission 204512) | Ammonia-oxidizing marine archaeal communities from Monterey Bay, California, United States - ASW #5 | ecosystem: Environmental > Aquatic > Marine > Intertidal zone | place: USA: California...
GGGATCCCCGCCGCACCTGGGCACGTCGAAAATACTGCCTTGACCCGCATGGCAATGCGTCTTTGCCAAGAAACCCAGCCCGCCGTTGGCCCCGTAGTTGCCACGAGCCCAGCCGTCGCCTTGCTTGTTGGTTCGCCCGCCCGCCGACCCGTTAAACGGCACGCGGTTGTACTGGTCGGTGGGGCAAAGCATCGTCGACAAATTCGTACCCCGGGCGGGCGCGTTGACCGGATCGGTAATTCGCAACTTCAGATCAAAGATGTCGAACAGTTCCTGAGATTCCATGAACGGCAAAATCATGATCACCCAATTCTCCGACAAATCGGGATTGTTGCGCAAACCCAGGTCCACTCCAGGCTCCCAATGCGAACTGGGAGGAAAGGCACCGTGGGAGCTGTGGTAATTGTGCAGTGCAATACCAAGCTGCTTCAGGTTGTTGGCGCATTGAATCCGCCGGGCCGACTCACGGGCGGCCTGCACGGCCGGCAACAAAAGCGCGACCAGGATGCCGATGATGGCAATCACGACGAGCAGCTCGACGAGGGTAAAAGCGGTCCGAGCCGCAAAACTGCAGGAGCGAGGAGCGGAGCTTTGCATCCAACGCCTCCTTAAGCGGGTGCAGAAACCGAAAAAGCGACACACGAGCTCATTTTACACTGTTTTCCGATGGTGGTTAAGTCGCTTTACCTTCAGCATAGAGCCAGCCTGGCTCCTCTGGTCTGGCCATAGAAAATAGAATTGGGCCATAGAAAATAAAACAAGCCGGGCGGACTGGCATCCGCCCGGCTCATGAGAAGTTTTTTTACGTTTCAACCGTACTTAAGTTTCTACCGTGTAGCTGCTCACTCTAGCTACGATGACTGCCACGGCGGCACAACAAACCGACCAGGCCCAACATCAACAGGCCCATCGTGCCAGGCTCGGGGATGGGGTTTGCGCCAACGGTGATCAGTTCGGACAACGCGTAATAACGAGCCATATTGTCGTGACCTGGAGAATGGCCAAACATCCAATTAGCAGCCTTCTGATCAGCATAGCCAACCGTGGTAGGGTGGGTCTGGTTACCCAATGCCGTACCCGAGGCCGCGGTACCGTCGGCGTTCGAGCCTGTAAATGTCCATGACCAACCCTCACTGAACGTGGCACCGTTCTCGTTCTTATTCATGACCACAGCATGAGAACCATCCCAAAAATCGGCAGCGTCGTCAGCGACTTTGCTACCGTCGGTGAGATACACGGGACCCGATACGGGCGCATTGTCTCTTGCGTCAACCGCGGTCGTGGAGCCGAGCATCTTCCAGCTCAAGTCTCCCATCCCCCCGATCGAGGAGTTGTTAGCCAAATTTTGCAGCACGTCGTTGTAGGTCGTAATATCTTGACTACCGGCCTTATGCATATCACTCGACACGAACGCCAAATGGAAGGTATCTCCATCGCTAAGACCGGGCACCAAGGCATGGCCACTATCCAGGTAGGCTGCCTGTGCCGAGAGCGGCGCGAGCACGGCGACTGCCAGGACGACCATCCAAGACACTTTTACAAAACTTCTCATCACACACCTCCTTAAGGGAAAAACTAGTTGTTTCAAGTAGCCGATACCACTTTATGACAACATGAAAAAAACCGCGGAAGGTCCACTCCTTGGATGACAACACTCCATGAACTCAGTAACACTCCGACGTTAAAAAAAAACGCCACACCTTCATGCCACTCTCGTGGCACAAAGGTACGACGTTTTAAGTACCCTGATCAATAAAGCTACTCTGCCAATTACTTGGCGCAGTCCGTGGTCGGACTGCCTGCATCGTATGTCGCATTAGCTTTCTCCCAAACAACTTTCTGCGTTAACGTTCTTCCGACCCTATGCACTCATTGTAACCAAACCACGCGCGACTGCAAGTTTTCAGCATGAAAAATACTTCGATTTGCTTATTTTTTGGATGTAAAGGAGGTTCAACTCTCCTCGTCATTGGGTTATTTTGACCCACAATATTTTGGCGAAGGAGCCGGATTGTTGGTGCGCCAGGGTTGTTGGTGTCCTATTTCCAGCGTCGACGACCACATAAACAAGAGCCCACCACCAATCCCAGCAAAATCAGGCCGGTAGGCTCGGGAACGGCCGCGGTGCTGCCGGTGCCGGAGGGCCCGAAGTTCTGCTTCCACAGATCGTAGTCGGCCACGACAACGGTTGCCGCGCCCGAACCGTTGCCGCCCAGGACCGCCGAGTCACCACCCAGGTTGTCCCGAAAGATGGTGTAGTCGGCCGCATCGACGGTGCCGTTGCCGTTGTAGTCGCCAGCCAGGCCAGCGCCGGCGGTCGTCAGCATGATCCAGTCATTGGCGGTGTCGATATTCATCGAGAACAATCCCGCATCGGAGCCGCCCAAGGTCAATCCGGCGTCGGTCAGCTCACCGCTTGCGGTGAGTACCTTGAAGGCGTCGCCCCCACTTGGCGTAAAACCGTCAAGGAGCGTAACGTGCAGGGTCCCGGCCAGCGAGGCATCGCCCAGGACATTGAGCACATCATGGTTCACCCCGGCCTGGGTACCGCCGATTTCGATCGCCAGTGTTCCGCCCGATCCCTGGTTGTAGTGGCCATCGATGGTCAGCTCGCCAGGACTGTTGCCGGGGGAAACCGTGGCCGATTGATTGTCCACGTCACCCGAGATGGTCCCCACGCCACTAACGTCCCCCGAAAGTAGCGTCACCGACCCGCCCCCGACACTGTCGACGACACTGTGATTGAGTATCACGCTGCCCGAGAGGCTGAGCGTTTTGCCCATCAAGTCCACTGGGCCGTCAAAGCTGAGGTCGCCGCCGCTGACCGTAACAGCCGCGTCGGCGAGCAGGCCCACACCCAATTGAAGCTTGTGACTGCCCTCATCCACATTGATCGACGGGGCCGTCAAATCGGTTCCCGCAGCCAGGTTCACCGGGCCATGACCGGCGAGAGCGTAACTGTTCGGGCTTGCAAAATTCAGGGTCTGGACAGTTACCGGTTCATTGGTAAACACCGTTTGAGGAGCATCAATCACGCTGCCAAAGTTGACCACCTGGTCGTCGACGTTACTACCGGTTCCAGGCGCTCCAAGCGGTGTCCAGTTGGTGGTTTGATTCCAGGCTCCCGAGCCGTTGTTTTGCCAACTCCGCTCGGTGATCTCGGTAGGCTCGCCAACGAATATCTGTTCCGACAGCGCGTAAAAATGACACGAATTGTCCGCGCCGGGGCTATTAGCCAGATCAGAAATCCAAATACCGGTGCGCTGATCCGCATAGCCTACGGTGGTGCTGTGAAAAGTGTCAGGCTCCGTGCCAAGAGGAGCATTCAGATCCACAAAACCGGTTACCGTTGACCCTGTAAACGTCCATGACCAACCGGTGTACTGGGCACCGTTCTGGTCCTTATTCAAGGCTGCATTAAGATCGCCATCCCACATGCTGTCAAAGCCATTGGCAAGCTTGACATTGTCAAGGCGATACACGGCACTGCTATCCGTTCCCGATCCTCCGCCCACGAGCGCGTTATCCCTGGCGTGTACCGCTTCGGTAGAGCCGATGGCCTTCCAGGTGAGGTCGGGTATGCCCGCGATCGTGGAGGTGTTGGCCTCGGTTTGTACGAGATTGTTGTAGTACTCAATGTCCGCTGAAGAGGCCTGGGACAATGAAGCTGTCACGAACGCGAAGTGGAAGCTTTCGCCCTCGCTCACACCCGGCGGTATCAGCGGATCTCCCGGGTAGAGTGTCGCCGCCTGTGCCGAGAGCGGAATGATCGCGGTGGCTATGAGCACCAGGGCGACTGGCAAGGAACTGGAAAATCGCATCATTCGTCGACGGCTCCACAAACAGGGGACCACTACCGACAATCCCAGCAGGACCAGGCCGGTGGGCTCGGGCACGGCCGTTGCCGAGCCACTGCTGGTGTTGCCAAAATTATTTTTCCACTGGGTGTATTGCCCCGCTCCGATCGTACCACCAATCGGGTCGTTCAAGAGCGGATTGTCCGTACCCAGGCTGTCAGCCCAAAGGGTGTAGTCGGCCGCATTGACCACGCCGTCGTTGTTGTAGTCGCCACTGGTCGGGTCAACCTCACCGGCTCGCAACACCAGGTTATTGCCCACCACGTCGACACCGGTAAACCACCATTTTCCAGAGCCGGTCAACGCAACACTGGTGCTATTGTCGGTGATCCCGCCGGTCGTGGTGAGAATGGTAATGTCACTGTCGGGGCTGAAGTTCTCGGCCAAGTCAAGGTTCAACGTGATCTCTCCGCTCAGGGTGGCCGAACCTTGCACGTCAAACCGATCCGAAGTCACCCCACCTGTACTGTCGCGCAAATCGAGGTCAACCGTCGCACCATCGAGTGTCAGATTAGCAGCAATGGTTGTGTTGCCTTCGGTACCCAGCATTCCCGAACCGGAAACGGCCCCGCCCCCGACGGTGTCGACGACGCTGTGATTCAAGAGCATGTTACCCTCACCTGAGAAGCTAAGCGTATTGCCCATCAAGTCCACCTGATTGTCAAAGTTGAGGTCGCCGCTGGTGACCGTGACGGTCGTGTCGGCGAGCAGGCTAACACCCAGTTGAAGCTTGTGGCTGCCCCCATCGACATTGATCGACGGGTCCGTCAAATCTGTTCCCGCAACCAGGTTCATCAGGCCATGACCACCGAGGGCGAAGTTGTTCTGGTTTTCAAAATTAAGAGTTTGGGCGTTTACCGTTTCATTGGTAAACACCGTTTGCGGAGAGGTAATCACATCGCCAAAGTTGATAACCTGATCGGCAAGGTTCTCACCGGTTCCAGGAATTCCAAACGGTGACCAGTTGGCATATTCATGCCAGTCTCCCGAGCCGTCATTTCGCCAACTCCGCCCGGTGACCACGGTGGCCGATTCGATAAATAGCTGTTCGGACAACGCGTAAAAATGGAGCATGTTGCCAAAGCCGGGAGAGTGGCCTTCAATCCAAATATCGGACAGCTGATCGAAATAGCCAATCCTGGTGTCAAAAGGAAGCTCGCCAAGAGGGGCATCCGCATCCACCACACCTGTCGCCTTTGAGCCTGTAAACGTCCACGACCCAATCCCCGACCCCGGAGTGGGGCTTTGGCCATTCTGGTTGGTACTCAAGGTCGCAGCAAGATCGCCATCCCACATGCTGTCATAGCCATTGGCAAGCTTGACATTGTCAAGACGATACACCGGGCTGTTATCCGTTCCCAACCCTCCGCCCACGAGCGCATTATCCCTGGCGTCTACCGAAAGCGTGGAGCCCATGACCTTCCAGGTGAGCTCCGGTACCCCCAGGATCGTGGAGGTGTTGGCATCGGTTTGTACGAAGTCGTTGTAGAACCCAATATCCGCTGACTTGGCCTGGCCTACCGAATCGGTCACGAATGCCAGGTGAAAACTCTCTCCCACACCCAAACCTGGGGGTATTAACGGGTCTCCTTCCGAGAGCACAGCTGCCTGTACCCAGAGAGGAATGACCGCGGTGGCTGTGAAGACCAGAAATACCGTTCGGGAACTGGAAAATCGCATCATTAGACCTCGATTTAGGTAACGCAGCGGGCCTGGAACAAAGCGGGCACTGGAACAACAGGAGTTCATAGTAACCCGAATGTGCACGAAATACAAGTTTCTGGAACTTAAATTTATCCTTCTATTGGCAAAAGTAACCCGGTTTTAGCCTCTCGAGCGGCCGAAAGAAGTTCCCCCGAACAGGCTGCCTGTGTCATTCATCATCTTGTTTAAAAGTCGCTTCCAGCGGCAATGCCTGGCGAGATGTTTGCGAAGTAGCAGCGTTGTAGGGTAAAATCAACAATGCAGAGGCATTATCAAGACGACCACAAACCTGCACGACTGGCCGTGCAAACACCAACAAATAACTTGAAACGGTATCCGCTCGCCGTCCCGGCGATTCTACTGCTCGTACTCCAAGCGAGTTTCGCGGGTGATGTCGATTTTGACCACCATATCCGGCCAATCCTCTCGGACAAGTGCTTTCGCTGCCACGGGCCGGATGCCAAGGCCCGCCAGGCGGATTTACGGTTGGATACCAAGGAGGGGCTGTTTGCGGATCAGGGCGGATACGCGGCGGTCGTCCCCGGCAAACCACTCCAGAGCGAACTGATCCGGCGGATTACGAGCCCGGACCAAGACAAGCTCATGCCACCCCAGGATTCAAAGCTAGAACTCTCGTCGGCGGAAATCGACACGCTGCGGCAGTGGGTCGAAGCCGGCGCGGCGTGGGACTCCCACTGGGCTTTTCAACCCGTCGTGCAGCCCGACGTGCCCGACGGCGCCAGGCCGATCGACCACTTCGTCCAGACCCGTTTGCGTAACGAAGGTCTCGCTGGCGGGCCGGCAGCCAGCAGGCCGAAACTGTTGCGACGCGTCACGCTCGATCTAACCGGGTTGCCGCCGACGCTCGCAGAACTCGATGCGTTTCTGGCAGACGATTCCCCTGGCAGCTACGAAAAGGCCGTGGATCGCCTGCTCGCTTCAGAGGCCTACGGCCAACGGATGGCCTGGGATTGGCTGGATGCGGCCCGCTACGCCGATAGCAATGGCTTTCAGGGAGATAGGGACCGCACGATGTGGCCCTGGCGTGACTGGGTGGTGCAATCCCTGAACACCAACATGCCGTACGACCAGTTCACCATCTGGCAGCTTGCTGGCGACCAGTTGCCGGGCGCAACGCCCCAACAAAAACTCGCAACCGGGTTTTGTCGAAATCACATGATCAACGGTGAAGGCGGACGGATCGCCGAAGAGAACCGGATCGAATACATCTTTGACCAGACAGAAACGCTGGGCACGATCTGGTTAGGGATGACGCTGACCTGCTGCCGTTGTCATGATCACAAGTACGATCCGCTCGCGCAGCGCGAATACTACCAGCTGTTCGCCTTTTTCAACCAGACACCCGTCGATGGATCAGGTGGTGACCCCCAAACGCCACCGGTAATCTCTGCTCCGTCACCTGGTCAGCTACGCCAGATCGAGGTCCTGGAAGATCAGATTACTGCCAGCCAGCAGGAATTGGCCCGGCAGAAGGCAGAACTTGCACTACAACAGCGGGAGTGGGAACAAAAAAGGCTGGCTGCCGACGTCACTTCCACCCGGTGGACCGTCTTGTCGCCCGATTCCGCCTCGGCCCGATACCAAACCCTGGAAATCCTGCCGGACGACTCGGTGCTGGCAAGCGGTGCGAACCCGAATGACGACACGTATACGGTCAAGGCCCCAATCGACCTGGGTGAAATTACCGGAGTTCGCCTGGAAGCGTTACAGCACCAGAGTCTCACCCCCAACGGCTTGTCGCGGACCAAGAGCGGCAACTTCGTGCTGAGCGAATTCGAACTGCAACTGCAACGCACCGACGAGACTCAGCCAATGCCGGTCGAGTTGGCCTCGGCCGATGCCACGTTTGAACAAGATGGCTGGGAGGTTACCGCCGCCTTCGACGGCAAGCCGAAAACCGGCTGGGGAGTCCACGAGGGCCGGCCCGTTGATCGCGAACACGCGGCCCTGTTCCGGTTTGCCACGAGACAAACGGCCGGACCAGGAAGCAAGCTGATCTTCACCTTGAGTCACTACTCGGACAATATCAACCACAATCTGGGCCGGTTTCGATTGTCGGCCACCGCTGACCCGCATCCCGAATTGGCGGCTAGCCGGCAAGCGCTGGTCGAGGCGCTCGGCGTGCCTCCGGAAGAGCGGAGCAAAGAGCAGGCCCAGTGGATTACCGAACGATTTTTCGCCACTGACGAAAATTTTGTCCGGTTGCAAGTGGATCTCCGCCGGACCAAACAGGAGTTGGACAAGCTTCGTGAAGGTATTGCAGAAGTAATGATCATGCAGGACATCGAAAAACCTCGCGAAACTTTTCTGCTGACCAAGGGCCTGTACAACCAACCGAAAGACAAAGTCATCGCGGGAGTGCCACGGGTCCTTCCACCACTGCCGGAGGATGCCCCCGCGAATCGGCTCACCCTGGCCCAGTGGCTGGTCGATCCGTCACAGCCTTTGACCCCACGGGTGGTGGTCAATCGGCATTGGCAAAAATTCTTTGGCCACGGCCTGGTCAAAACGACCGAAGATTTCGGATCCCAAGGAGAAAAGCCCTCCTATCCTCGGCTACTCGATTGGCTGGCTGCAGAGTTTGTGAAAAGCGGCTGGAATGTGAAGGCGCTACACAAGCAAATTGTGATGAGCGCAACCTACCAGCAAACGGCCAAGGCACCGGCTGAACTTTACCAGCGCGACCCGGACAACCGCCTGCTCGCCCGCGGTCCCCGGTCCCGGCTGGCCTCGTGGATGCTCCGAGATCAGGCGCTGGCCGCCAGCGGGTTGTTGGTACACAAAATGGGGGGGCCACCGGTGAATCCGTACCAGCCGGCGGGGGTATGGTCCGAAGCAACCTTTGGCAAAAAACAGTACGAGCAGGACCAGGGCGAGAAGCTTTATCACCGCAGCATTTACACCTTTTGGCGGCGCATCATCGGGCCGACGATGTTCTTTGATGTCTCCAAGCGGCAGACGTGTACCGTAAAAACGGCCCAAACGAACACACCATTGCACGCGCTGGCCACCTTGAACGACATCACCTACGTTGAGGCCGCCCGTGCGTTGGCAGAGCGGGTGATGCACAGGCATAATGAAGTCGCCGATCGGTTAGGAATGGCCTTTCGGCTGTGCACGTCCCGCCGACCCACCGCAGCAGAACTGGACCTGCTGGTCGCCCGCTTGGAGGTCTTCGGCAAACAGTACGCTGCCACGCCGGCCGAAGCGACAAAGCTGCTGAAGGTTGGCCAGTTGCAACGGGACGAAAACCTTGACCCGATCGAGCACGCCGCTCATGCCGGGGTTTGCCTGTTGATCCTGAATTTGGATGAAACGCTGAACAAATAAGAAAACACCGCCACAAATAGAAGCAAGCCGTGGATCCACTCACCCAACATAACGCACTGGTCACGCGTCGCGAGTTATTCGGCCGCACCGCCGTCGGGATCGGTACCGCCGCACTCGCATCGCTGCTGGATGCAGATGGCCTTGCGGCTGCCGACGAGCCGCGCCGAAGCGGACCGCAAGGCGGTTTGCCCGGTTTTCCACATTTCGCGCCGAGGGCAAAGCGGGTTATCTACCTGTTCATGAACGGAGCGCCGACACACGTCGATCTGTTTGACTACAAACCGAAATTGAAACGCCTGCACGGCCAGCCGATCCCGCAGGATTACGTGGAAGGCAAACGGTTCAGCACCATGACCGGCGACCCCAAGGGTAAAGTGGTCCTCGCGCCCGTCGAACCATTCAAACAACGAGGCAAGTGTGGCGCCTGGGTCAGCGAGCTGATGCCGCACACCGCAAAGAGTGTCGACGATTTGTGCTTTATTAAGAGCATGCACACCGAGGCGGTAAACCATTCGCCCGGCATCACGTTCATGTTGACCGGCTCGGAAATGGCCGGGCGACCAAGCATGGGTGCCTGGCTGACATACGGCCTGGGATCGATGGCCGACGACCTGCCAGGCTTCGTCGTGATGACCTCGGTTAGCAAAGACACAACGTGCGGACAGATTTTTTACGACTACTATTGGGGAAGCGGATTTTTGCCTTCGCGACTGCAGGGTGTCAAGTTCCGCGGCGGGGGTGACCCGGTGTTGTACCTGAACAACCCCGACGGCATGAGCCGCGCGGTGCGGCGCGGGTTGTTGGACGACCTGGCCAGGCTCAACCAGTGGCAACTCGACCAGTTCCACGATCCGGAAATCGCCACCCGCATTGCCCAATATGAAATGGCCTACAAGATGCAGGCGAGTGTTCCGGAGTTGACTGATCTTTCCGGCGAGCCGGCTCACATCCTGGAAACGTACGGACCGCAGGTGAAGGAGCGAGGAACGTTTGCCCACAACTGCCTGATGGCCCGCCGCCTGGTCGAGCGGGGCGTGCGGTTCGTGCAGGTGATGCACGCCGGCTGGGATCAGCACAGTAGCCTGACCACCGAACTCTACACGCAGTGCCGCGATACCGACCAGCCCTCCGTGGCGCTGATCCAGGATCTGAAACAACGTGGTTTGTTGGACGACACGTTGGTGATCTGGGGTGGCGAGTTCGGGCGTACGCCATTTCTGCAAGGTGACTTCGACAACCGTTCCCGTTGGGGCCGCGATCATCATCCCTATGCGTTCACGTTATGGATGGCCGGTGGTGGCGTCAAACCAGGCATGACCTACGGCGAGTCGGACGATTTGGGAATGAGCGTGGTCGCCGATCCCGTCCATGTCCACGATCTCCAGGCGACCATCCTGCACCTCTTGGGGATCGACCATGAACGGTTGGTTTTCAAATTCCAGGGCCGCCACTATCGGCTGACCGACGTGCATGGTCGACTGGTCGAGGGATTACTCGCCTAGTGAACTGCCAACGGCCAGGCCGTGGTCAAAGGCTGTCCCAGGTCTACCACCAAAACGAGTGCCAAAAACGGATTTCATCAAATTGGCACGCCTTCATCAGTTCGCGCTCGCGTTGACTTCCAGCGCGCGGTAAAATTCTAGCGCCGCCTTGAATTTCGCCAGTGATTCGAGTTCCAGAACACCTTGATGGCGGCGAAAATCACGGCCTCAGGCGCCGAACTTCGGTTCGGGCAGGCCTCGTACGCCGAGCCCGTGAATTGCGAACAGACTTCCGGGCTGTGGATGCCTTGCCAGTTGCTCCGGGGTCACGAAGGCCTGTTGTGACGTGACGTAAAGCGTTTCGTAATTGTCTCCGCCAAAGGTAACGCAGGTCGGGCTGGGGATCGGCATGTCGATTTCCCGATCGAGTCGGCCTTGAGGGTCGATGCGCAGAATCTTGCCTCCCAGGTTCAAGGCAAACCAATAATACCCCTCGGCATCGACCGTCGCACCGTCGATAATCCCGGGCTTTCGATCTTCGAGCGAAAAAAGCGGTCTGCGATTGTCAATGCGGCCCTCGTCAATATCAAAATCGAAGACATAGACCGTGCTCCCTTTCGTATCGCCGAAATACATCCGCGTGTCATCCGGGGCAAAGGCGATCCCATTACTGCAAACGAAGGAAAAGTCTGCTGCGCATTTGTGGCACGTAAAATCTGAGTCGAAGCGATAGATGTACGACGACTTGTCTTTCAGCTGATCATCCATGCTGCCACACCAATAGCGTCCACGACGGTCAATCTTTCCATCGTTCAGCCGGCTGTGCGGTTTGTCCCCTTCGGGATCGACGATCTGCTCTATCCGGCCGGTTTCCAAATCAACGGCACAAAATCCTGAATTTGTGCCCGCGATCAATCCGCCGGTTTCCCGAAATCCAAAGGATCCCACTTGTTGGGGCATGCGCCAGACATCGCGCTGCTGGGTCACGACATTCAATCGCTTTATCGACGGCCACCGCGGGCCGGCCAACTCCATGGAAGGTCCCGCGTGATCGCACCAGTACAGAGAGGTTTCCTCGGCGGACCAGAGCGGCGACTCTCCAAGGCCGTCATTGCACTCCCAAAGACATTCGATCTCGAACATCGTATTCCCTCGCGCACAGCATTTGGCGAAACTCTGGCCGCCAAGTGGGTAGGTTGGCGGTCGCTTTTGGCGACTCTTCAGTCGTTTGCCAACTCTTCAAATGTTCCCGGTAAATTGCGTAGAAAGCGTCAGCAGCCCGATAGGCGGAGACAAACAATGCTCCCCCCTTCGTCGCAATATGCGTACGGCCCACCAAACGGGTAGGGCGTCAGTATCGCTAATGGTGGGGCACATCGTCAACCAATTGTCTATGAGGGAGAGCAGTGTGAGCAGCGGTAATCGGTCGAAGGGGACTGCCGGAAAGCCGATGGGAAATAGAACACATTGGCAGCTCTTGATGATCTTCGAGGGCACCGGCGGTGACGACTACGAAACGCTGTACATTACGTCACAACACGCCTTCGTCAGTTCGCGCTCGCGTTGACTTCCAGCGCGCGATAAAACTCCAGCGCCGCCTTGAATTCCGCCAGTGACGCGGGCTCCAGAACACCTTGATGGCGGCGAAGCTCGCGATCCAGATGCCCCACGATATAGTCCACCTCTTCGGCGCGTGGCTTGAGTGGGTGATCCGCAACTTCGACATGCCACGGACTGGTGTGGGCAAACCGAATACGGCTGGCTGGATGCCGGGTGAACGTACGCACGGCAATCCATCCCGAGCCGGTCAATGAAATGTCCGCCGAAAACAAGGTCCGCAAACCTTCATCTGGTGTCCGCTCACCGCGTGGCTTTAAGGTCCGAACCACGAGGCCGTCCACGACGATTTCAACCCGGTCCACCGGGTAGCGGCTTTCGACGCGACCTGCGACACGATACACACCGCCTGCCGATGCCGACACGAAAATGTGTCCCGCCGGTTTGCCGTTCACCGTGGCCAGCAGCATGGGGCCCGTGGTGACGAAACTACGGCCTGCCTTGAGCCCCTCTATCCAGTTCTCGTAGCTGAATCCATCCGGCTGCTGGACGTACACACGGCCAAACCCCAACGGCACGGGATGGGCACCCGATCCGGTTCCGGCGGTTGGCTGAATGCGAAAACCACAATTCAAAAGCGCGTAGTAGGTCTGAAAACCGTAATCAATCCAGCCCCACTCCGTATAACCGTTCTGGTCGGTAGCGACTCGCATGTAAGCGGGGCTCATCTCGAAAGTCCACTTGCCGAGCTGGAACGGCCCGGGCCAGACGTGGTTGTTGGACAACTCGAACAGGTCCACTTTCATGACCGGTGCGAGCATCAGGCTCCAGGACCAGGAATGCTTTTCAAAGTCGAGCAAGGCACCTTCCCGGTGGGCCTGCTCCGCGACGGGTGCGACCGGCGGTGCACCCTGGTGGAAAAGAGTCTTGTGACCAATGATCAACACGGCACCCAGGGCATGCCGCCGTCCTCCGATGCCGCCGAGTTCGTACTCGGTATTCAGGGGGTAGACGAGATGATCGTCATCGATCTTGATCGGCCCCGGTTGTGGTGCGGGAGCCGGAACACGATTCCCCTTGACCGGGCTTACGCGACCCTCCCTCACCCAATGAGAGAGTGGGAATGAGAGATTGAGGTCTTCGGCCAGAACCAGGTTCGGTGTCTCGGCCAGGGACCGATGCGAATGGGTGTCGCCGCTGTACCAACCAAGCCTGGCCATGTGGATCCAGCGGACCAGCGGCAACACGATGTCGGTCGAATCCGCCTCGACTACAACCTCCCGCTCGACCGGTAAATACTCTTTGCCACGCTGGGCGGTGACGGTGTATTTCCCCGGAGGCAGCCGTACCATGAACGGATCCGCCGACAACGTCGTGTGCATCGCCGGAGAACCCTTTCTGTTTCGCTGGTAATCCACGGCAGTCCCTTCGGCCGACACACAGCGCGGAAAGAACCACTCACCCGCCGAGTCTCGAATCGACACCCGCGCTGGTAACAACGTGCCAGTTCTGGCGTCGATGACGCGACCGTTCAGGACCGCCATCGGGCCCGCCGCAGCCGGAGATCCCTGCAAGAACACGAGCAGGGTAACGCCAGCCGCGCCCGCCAATCGCAGCATACCCATCCCAAGTGTGTGAGCCCGCGAGAAACGGCGGCTGTTGCAAGAAACTCTTTGCATTTTTGGTTTCATTTCAAGAAACACAAGACCCACCAGCAGGGTAGAAACCTCACGAAGCAGATGCGGAAATGGGGCGGTTGGGCATGAGATCTTGGCCAGGTTTTCTACGGGGTCACAGGGTGGTCTGCTACCGGGATTTTTTGATCTCGAAAAGGTACGGCGATTCAGCCGAATCGATCTCCAGCGGTGTTCGCTTGGGATGAGAGTACTTCAGCGGGATGGCGGTGCTCACCCGTCCCTGGCTGTCCAGCGCGGCAATGGTCACCTTGTGCTTGCCGCGGACCACCCCGTCGCCGTACTCGTGGCTGGTGACCTGGTTGAACGTGCCGTCGGCGACGTTCACTTCCGCTTTGCCGGGACGCGGGTGGGTCTTCGCGTCAATCCGGTCGACCTGGGGATAAAAAGTCACGGTGATCCGCTCTGCAGGGATGAGCGACCCGTCGTCATAGGTCACTTTGCCGGAGACCCTGTGGTAATTGAAAGGATCACCCGAACCACACCCGATCGAAAACAGCAAACCAAACACCCCGGCGGCGGTAAACCACCAGCGACGGTAGCCTTGTAAAAAGGAATTTATCCGAAACATGGACTTGAAAACTCCTGTAGCTGGAGGCGCAAGAATTCAGCCGATCGCTTGTCCGACCGTACACTTGGATTCTTGCAGATTCAGCGACACAAAAAAAGCAGGTTGATATCTGTAAGACCGCACCGCGGGATCCCTTACTTTGGAATTCGGTGCACCGTGTACCAGGCGTCGTTGTGTTGCAGGGGCTCGCCGTCTTCCCCAACGAGCTGGCCCACGTTGATCTCATACACCATGCCGATCGGATAGGTCGTAACTGGAAAAGTGAGCTCGATCGACATGCGATCGGAGGCCAACTGTGCCTTTTCGACCGGGACGTTGGCCGAGCCCGCTTCGGGTGAGCCGTATTCACCTGTGTACAGGTAGTGATACTTCCGCACGAGGAAGTCGCCCGGTTGGAGCCGGGTCCCCTTGGCCAGCGGTCGGGTCAGTCGAATCACGAACCCCCGGCCGCCCGGGCGAATGTCCAGCGAATGCATGGCCAAGGGCGCCGGGCCCTGGTATTTCATCCGTGTCAGCCCCGTGGTCAGCGAGCACATGTATAACTGATTGTCGGGGCCAAATTTCATCCGCAGGCAGCCGTGTGGCTGGCCATCGATGAAACGGAACGCAGCACCCTGGTATTGACCGTCAACTTTTTGGAGTGCAATCCGCATGATGCCCGAATTCGTGCCATAGCCCACGTCGCCCACGAACAACTGATCGGCAAAAGGCCCGAACGCGCCCTGCGTGCCGTCCCAGGCCGGGCCAGACGTGCTGGCACTCGACCCCACCGCCCGCTCCTGGTTGTAGGGCAACCAAACGGCACTGGGGCCATCGGGATATTCGCCCTCGGGGAGTGGTTTGTCCTCCGGATGGCCATAAAAGCGGCCTGGGATCACGTGGGCCAGCTTGCAACTCTGGATCCAATCGCCCTGGTTGTCGGTGAAGAAGATGTCCCCGCCGGGGCCACAAACAATGCCATTGGGTACCCGGCACCCTGTGGCCACCTCATGGATCTGGTCCATTGCATAAGAATACCGCAGCACACTACCGCGCCACCTGCCGCGGTTGGCGTAGCCAGGAGCGGTATTCCAGAGATTTCCCGTGTTCAGGGCAATCCAGAGGTTCTTCTGCCGATCGGCCGCCAGGCCAAACGTGTATTCGTGCCAGCCGGTCGACAGCGCCCACCCCGAGGCAACCGTGCGGAAATGATCCACAACGCCGTCGCCGTTACGGTCAATCAGCTCGGTGATTTCCGGCTTCTGAGCCACGAACAAGCGGCCATCGATCATTTGCAGGCCAATCGGGTTGTACAAACCGCTGGCATACTTTTGCCAACGTACCCGCTGTGGCTGATCGGGCGGTGGGATGGGAGTCCGCCAGATCTGACCCTCAGTCAGGACGATGACATACATCATGCCGTCGCCAAACGCGACGCCCGACAACCGGCAGTCGACAAATGGCGGCGGGATCAACTCCATGTCATAGCCAGGCGACACGCCGGCCACCAGCACTGCTGGATCGGCAGGCGGCAACGCGTCCGATTCGACTGAAGGCAAGGCTGGCTGGGTGTCGTGGTCGAAGTTGTCGACAATCACCGGGGGCGTTGCGACCAGCCGCGCCAATTCTGCAGCCGTGGGTGATGAAGACTTTCCGAGATAACTCCACAGATCGATCCGCACGTCCAGCGGTTTGTTCGCCTCGGCCGGAGCCGACAACACGCGCGGCGGCCCGTTGCTATTGGCCGCGAGCCACTCTGCTCCAGGCGCGGCTTTCACCCGCACCGCCCGTGTGCTGTTTCCCTCGCGGCAAGTCCCCAGCGGTGCTACACCGACATCGGCAGCAGACGGTTGGTCCGACACGGGTTTCCCCGCCGGCGAAAAATACTTCACGTCATCCCCTACCGGCACCGCCACTGCCACTTGGGCACCGCGGGGCAGGCCGTCGAAGCGGAACTGCCGCGCAAACCCCTGCCACGCGGGCCGACTTTCCCACCGCACGTCCTCGGTCACGAGAACCTTGTGGCCACCCACAAGTAATCGATACCGTAGCCGTACAGCCGACTTGCCCACTTGAACACCCTCGAACCGGGTACCGGTATTCGGATCGCTCGCGAGGGGCAATGCAAACGGTTGCCAACTGCCGTCCGGCGCAAACTTGAACGAGAGCGGATGCGGTGTGGTGGGGAGCAGATCGGGAGCGTCTCCCTCGTGCTCCCACCATAAACCAAAGTAGTGCTGGGCCAAACTCTTGATGAAGCCATCGGGCCAGGTGGCGACGACCGCCAGTTGGTCGGCGTCGAAGAGCACCGTTCCGCCGACAAACCCGGCCGCCACGGCGCGGGGAAATTTCAACCCCTCATCAACGGCT
>Ga0315336_1004465_pt1 | contig 16555 bp, 15 predicted proteins | sample ASW5metaG_FD_204512 | JGI IMG/M metagenome (GOLD analysis project Ga0315336, IMG submission 204512) | Ammonia-oxidizing marine archaeal communities from Monterey Bay, California, United States - ASW #5 | ecosystem: Environmental > Aquatic > Marine > Intertidal zone | place: USA: California...
TTGCGTCAATCTGCGACAGCGGGGAATATTTGGTGGAACCTTGGTCCCCCGCATAATGAGGCCAATCTTGTCCGGGTGCACCATACTGGCCCCAAGTTGTACCGCATATGAGAAACACCGCGACAAATGGAATTAGCGACTTCATAATATGACCCTCACTTTTTGATCAAAGAGAATCAAGGGTACACATTCAGATCTGGAACCACAAACAAAAAAACCGGGGTACTGAAATGAACAGTACCCCGGCTGAATTGTATTGACGTCTAAATTTAATCGACTTTAAACTGAGAAACCAGATCTCTCAATGTGTCTGCCAGTGAAGACAGATTCTTAGCCGACTGGTCCGTTGAATCCGCACCGGTGGACGTGTCCACAGCGGATTGATTGGATTTAACGACGTTAGAAGATACCTGTTGCATTTCTTCCGAAGCGTGCGTTGCGTTTTCGGAGATAACATTACTTTCCTCAGCCAATTCGCTGATGCTCTGGCTAATCAAGTTTACGCGCTCCACGGCCACTTGAACGTTTTGCGAAACTTCGTTTGCACCAGATGCAATTTCTTTTACGTTTACGGCAACTTCACTTGAACCGTTCGCGGCCGCACCAACATTCTGTGCAATTTCATTTGTTGTTTTGGTCTGTTCTTCAACCGCGCTCGCGATGGATACTGTAATGTCGCTAATTTCATCAACAACGTCTACGATTTCTCCGATGTCGGTTACAACGTTCTTAGTAACCTTCTGAAGGTTTTCCACTTGTCCGCGAACATCTTCCGTTGCTTTCGAAGTTTGCTTAGAGAGTTCTTTAACTTCGTTCGCAACTACCGCGAATCCACGACCTGCATCTCCAGCAGAAGCCGCTTCGATAGTGGCATTCAAAGCCAAGAGGTTTGTCTTGTCGGCGATGTCGGAAATCATGTCCACGATTTTACCGATGTCATTGGTCGTTTCACCCATCATATCTACACTCTGCGTTGTTTTCTGTCCGATTTCGGTAGCATTGCCTGCTACTTCCGCGGCCTTCGATGAGTTACTTGCTACGCCGTTAAGACTGATGGACATCTCTTCGATTGCCGTGGCTACGGAATTCACGTTTGTCGTCATATATTCGGTAGCTTGTGCAACACTGTTCATGTTCGAAGACATCTCTTCGACCGCGGCAGCGACTGTATTCAAATTGTCGGAAGCATCGGACGATGCGGTGGCCATCTGATTGGCTTCTTCCTTAATCTGTCCAATACCTTTGTCCATATGCGTGATGCGGTCCAGTGCCTTGTTCGAAGCATCGGACGCGACCATGGTTTGTTGTTTCATTTCTTCTGCACGACCCGCCATCGAAGTGGCTGTCTCGGACAAGTTCGTCGAGGAAGAAGACAATATCCCTGAATTCTCGGCAACCTTCGTAATCACGTCTTGCAATTTTTCAATGAATACATTGAAGTTGGATGCCAATTCTCCAATTTCGTCTTTTCGATTTTCCATCGGAATACGAGCCGTAAGGTCCCCATCCCCTTCGGAAATATCTTTCAATTGACCCACTACGGCGTTGAGCCCGGTCGTGATGGAAGACATGACTCTCCAAACACAAAGGCCGCCAATAGAAATTATCAATACTGCGAGGGCAGTTGAAGCTTGAATTTGTTGTTTGTTACTTTGAATCACCGTATTGTGTTTTTCTTCTACATCGGATTCAAATCTTTCAATGAGGGTGACGAGGCTTTCACGCATCTCTGCCTTTGTCTCGTTCAGCGCTGCGGCCTGATCCATCCACGAATCTTCAAACTCTTCCGCTTCGATCATTGCCAGGTATAACGGTGCCGCTTCGGCATTCCACGCGTTATAGCTTGTGTAGAGGTCTTCAACAGCCTGCATACGTTCTACAGAAATCATGTCGTAGTTCAAAACATGATTCATGGAAGAAACGAAAGCGACGTTTTGCTCGCCTGCCAAGTCCAATGCATCGGAGTCGCCCAAGATAACACTATCTTGAAATGCTTTAACCTGACCATCGAATGCGAAAAGCGCTTTTTGACTTTCAACTGTGGCAGGAAAAAGAGATTTGGCGGCAGCCTGCAGATTCCCCTCGTTTTTCCGAACCATTACAAAACCGACGAGAATCGTAATTACATATCCCGCAACCACAAGGCCGACACTTAATTTCAGCTTTGCCCCAATTTTCATCTTAAATCTCCTTACGCATCTAACGTAATATCCCCAAACCATTCACGCGAGGACGTAGAAATCGTTCTAAGTCCCATATCGGTTGAATTTTACCCGACTTTTTCGGATATTGCATAATCCTGAGGGATATTATAGTTTTTATTGTTTTTATTGATTTATATTTAAGAAACAAAAACGAGCGCCCTAATTTTCCGTTTTTCAAAATCAATAGTGGCCAAATAAGCACAATATATGGTAAAAATTTGATTGGATATCGAGGAAAATAGAAAAATTAATGTTCAACTTGATAAAAACAAGATTTTTTGTGGTATAATCCTGATATCAAGAATAATTGTTGTATCAATGTTGGACACAACAGTGCTTGAAATACTTTGGAGGGAGAAGTCGCCGACTTCTTGAATCTTTGTTCAACTCGCCCGATGAGCGAAACATCGGGTCCTGGCTTGGAAAGATTTAAAAGGTAAACATCGTTTTTTGAACAACCCATCGGTTGTGCGATGTTCTAGGTCGATTTTCCCACCACAACCACGTTCGGGGGAACAATGAAAAAGTTTACTTCACTAACACTTGCCCTGTTGGCAACGATTTCAACGCAAGCGAGCGCTTGGGAAATCGACAAATGGGAAAATCATCCAATCCAGATTCACGGTAGTTTTGGACAAGGTTGGATTACGACGTCGAATGACGATTTGGGTACTTTCGACACGGATCGCGGCACCGGGGACTTTTCGTTCAATGATTTTGTGTTGAACGGTTCGATGGTACTTACCGATAGTCTTACGGTTGGTGCTCAAATCATTTCGCGTGATTTCGGTGATGTTGGGAACAACGAATTGGACCTTGACTGGGCCTATTTGGATTACAACATCAACGAGACACTGGGATTTCGCGCTGGTCGGATCAAACAGCCCAATGGTCTTTACGGGGACATGTGGGACTTGGATATCGCGCGCACGACGGTATTCCTGCCGCCGGCATACAGTGCCGGATTTCGTGATTTGTTTGTGTCGATGGACGGTGTATCGGCCTACGGTGAAATCGACATGGGTAAAGCCGGTTCGTTGGAATACACTGTGATGTACGGAATGAAACAAACTCGTGACGATGGTTCGATGGAAATGATTTTGGAAGCACTTCTCACGGGACTCGGAAATGAATACCCGGTTCAATCCGAATATACCTACGGGGGCCGTTTGATTTGGAACACTCCGGTTGATGGATTGCGTACGAGTTTTTCTATTATTCACAGCGAAGATTTGGATACGCGTGTCACGCTGGGTCCTGTTACGACGAACGTCGACTTCGAAAATTTCACTCAGTGGTATTTCTCGGCCGAATATACTCGTGGTGACTGGATTATTGCGGCGGAATTACGCCGGTTGGATTTCATCTTCCAATCCGATGTTCTGGCACCAGGTCCGAATTCCACCACATCTTATGGTGATTGGTATCTCCAAGTTGAGAATCAGGTGACGGACAAATGGGCTGTTGCTGGTGGTATTGGTCAGAGTACGACCAATTACAGCAAGAAATTCCACGCGAGCGATACCGAATTATTGACGACCGCCTATCTTTCGGCACGCTACGACATTGCGGACGGTTTCCTGATCAAAGCTGACCTGCAGTATCTTGACGGTAAAACCGGCTATTACAAGGTTGCGGATCCTGAGCGAAATAACTGGTTGTTGGCAATGAAAGCGGTCTATTACTTCTAGGCAATTTCTGAAACTGGTTTTAACTGACCACGGGGAATCGAAATGAACATTAAACTTGCGATTATTACCGGATTAGCATTGTTTCTTTTATTCGGAATGGTTTCGACGGCGTCGGCGGATGTTGTTATCGTCGCAAACGCAGAAGCTGGTGTCGATAGTATCGGCAAGTCCGATTTGGAAAAAATTATGCTCGGTAAAAAGAAAAAATGGGATAACGGCACGAAAATCAAAATCGCCATTCTCAAAGAAGGTGACACGCATGAATCCTTCACGAAGGATTTCACGGGAAAAACGGCATCTCAATTCAAGTCGTATTGGAAAAAGCTCGTTTTTACGGGTGAAGGCATCCAGCCGAAATCTTTCAAAACGGAAGAAGATTTGGTTGCATATGTAGCCAAGACCAAAGGTGCTGTTGGATATATTTCTTCCAGTACTGCGGCTGACGGAGTGACCACGGTAGCCGTTCAATAAATCAATACTAGATTTAATTTGAGGGCAGGTTTTGAAGCTTAATTGCACAAAACCTGCCCTTTTTTATTTTCTCAGAACGCCGCGCCACGGTTCGAACTCCGGTGGATTATTCAAGGAATCGACGCGGTGGATGACGTTGGGAAGGAAAAATGGCGCGCCCGAGACGATTCGAACGTCCGACACCTGCCTCCGGAGGGCAGTGCTCTATCCACTGAGCTACGGGCGCGTTTAAGAAAGAAGATCATATCACGAGTAAATGCTTGATTTCCATGGATTTACCTAGTTTGACGAAGAAATCACTCAATTTATTTTCCTATGAGGAAATGAAACCAGTCAACGAAACGACGAGTCTAAAATTTATTACGATTCATGTTGAATCTTGACTCTGTCAATGGCAGTATCATTTTTTTGAAAGGAACACAATGAGGGCGGTGGCCTTAAAAGCGTGGTCAAGAGTGAATGATATAGATTTGCAGGATCTTAAAGAGTCTGACCTGATATCGATGTCGCTTAAAGGTGATCCGAGTGCATTCGGAGAACTGGTCAAGCGACATGAGCACGGCGTCTACAACCTTTCGTATCGATACATGCGTGATTCCGCGTTGGCCGAGGATATGGCCCAGGAAGCTTTTCTAAAAGGATTCCGTCTTTTTCTACATGGATGTATCGGGTCACTAGCAGTGTCTGCCTTACCGAATTGGCCCGCCGCAAGCGTAAAGGCGAAGTCGAATTGAAGCCCAACCATATCGGCAGTACCAATGTCGATGAAGCCATAAAATCCGACCGAGCGGAAATCATCCGTCGTTGCGTGAATCTGTTACCTGAAAAGTATGCAGCCATAATCACCATGTATTATTTGGAAGAACTTTCCTACGAAGAGATCGCCAAAGCTATGGAAATTCCTTTGGGCACTCTAAAAACATGGATGTTCAGAGCCAGAAAAGATTTGAGGAAAATCGTCGAATCTGAATTGGGGGACCATCAAAATGTCTAACATCGAACCGGATATCCTGGACGATATGATTGAAGACGCGTTGAAATCGGAACGGATGCAACGGCCTTCGATCGGTTTTCAGCGCCGTGTACAGCAGAAAATTGAAATCGCGAGCCAAATCCGAAAAGACAGAAAACGTATCCGCTTGGTAATGTTTTCGGGATTTACAATATTTACGCTAGTTTTCGGGACATCTACATTATATTTCTATTTGTCCGGGATATGGAACTTGCTTTTGGTCAGCGTCCCCAACGTCTTATCCAAAATGAATGTATTGGATGTATTCATTAATCAGTATTGGCTTCTGGGCGCATTGGGTGGCGGCGTTTTCTGTACAATATCTGCTTCTATACTATATCTTTTCTGGTCACATACCCAAAAGAAACAAGACCAATTCGACTTAGGCGAATGAACAGTTTATAAGTTCGGATCCTATCTGCTATAATTTCGCTGTCTTCAATCAGTAAAAGGATCCATTTATGACCGTAAAATACCGCTGCCCCAAATGTGAACGTAAATTTATAGATTGGGGTGCCGAGAAATTGGGTTTCAAATGTCCGGATTGTGAAGATACGGAATTATCTCAAATCAGCATGGAAGTACCCGTCAAAGCGAAAACCAAGGCGAAATCCAAAGCAAAGGCTAAAAAGAAAGCTAAGTCGAAAGCTAAGGCAAAACCTTCGTTAAAACGTAAAAAGAAAAAGTCAGCAGACACGCCGTCGAATTTCGATGAAGATGACGCGGTGGGCTCCCCAACGGACATGCCCAGTGAAGATTTGAGCGGCTTGGATGAACTCAACGCAATTCCGGAAACAAAAAAAGACACTAGCTCTTCAAAAAAATAATCCCGATACGACTCTATTTGTTGAGATTGAATTTTATTTTTGACGCTGCATCTTGCGCTTTTTCTTCTTTCTCCTTCGCTGCTTTCTCCATATTCTCTTTCGCTTTTTGCGTCATCAAAGTAATGGATTCCAGTTCATACTTTAGGTGCAACTTAGGGAAATCGGCCAACAAGTTTTTATGAAGGAATTTTGCTAAAGACATGTTTCGGTCGAGTTCCTTCGTCCAGACCCTATTCTCAGGCTTCATATTCTTGATCGAATCGTGAATGGTGACAGGAATATTTTTTGTGCTCACGAATTGGTCCAATAATTCCAGGTAATCCTTTTCTTCCAAAGAGAGTGCTTCGTCGGTGACCGGCGTTCTCATCTTCCGTAGTAGGGCCGGTGAAAGCTCGACGCCTTCCAATCCATATTCCTGCTGAATATCAGGAAACAGTTCTTTACGCCGTTTCCGTTTCACTAGGTCAACATCATCGTACTCAATAGTTTCTACCGATGCGCGTGGTATTTCTAACGGCGCGACGCCCTCAACGACAAAAACGTAGTACTTTGTTGTTGAACTACGCAGGACTTGAACACCCGACATTATGGCGCCAGATTTCATGATGATGATATCGCCACCCTTCGCGCGATGGGTTTCCAACGGGTCCGCCGGTTCTGTTTCCGGTCCTTCCTCTTCGATGCTGGCATCCGAAGGTTCATCCGTCGATTCCTGGGCGGAAACCACTCCGCAAGATAGAAGAAAAAGAAAAGCAAATATTGTGCGTGCCAAGTTTTGCATAGGTAATCGGATTCCTTGTTGATACTCTATGATTAGTTTAAGTCCGATCTCGTCGACTTGTCAAGAGTGTATATTTAAGGTAGGATACGAATAGTAATGATAGCAATGTTTCGAGGGGGTTCCCGAATATGCCACAAGTAATTATAGTGGGCCTGCAATCCGATCATATGGACAATATCGTTTCCTTAACGGAGAGTCACGGTTTCACGATTCACTGCGCGTACGAGGGGCAGGAAGCGATAGAAAGTATCGCAGAAGATACACGACTGATCATTACTGAATCGGTATTGCCGGAATATCCAGGGCACGAATTTGTTGCCCTTATATCCAACGACCCAACCTTGCCAACGAAACCTCCAGTGATGTTGTGGGACACCACGTCAGAAACTGATGATGACCTGGCAGCAAAAGGGTTTGATGGACGAGTACCGCGCTCTCCCACTCTCGATTGGTTTCGTGAATTCATTCACGACCATATCAGAGAGTAATCAGCCAGGCACAATCTTAACCCACACCTGTCGGTTTCTCGGACCATCGAACTCGCAGAAGTAAATCGATTGCCAGATCCCGAATTGAAGTTGGCTATTTTCAAAAATAACCCTCGTGGAAGATCCCATCATGGAAGCTTTCACGTGTGCGGCCGAGTTCCCTTCGGCGTGGGCGTAGTTATCTTCCCAGGGAACCATCTTATCTAAGATCTTTTCCATATCGCGCGTCACGTCCGGATCGGCATTTTCATTAATGGTGATCCCCGCCGTTGTGTGAGGGATAAATATTTCACAGACACCACTTTCCGATTTGGAGTCGAAAACCAGATCTTGAATGAGATGGTCGATATTGAGGAACTCGGTGTGCGAGTGCGTTTGGATAGATAACTTGATCATAGTGAGCTCCTAGAATTCAGTGTTTTCCAGATTCCTTAACCCGATTTTCATAGGGAGTCGAATCGCAAGAAAACTCAATATAGTATTGAACAGCATTATTCCTGCGAGAAACTTCCAGAACAGATCATCTTGATGAACACCGCGTCTTGCACTCCAGACCAAAATGATCATTTGAGTCCCAATGACCAGCGAAATATAGGCGATGCTCAGGAGGAGATTCAGGGTCCCTCCCATTCCCGAAACAATTCGGGCAGGATTGTCTTCTTCGAAGTTTGGATAGATACTTCCCAACCCGATGGCCAACCCGGCAAGGGAAAGGTTTGCTAACGCAATCGTGTAGAGCGAAATGGCTAAATGTAAATTAGAGACACCGAGGGAAAGACCCGTCATCAGGGTCAGGCCAACTGTAAACGGAGATGTCATAGCGACGCTCATCCAATATTTTTGCCAGATGAGTTGTTTTTTTGTGAAAGGAGCTAGCCCGAGTATCCAAAAGCGAAATCCCTCAAGGCTTACCAAGGGGTATACAAAACGACTGGTTAACGATGCCAAAATCAACGCGCAAGATGCGCTATTCAGCGAGGCTATCCAACTTCTGTAGCTGTCTGATTGGAAACTCTCCGATTTATTGCCCATAAACGCCACGTAAACGGCCATGATGCCAAAAAAAAGGAAAAACTGGGTCCACTGTACGGGATCCCGCCAAAACAGCTTAAAATCCTTCACAACGAGTGAGCGATACGGTTCTTTCAGAAAATATAATGATTTCGCGGCAAAACCAAGAGGACCGGAATTGAGAGGCCGTTCGTAGTTTTTGTCTCCCCCGATTAATGCACTGAACCCTTGGCGAAAAAATCGATTGGCCAATTCCGACGCGATCCACGTCGCCATCAAAGCGTTTGATAGGAGCAGAAAAAAGAAAAAAAACGTGTCCGAATATTGATTTTGCGACGCCGCAATCACGCCTTGGGAAGCCCAATAGCTGGGCATAAAAACAGACTGGGTTTGACTAGATGCATCGAGGAGAAGATCCAAAACCGTGTTTTCCGCGAGATTTTCCGCATTGAACTTTTTTCGTACGAAAAGGAAAAATCCGCCTAACGTCGCTATAGACATTAGGAATAGGACGACCTTGGGCAATTTGGGGAACACACGAATCAATAGAATGGTGCTAGACGAACCGATGGCGGCAGGAATAGTTACGTACGGCAAATAGAAGCAAATCGCGGCAACAAAATAACCCCAATGCGCATCGGTTACCATACCGTAGGCCAGTATTAGGGGCGATCCTAAATAGGCGGACGCCCAGGAACTAAAGCTGACGCATTCTATAAACCTCTCAAGAAAAAAAAGCCTGATCGAGATGGGCGCGAGCATCAAGTACCGTACTTCTTTGGCTTTATAGATGGTTGCGAACGAAATTAGCACATTCGAAAAAATCAGCATGAAAAATAATGCCAACGCAAAAACGGACAGAAGCCTTACCATGAGAATGTCGGCGAGCCCAATGGCTTCACCCGTGTTTTGCGCTTCGAACCCTTCAGTCTGCAGCCACGAAAATCCCCAATAAAAACCCCTGAGGATTCCAAACCATAGTAAGACTGCAGCGCCGCCCACGACGCCCATCTTTAATTTGGATTCGCTGCGAACCGACGCAAGGGCGTGGACGGCCATGCGTCTTTTCGACCACAATATAGCTTGAAAGGAATTCATTCAGCATCGTCGCCTTGAGTCAATTCCAGAAATACGTCTTCTAGCGTGTCCGAGGATTCTTCCAGAGCCATAATCTCGGGGACGGTACCGACATGAAGGAGATTGCCCAAATTGATGATTCCGATTCTGTCGGCGATCTCTTCGGCAATACTCAAGGTATGCGTTGACATCAAAACCGTCAACCCTTCAGACACGGTTTTCTCTTTCAAAAAATCTTTCACCCGACGAATATTTTTGGGATCAAGACCAACCCAGGGCTCGTCCACAATAACAACTTTCGGGTCGTGGAGAAAACAGGATGCGAATGACAATTTTTGACGCATGCCGTGACTGTAGTTTTCAATCAGTTGATTCCCGACCTTTGAGATTTCGAACATTTCGAGTAAGTCGTCGATCTTCGGTTGGAGGTTCGGATCGTTCATTTCGTACAGACCTGCCACGAAATGCATAAACTCCTGGCCAGTCAGTTTCTCATACAAGAATGGATGGTCCGGAATGTAGCCTATTAACTTCTTCGTTTGAATTGGTTCCGTTTTTACACTGTGACCCCCGATCCAGGCTTCCCCTTCCGTTGGAAGCATCAACCCAGTCAACATCTTGATCGTGGTTGTTTTGCCCGCCCCATTTGGCCCGAGAAAACAGAAGAACTCTCCTTCTTTAATGTGAAGGTCCAAGGCATTGACGGCGGTCTTGGAGCCAAACTTTTTCGTCAAACTACTGATTTTTATCATTCGATCTCCAGAATCTCAATTTGGATTTGCCCGATATACGCGGCGAGCTTAGGCCATTGTTCAATGCTTCCAGAAAGGAATTTGATGTGAGTCGCATCGGCTACGTCTTGCCCTAGCGTGGGTTCAAGGGGCATCCATTTTCCTACAAAGACTTCTGGCCACGCGTGGTAATAGAATCCGCCCAGATCGTCGCTCCAAACGATTCCAATGGCAATTTGGGTTGGAATGCCGGCAGACCGAGCCAATGCCGTATAGAGAACGGTATGTTCGTTGCAATCACCTTCGCGCGATTGCAGGACATCCAAAGCCGAAGGAAAAGTCAGCACTATGGTTTTATCAATGTTTTCAAACGTCCAGTCGCGAAGGAGTTCTGCTTGTTTCCATCGATTCGTATTTTCTCCGAAGATCTGTTTTGAAAATGCTTTGATTGCGGGACTGGCCGTTTGAATGAACGGGTCACTCCGAAGGAAATAGGTTTTGTCGGCTTCGTTCAGCGGCGGCTCGTCGTCATTGGAAATGGACCCTTGTTGAATTCGATAAACGTCCGGCTCGATCAATTGCTGGAGGGCAGTTTCCGGCAAAGAAATATTTCTGTTTAATCCGGAAATCCTGATCGTCATGGTTTCGGCGCCACGAAATGGTTTCAAACCAGTCGGTCGTATGGCCACGCTGTCCAGAACATCGGTAGTTCCCGTCGTATCCAGTGCGCGCAGGGCTTCTTCCTGTGTTATTTTTTGAACCCAAAATCCGAAAGGAGTCTCTATTTTTAGGATCTCTTCGGTATAACTGACCCATACGTTGGTCGGAATTCCCCCAACGGTTGTCGTTAAGACCTTGGCAGGGATCACTTCGCCATCGAAATAGAACTGTTCCTCACCGACGCATTCGATAGTGGCCGTTTGAGAGTAGGAAAATGTTAACGGGTCGAAAGCGGGAACCGTAATTGACTCCCCCAATTCCAACGCTGGAAGATTCAGTTGAGTCGTACCGAGCCCACCCGAAAGAAACAATCCGTTGTCGACGGGGATATCCATGGGAAACGTTTCGCCAGCGGTGGTGATATTCACTTTCATGGATGAGCCTTGCACTTCGCCGCTCGCTTCCATCAGATGTCCGCTCTCTGAACCCACTTTGAAATCGAAGCCTTGAAGGCCGGAATCCTCCAGTATGGTCGTTTTTCCTTTCATCGACATATCCGAAGGTATATCGAGAACGGAGGCGTTGAATTTCAACGTGAGGTAGTAGTCAGCTCCCTTTTCACCGTCGACCGTAACCGGCTGAGTACGTGTATGAAAGAAGCCGATACGGCCTCCCCCCTGGTCTGGGTCACCGGTATAAATGCCCATCCAATTTTCTGTAGGCGCAACCGAATTGATTGTGGATTGCAGCGGGCGAACATTCTGGTTCTGATCTTGGACACGTTTGAACAATAAGCCCATCATGATGAGCCAAAAAAGACAAATTGCGATTGGTATCAGTTGTTTGCGCCGCAACACTTTTTGAATTTTTTCCCGCTACCGCATGAACAGGGATCATTGGGTTTCAACTTTTCCCCAACGCGTTTAATCGTCTTGCCAGCTGGCTTTTCGGGCTCGCGCTGTGGTGCCCCATTCCCTTGCTGATTTGGAGCAGGTTGTTGCGAAGCGTTGTCCTGACCGGCCAATGCGAAACGACTTGTATCAAATGATGCGAAGCTTCGGTCCTGTTCTTTGTCGGCACCGATGAAGGAATATTTGTCCAATTGGTCTGGCTGTTCGTCACCCTGACCCGATTTGCGTGCCTGAATTTCTTTCTTCTTACGAATCTCAGGGTCAGTAACGCGGAACAAGGTTTGGATCACGGTTTCATAGATATTCAGTAGCAGGGTTTGAAACATCTCGAACCCTTCCTGCTTATATTCCAACAATGGGTCGCGTTGCCCCAGTGCTCTCATTCTGACCGATTCTTTCAGGTAGTCCATCGTAAACAAATGGACGATCCATTTCTCATCCACTGCGTTCAATAAGGCCATCATTTCTAAGTCGTGTACTCGTTTGCGCGCAATCTGATCGAAATCTACATCCGCTTCATTACCGCCGATCTGGTCACGGAAACTATCTCGAATTTCGCCACCAATCATGGATTCTCGACGTTTATATTCTTCGTCAACAAGATTGAGGAAGAAGTCGCCCATAATATCGGGATTACCGGAATCGAGATCGTCTAGATTGGGTTCGAAGCCGAATATGTGTCTGAAACGAGTTGATAATCCATCCAGATCCCATTCTTCGGGAGATGCATCTTTCGGCGCAAATTCATCGATCATCCCGTAGATGATCTCTTCGAACATTTCCTGGATCAGTTCGAGGACGTCTCTATCTTCCAATACGTCGCGACGCATTTTGTAGATGACCTGACGTTGCTTATTCATGACGTCATCGTACTGGACCACTTGCTTTCGGATTTCGAAGTTGTATTCTTCAACGCGTTTTTGCGCTTTTTCGATGGACCGAGTAACCATTTTTTGATCCAACGGTTCCTCGTCCATTGCTTTTCCGCCAACGAGATCAATGATCTTTTTGGCTCGGTCGCCACCGAACAAGCGAGCCACATCGTCTTCGAGACTTACATAAAACCGTGTCGTCCCGGGATCGCCTTGTCGTCCGGCGCGCCCGCGGAGCTGATTGTCAATGCGTCGGGACTCGTGCCTTTCAGTACCAATAATGGCTAAGCCGCCCATTTCGCGGACCCCTTCACCCAATTTGATATCGGTACCGCGGCCGGCCATGTTGGTTGCGATCGTAATCGCACCGGGCTTACCCGCCGTAGAAATTATGGATGCCTCATGTTCGTGGTGCTTTGCGTTGAGTACCTGGTGGCCCTTAATTCCTTTATCGGTCAGCATTTTGGCCAGCAATTCAGATTTTTCAATGGAAACGGTACCCACCAAGATAGGGCGATTGGTCTTGTTAATTTCTTCTATTTCGCGAATCACATAATTGAATTTTCCCAATTCAGTGGCGAATACGAGATCAGTTTTATCTTCTCTTTGCAAAGGCAAGTTGGGTTCAATTTCGAAAACTTCGAGCTTATAGGTATTCTTGAATTCCTGTGCTTCGGTCATTGCAGTACCGGTCATACCACCCAGTTTTTCATATAATTTGAAAAAATTCTGGTAGGTGACGCTCGCGACGGTCTGGGATTCGAATTGTACCGACACACGTTCTTTGGCTTCGATGGCTTGGTGAAGCCCGTCTCCATACCGACGTCCTTCTTGAAGTCGACCCGTGAATTCATCGACGATAATCACGTCGTTTCCTTGTAGTACGTACTCGTCATCTTTTTTGTAGAAGTGATGTGCCTTTAAGGATTGTTCAATCATATGGACCATTCCGAGAGAATCGTCGGAATAGAGATTGTCCACGCCTAAAAGTTTTTCGGCTGCTTCCATCCCATCTTCAGTCAACGTAGCGTGATGGCCTTTTTCTTCGAGTTCGTAATGGGCTTCTTCCTTGAGACGAATCACACAATCATTTACTTTGAAATATTGATCCGTGCTTTTCTCGGGACGCCCGGAAATAATCAAAGGGGTTCGTGCTTCGTCAATCAAAATCGAATCAACTTCATCGACAATCGCGTATCGCAATTGGCGCTGCATGCGATGATCGGCTCGTACCGCCATATTGTCTCGCAGGTAGTCGAATCCGAATTCGTTATTTGTTCCGTACGTCACGTCGGCTCGATAGGCAACTTGTTTTTCGCCGATCCCCATCCCGCTTTGAATCAATCCCACGGTAAGGCCCAAGAATTCGAATATAGGACCCATCCACTGACTATCACGACGAGCCAGGTAATCGTTGACTGTGATAACGTGGACGCCCTCTCCATTCAAAGCGTTTAAATAGACCGGCATCGTAGCCACGAGGGTTTTCCCTTCCCCGGTCATCATTTCCGCGATATTTCCCTGGTGCAAGATCAATGCACCGTAAATCTGGACATCGAAGGGGCGAAGTCCGATGACGCGCTTCGACGTTTCGCGAACGACGGCGAAAGCGTCGGGCAAAATGTCATCAAGAGTTTCTTCTTTTGCGAGACGATCCCTAAAAATATGCGTCTGTCCACGCAGTTCGTCGTTCGTCATTGCGCTATATTTCGATTCGAGCGAAGTTATCGTCGCAAGGATCGGCAAAAATCGTTTGTAGTCGCGATCGCGGCTTGTTCCAAACAATTTTTTCAGTATCTTAGTGCCAACCATAAAGTATTGAATCCCAGTAAGTTGTATCTGGTAGAATAACCGTGTTCAGAATATTGGCGTAATCATAACAAATGCTGGTAACTGTTGCCAAAAAGCATTTGGTTTTAGGGGTTGTTTACGGCAGTATTCTTCGTTTCGAGGATGCTTTTCATTGAAATTGGTGTACTTCATCACGCTCGTCATTTCATCCCTCATCTTGGGGTGGTACGTCGAAATCATCTTAAATAATTTCGGCTATGTTGCCAACGCCACTTCTTCCATGTATACAATATTTCTGGTGAGTTTCGGATTTGCATCCCTCCAATGTGCATTCATGGGGATGATGAAACTATTCCAGCCGGCACATACAGATACCATTTACGGAGTGGAAATATTCTCTTTGGGCTTGATAGCCATTTTACTTCCCTTAATGGCCGGCATTTCTATCCCATGGCCGCATCCATCGATGAAGAAAATAGAGTTTCTTCTTTTTCTTAGCGTATTTTTTGGATTGCATGGTATATCGAAGTTAGCGACGTTCTATGCATTCTTACAAGCACCCCTGGAATCCAGAAAGTCTGTTCCGTTTTGGATCGGCAGCAGTGCTGCGTGCGCTTTATTTGCTCTTTTCCTTGTCAATGTGAATTTGAATAGTATCGAAGCAGCGCGACCTGTTCCGGACACCTCACTGTCGGTCGTCCAGGTAGGTCCTGAATGGGCAAGAGGAATGAAACTGCAGGAGGGTGCGTCTCTTTCCAGAGAAATCTCTCCTGAAACGATTCCTGCATCAATACGATTTCTGTGGGCTCCAACCCGCGCGTATGCGCCAGAGAAAATCTATATTACATTCCATTTTTATGGTGGCAAAGAATCGACATATACCACCTCGGCCAATCTGCATTCGGACCGATGGAGCACAACGACGGTACCGCATTCCGAGATTCCCTCGGGATGTTATCGATACGATGTCTATTGGACCCACGAAGCGGAACCGAACTGGGTAAGCATATTCAAGATTCGACCTGTAAGTTATGGTGATAATTGGGACTCGAATCCGAATATGGTTTGGGCGGCGGGTCCGATTGAATTGCCTTTTGCGCAGACGAAATCAAACTATAACCTGCTCTTTCTGATGGTCGAGGGGTTGGGAAGTAATCACGTCGGTGAATTCGGTTATGACAGGAATGTGACACCTAATATTGATTCCCTCATCAAAAAATCAACGACTCGATTGAATGGAAATTCGAACGCAAAAGATCTCGACGGGTACATTACGTCGCTGTTGGGCCTTGAGACGCCGAACGGTCTTGTCGACCATTTTGAGAAAAATGGATATGCAACGGCCGCCTTTACGGAACTGGAAAATTACGAGGATGCTACAATGGCCGACGCTTCTTATGCGAACGAACATGGTCTCCAATGGCTCAGTCATGACTATTCCTCAAAGGGATCCCTCGACACACTGCAACGCGTGGAGGAATGGCTTCATAACAATCGCGAAAACAATTTCATGCTTTTTGTTCGCCTTAGCGAACTGGTCCACGAAAGGAGCAACGCGTCTTACAAGAAAGTGTTTCCGACCGACGGCCAGGAAAAAGATATTGACGCCTTCGACAATGCGTTAATAAGTCTGGACAGTGGAATTGGCGGGCTTGTTCAATACATCAAAGGACAAAAATGGGGAAAGCGAACGATCATCGTTCTTACATCTCCTTATGGACAAGAGTTCAGTCTGGGTCTAAATCGCAGAAAGCTTGACCGAAAAAGTAATCGAACGCCGATCATTATCAACATCCCAGGAAAATCGGGGCGCACAAGATCCGTGAAAATGGATATCGCAGCTTTGCACGAAACCCTCAACAGTTATTTTTCGTTCTAGGAAATCCAATGTTTTTCAGATACAACGCTATTTTTTTGAGTGTAGGCCTTTTTGCGTTTAACGCGGTTGCCAACCCTTTCTTTGTGTCGAACCTTAAGACCGATGACATATTGCTGGAAAAGGTGATCCAATACGAAAAGGCCCTCGTT
>Ga0315336_1004466_pt1 | contig 16548 bp, 12 predicted proteins | sample ASW5metaG_FD_204512 | JGI IMG/M metagenome (GOLD analysis project Ga0315336, IMG submission 204512) | Ammonia-oxidizing marine archaeal communities from Monterey Bay, California, United States - ASW #5 | ecosystem: Environmental > Aquatic > Marine > Intertidal zone | place: USA: California...
CAGTGGAATAGCAGGCCGCATATCGGTCCGGGGTCGCGGATCGCGGCAGCGGTTTGAGACGCTTAGTTTCCAGTCCCGACCGCTTGGCGATCTTCGGTGATTCGGAATCGAGCTTGTCAATACCGCCTCAATGAACTATCGTTCGCCTCAGAATACTCGATCTGCATACGAGCCATAGGGGAGTGGTCGCCACGGACGGGCAGACGCTCTGCAGATTTCAATCATCAGATTCAGGGACGAATCGCGATGGATTCTCGAGAAATCCGACCGGAGCGACGTGTGCCGGTTGCTGACACGGGCTTACCGCGCAAGGTGCTCAAACATCTGTTCGTGGCGCACCGGATTCCCATCGGAGGCCGCTTTCTGGATGTCGGCTGTGGTTCCTCCGAACTGGTCAGGTTTGCGCGCCAGTTGGGCCTGGATGCCGACGGCCTGGTGTGTGCTGCTGGCCAGACGAGGCCGGCTGCCGATCAGCGGCATCCCGATGTCCATCATGTGGATTCCTTCCGGCATGGCGTCCCCGTGGTCCAGCGCTCAATCGACCTGATCCTGGTCCGGGATCTGGAACTTTATCTGGGACCTTTGAATCAGTCGCCGGCGTTGGACATCACCGCGCACTTGCTGGCCTGTGTGCGCCCCGGTGGCCATCTTGTGCTGCTGTTGCCGGACGCAGACGACACGGCCGAACGGCATGTCGATGCGTGTTTTGTGAGGCACCTGGCCGCGTTTCCCGGAAGTGTTGGCATGGAAGTGCTGCGTGACTCCCGCTGGTCCTGGCCGTTCGGCCACAAAACGAGGTCCAGCGGGCCGTTCACCATGACCACGTTGGCCACTCCCCGTGAGCCGGTGTCTCGTGAAGCGTGGCGGGCCGCCGGTCGACGCGCAGTTGCAGCCGGGAAGGCTGACTGCTGCGACCGCGCTGCGGATCTCGCCGCTTGCCAACCTGTGGCCGACGCGGCCTGAACAGATCCTCGGTCAAACACGGAACTTGACAGGCTCTCATCTACCGGAGAGCATGGAGACGATTTGGACCGGTCCTGAGCTCGACGCATCCTCATTCTCATGGCGGCTGCTGAGTTGGAATCGAGTTTGACGTTCTGCCGGCTTCGGTTCAATTCTTGCCCTACCGGTTGGCTTGTTCTTGCAGTCGCCCATTTTTCGCCCGTTGCTCGATTTTTGATTGTCCGCCGACGTGTCTATTCCTGATTCTGAACTCATCAAGCAGTGCCTCGACGGAGAAACCGAGGCATTTGGATTGCTGGTGGCGCGCTATCAGGATCGTCTGTTCAACATGCTGGCCAAGGTGACGGGTTCCGCTGAGGAAGCTGGAGAAATCGCGCAGCAGGCCTTTGTTCTGGCGTTTCGCAAACTGGCCTCGTTTCGAGGTCAGTCGGCCTTTTATACCTGGCTGTATCGCATCGCGATGAATGCGATGATCAGCGAAAAGCGACGCAATCGCCGCCAGTCCGTGTCCATCGACGCCGCCCGCGAACGGACGGGAACCGAACCCGTTGACCCGGATGCCGACAATCGACCGGCTCACGCGATCGAGCTTGCCGAACAGCAGCGGCAGGTTCAGGCCGCGTTGGCAGAGTTGTCCGAAGAGTTTCGGGTCGTTCTGGTACTCAAGGAAATCGACGGCCTGAAGTACGAGGAGATTGCCGAAATCGTCGACTGTCCCATCGGGACGGTCCGCAGCCGCATTCATCGGGCACGCAATGAAATGCGGGAAAAACTTTCCCGTATGCTGAAAGAACAATGACCGATTCCAGTCATCACCAGAGCCTGTCCGGCTATTTCGACGGCGAACTCGAGCCCGAGGACAAAGCGGACGTTGCGCAACGGCTGGAACAATCTTCCGACATCCGAAACGAACTGTCCGAAATCGAACAGCTCTCGAATTTCCTTCAGGAATTGCCCGCTCAAACGGCTCCAGCAACGCTGATTCCTCAGGTTCTCAATCAAATCGGCGCAGCGCAGGCGACGGCGACAGAATCCCGCAAGCCCGCATCGGATGCACGGCATAACACCGTTCTGGTGGTGTCGTTGCTGGCGACAGTCGCGGGATTGACGGTCATGCTCCGCCCGTCGGCATTTCGAGACCAGCCGTATGTCGAGCTGCCCGGAGGATCGAACCCAACGGCTGCGAATGCACCAGCGGTGATTCCGGAATCGTCCACGCACGCTGCGGTCGACAAGGCGGAATTGCACGTCGATGTGACGTCGTTGCTCCAGGCCTGCCGAACGGCGGGCGGAGATGTGGTGGTGATTGACGCCACCGTGGCCGACCTGCCAGCCGCCATGCGCGCCATTTCCGCTTGGCAGAACCCTTCGGCAAGAAGAGCGGCTACCACCGAGGAAGGACAACGCAAGGACGCCGGCGATTGGTCTTCCGGGATTTATCTGCAGGCACAACCAGCCGAATTGTCCCGCGTGTTGAACACAATGGCCGCCAACCCCGTGTGGCGACGGATGGACGTTCGCGGAGTTGTTGACGTGGCCAGCCTGCAATCCGACGGACTCGACCTGACAACTCGGTCGGTGAACGGATTCGCGCGGGCCACAAGTCGGCCGGCTCCGACCGCTGCCGACGACCAGGCATCGGCCGTGAGTGCCGGCGGCTCGCCAGCGGGTGTGCAGCTCAAATACATACCTGTTCGCATCAGCAGTGCCAAGTTGGCTGGTGTTGTCCGCCCACGGACCACGCCGGCGCTGGGCGGGAGCCGTTCGCCGCAACCACCGTCGGAAGGAGCGGCGCTCCCTGCGCGCCAAAAGGATCTTGGCGAACAGCCGGCGCCGACCAAGCTCGACAAAAACGATGCGAAACCATCGACGGGTGGCGCTCTGCTGCGCGTCGTGCTGGTACTTCGTACCCAAACCAGTGGTCCGCCCTCGGGACAACCCATCCCGCCAGACCGCCCGAAATCGAAACGCTGATCTGTCGGCGTTTTGGAGCACCGCAGACCGTATTCGATCGCGCGCTCACGTCGGTTGCGACTCCGCACCGCGGGTTTGCGGTTGCCAACACAGCCGCTCAGCAGGCACGTACGGCTGGCGATGTCCGCGGTCATCCCCGCTGCATTCCATGCCAGACGGCGGGCCCTGGCCAGCGCAGGCTCCCGATGATCGCGGCCGATGTCCGGATCATCGACGGCACGCTGTGACCACGAATCGGGATCGCGGATCGCCCCAATTGGGAAGATAGGTAGCGTGAGTCCTTGGCGTTGAGTTTTCCGATAAATCGGTTTAATCCTCTCGCTCCTGTGCATTCACCTTCAAAACCGGCATAGGCGTCAAAAGTCGGAATGCGAATCGTCGATAGTCTCTGTGTCGGAAACGATCGCTGGGGTTGTGCGGATTATCGGCAACCGGGGGTTGTACTGTGATACGTGGTGACCGGCAGGATGCCATCACTCGAGGCGTATCGCGGGTTGTAGGATGAGTGGCGAGCCGTCTTGCGTTGTCGGTTCACTCGACAGTCCATGCGGCCAGACCAGCGCGATTCCACCAAGTAAACAGGAGACGATAGAAAATGGCCTCACACGACAAGTGCCACAAATCCTATTGGACTGCGCGGGTGGCGACCGGGTTGCTTTTGGCCTCGGCCGGGACGTTTGTTTGTCACGTGTATGCCGATGCGACCGAGCAGGAACAGGAGAAGAAGCAAGTCGCAACGGAGCAACAGAAACAGGATGCGCCCAAAAGCGCTGTGCAGCGCGAGTTGGATGCCCTGTACGCCGAACACGGCGGAATCGCTCCGGACATGACGAAGGAGGCAGCCGCCAAGGCGATCACCAGTCAACAGAATCCCAAGAATGCCGTTCGCCCGCCGGTGGTGTTGCCGACGACGACTCAGGTTGCGGCTCAGAAGAAGCCGAAGCGATTCTTCCTGTTTGGCGCGCGACAGAAATCGAAGTCGAATACGGCAACAGCCCAAACGGCTCCGACAGCGCGCCGATCCAGTGCTCCGCGTCCGCGGCAGACCGCCGGTCCCGCGACCGTGGCTCAGGCCCGCTCGCAGGCCAAGAAAACCAAATCGCCATCGAAGATCCAGCCAGCTCAGTTCACTGCGGACGAGGCCGTGCCCCAGGCCGGTGTGTCCGAGAACAGTCCCATCATGCGGGAACTTAAGAAACTGTATGCCAAGGACGGTCGCGAGTTTCCGAAACTGCCCACGGTGAAATTGACTCGCACCAAAGCCAGTCCGCAGACAGGGGCCAAGCAAGCCCCAGCGGCTGCCAAGCCAGCGACGGCCCGTAAGCCTGTACAAACGGCCGGTAAGCCTGCACAAACGGTGAAGTCGGCCAAGAAGCCGAACCTGCTGCAACGGCTGTTCCGCCGATCTGCAAAAAAAACACAGGTCGCCCAGCAGTCTGGCCCGGCCAAGGCTTCCAAGCCGCAGGCGATCACGCCCGCTCCGGAACCCGAACTGCTTCCCATCGCCGGTGTGGCTGAGAAGGAAGACGCCGCCGCGGACGATCTCGGAAGTCCGTTCAACAACGGACCGGATGCCGAAATCGCACAAGACGAACCGGACATTTCGCAGCCCGTCATTCGGCCCATTCCGGTCAACGATCAGCCCGAACTGGCCCCGGCCAAACCGGAAGTGTCCCCGGCTTCCAAGATCGAAGGCAAACTTCGCCAGATCGCGGAACGCAAAGGGATGTCGGGATTCAAGGGATTCTGCCCGGTCGTGCTGTGTGACAACCGCGACCTGGTCGACACCGTTCCTGAGTTCAGTTCAACGGTCGAACTGCGGGTCTATTACTTCTCGACTTCCGAGGCCAAGGCCAAGTTTGACGCCAACGTTGAAAAGTACGCTCCGGTTGCACAGGGCAACGATGTTGTGCTGCAGACGACAAAGAACGAGGACATTGAAGGCAGTCTGGAGTACGCGGTCTGGTATCGCGGCCGACTGTACCTGTTCGACACTGCTGACACAAAGAGTGCGTTCCGCAAAGCTCCGGCGACCTACGCGATCAGCAAGCCGGTAGAATAGGAACACACTGAGTGAGAGTCGTTTTCTGTTGCAAGAAACCATCCTCCGTGCGGGGGATGGTTTTTTGCATACACTCGCGGAGTGTGCCCCGCGTCATGGGTCGCTCGGGCGCGGCGTACCGCGTTTGCGGAGCAGTTCATCGGCCGAGATCATCAGTTTTTTCCAGGTGGGCAACCGAATACGGGATCGAAACACGTCGTAGTCGCGTTTTTCGATCTCAGTCAGCAATTCTCCGTAGATGCGCAGCATCGATTTCAGTACGGGACGAGCTGTGGGGGACAGGTACTCCAGCAGTTCGCTGGAGCGATCGTAATACGTCCGCGCCCGTTCGACCTGGAATCTCATCAGCGCGCGAAAGCGGTCATCGTATCGGTGTTCGGCCAGGTCTTCGCCGGTGTACTCGAACCGGACCAGATCCTGTTGTGGGAGGTACACGCGGTTGTGTTGTACGTCTTCGGCCAGATCGCGCAGAATGTTGGTCAATTGAAACGCCAGGCCACATTCGACCGCGCGATCGATGGCCCGTTGATCGGAGAAACCCCAAATGTGGATGCAGCACAGCCCCACCGCTCCGGCGACGTGGTACGCGTAATTCTGCAGTTCGTCGAAGGTGGCGAATCGCACGGTTTCCTGGTCCATCCGCACACCGTTGATGACGGCTTTCAGATGTTCAGGTGGAATGGCGTGGCGCGAGACCAGGTCGGTCAGCGCTGGCAGGCACGGATGTTCCACCGGGCCTTTTCCCAGTGCGGAATCCACATCAGCCTCCCAGTGATCCAGGGCCTGAAGACGGTCGGCAGCGGACAGGCTCGGGTTGTCACCCAGGTCGTCGGTGGTCCTCATGAACGCGTACAGTACGCACGTATCCACGCGCTGCCGTCGTGGCAGCGTCAGGAAGGAGAAATAGAAGTTGGCTGCCGTGCGCCGCGCACGTCGGCAGCACCAGCGTCGGGATGCAGTCAACGAGACGCTCATGGTACCGCCTCGACCGCCGGATCCAATTGGTGCGGTTGCAACAATCGCAACCTGCGCCCCAGTGTGCGGAGTACCGCTCGGCAAAACATGCCGCACACATCCCGTTTGCCGATCCGCGGCCGATTGTGCCAGACTCGGAACCCGGATTGTTCAATGCGATCCAGAATCTTCAGGCCTCCTCTGGCAAACAACTCGATATCGACCTGGAATCGTCCGGGCAGATGATCGGCCAGCGGCAGGCCGGACCGCAAATGGGCGCGGGCCCGCACGACCTGGAATTCCATCAAGTTGAGAAATGCCGGGTTGGTCACCCGGTCCGCCAGATCGCTGTCGGAATATCCGAAATGGACTCGGTCCTCGACGGGCAGATAGACCCGTCCGATGTCGTAATCCCGCGCCACGTCCTGCCAGAAGTTGGCCAGTTGCAGGCCGGTGCAGATTTTGTCGGACCAAACCAGGTACTCCGGACGGTCTTGCCGCAGCAGGCACAGCACCAGTCGGCCAACCGGGTTGGCACTGCGGCCACAGTAATCCAACAACGCGTCAAACGTATGATACTCGGTGACACATTGATCCTGCTCGAAGGCGGCGATCAGGTCGGCGAATGGTTGTCGCGGAATGTTGAATTGGTTGATGGTGCTGGCCAGGGCCACGAAGACGGGATGCCGAGCTTCGCCGGCGAAACAGTCATCCAAGCCAGATCTCCACCAGGCCAGCAGCTCCGCCGCACGCTGCGGGTCACCGGTCTCGTCCGCCAAATCGTCCGCCCAGCGACAGTAGGCATAAATGTTGTAGAAGTGTTGTCGGAGATGTCGCGGCAACAACAGCGTGGCGACCGGAAAGTTCTCATAGTGCGCGCGTGCAAGCTGGCGGCAATAGCGGCTGGCGTCGTCGGGTTGCAGCGCTGCGGCGGACAGGCGGCCGGGCCCCCACAGCTCCAATGCTTGATGAAAATCGTTCACGTGGTCCCCCATGCGATCGACCCGCGCCGCCATCATCGCCGGGATACGGCGCGATACGTGTGTACCGGCTCACCATGCACTCCGTGATGCCGAAAGTGGATGGTGGGACGTTCTGCGCTGCGTGTCACTGTGACCGACAAGAACCCCCCTTTGACTCGGTGAAACGGCTGTACCGCGTCGTTCTGACCCGGTGTGCCGCCGGCGTGCTTGTCACTGGCCGGGCCGCAGGAAAACTCGCGCAGACCTGTGCCGGGGTCGACCGACATGTACTGCCAGTGTCGGTCACCGCAGCAGACAAAAAAGTTCTTCAGTTTTTGATCGCGGGTCCAATTGCGGAACAGATCGCCAGCGTACTGGAACGCTCGATTCGAATGATTGTCGGCCTTTTTTGAGCGATCCGGCCCGACGATGGGCGTGGGACTGATCAGCACGCGGAAGTCGGCGTCGCTCTCCAGAATGGTCCGCATCAACCAGGCGCGCTGCTTCTGGCCCCAGATGGTCTTTTCCGGGCCATCCGGCATGCTGTTGGGCGAACGGAAGTCCCGGCCCTCCACCAGCCAGATCTGCAACCCGCGGCCCCAGCGGATCGTGCGGTAAGTCTGGCGGCCCATCGGCACCTGCTCACGGAAGACCTGCAGGCCCTGTTCGAATGTCAGCGGGCTCATCCAAGCCGCTTTCATCGTTGGCCAGCAGTCGTTGCACCAGGCGTCGTGGTCGTCTTTTTCCCAGTAGCCAGGGATGCTTCGATGGAAGGTGATCAGGCGGGGCAGCGAGTACATGCGTTGCCAGTGGTAGCGGGCCAGCTCCAATGTTCTGGCGCGGGGCGCTTCACTGTCCAGATACACCGTGTCGCCCGTGGCGACCAGGAAGTCGGGAGCCAGTTTCTGCATGGCTGGATAGATGTGGTAGCCATCTGGGTGATCCAGGTCCCAGTAGGACTGGCCGGTGACGACCGTAAACCGCACGTCCTGCCACTGTGATGCTTGAGCCGCTGTACGAAAACTGCCACGCTGCCGGGCCGTGATGCGGTTGTCGCTTCCGTCCCGAGCTTCGATCTGCAGGTGATATCGGGTGTTCGGCTGCAGGCCGGAAAGCGGAAACTGATGAGTAAAATCGTGTTGGGCCTGCACGGCCACCCAGTCGCTGGACCGCGATTCTGAAAGATCCCGCCGCTGACCGTACCGCACACGCAGCATTCCCACCGCACCAGGCATCGCTCCCTGCCGAGAGGCCACCGCGATCGGCGACGGCTCGTAGCGCTTGTTCTTCGGTTGCCGCTTGGACGGTTCCCGTACTCCGTTGTTGTTGCGGTCGTTACTTTGAGTGACCCGCGTCCAGACAATGGCTGAATTCTGAGTGATCTCGCCAACGCGAAAACCCATGCCGAGTTCCACCGCTGGCGACGGCTGACACCACAGCAAGAGCAGGCTCGAAAGGATCCCGGCATCGCGACTGCTGGTCCAACTCATCCATCCGCCCCTTTCCCGTGTTTCAACTGGGCTCGTTCAACGCGGCCGACGCGCACAGCGTTGCTGCCTGGCCCGGATACCACTCAGACGATGTCCGCTCGATCTTCCAGGCTCAATTGGTCCGGATCCGAACTGCCGCGTGGCCGGAAATACATCTTGATCGGGACTTCTTGAAATGGCAGTTCCTCGCGCATCACACCCGCAAGATACCGTTTCCAGGTTGCGTCCAACAGCTTGGGTTCATTGCACTTGAGGACAATTGTCGGCGGTTCGGAGGCCACCTGCGTAGCAAAATAAATCTTGGGCCGTTTGTTCTTGCGGACCGGCGGAGGATTGTTTTGGATCGCCGCTCGGACCAGCCGGTTCAGCCGCGCCGTCGGGACGCGTATCCGCGATTGCTTGTAGATTGTCTGCGCCAGGTTGACCAGTTGCTTGACGTTCCGCGAGGTGGCCGAGGTGATGAAGGCCAGGGGCACGTGGCGCATCGAGCTGAATTCGCGTATCAGATAGTTCGACCAGGACTCGTTCGTCATGCCTCCGGAAGTGGCCAGGTCCCACTTGTTGACGACAAAAATACACGGTTTGTGGTGTTCCTGAATTTCGTCCACCAGCTGCTTGTCCACACGGGAAATTGTCAATTGCGAGTCAAAGAACATGAACACGACGTTGGCTCGTCGGATGCTGCGTTTGGCGCGGACCAGGCCATAGTATTCGATGTTGTTCGCCAGGCTCTTACGTTTGCGGACGCCGGGAGTGTCGATGGCCACAAAGGACTTGCCGTCCAGATCGAAGCGAATATCGATGCTGTCCCGAGTCGTACCTGCGATCTCGCTGACGATCACCCGTTCGGTTTCAGCCAGAGCGTTGATGAACGTGCTCTTTCCCACATTGCGGCGACCGACAATGGCCACCTGCAGTTCCGGAGCGTCCGCGCGCATCTGGCCTTCTGCGGATTCAATCGAGTCGGCCGACGGCAGCAACTCCAGAATCGCATCCATCAAGGCCGTGCGGTTCCGGTTGCCTTTGACACTTGTGATCACCACCGGTGCGTCGGTCAGTCTGTGAAACTCATGCACCTCGTCGTCGATCCGAGTGGAATCGCACTTGTTGACCACCAGTAAGGTCGGTTTGTCGAGCGGCCGCAGCCGCTTGGCGACCTCCAGGTCCAGGGGAGTGACACCCGCCAGACCGTCAACCACCAGGACGATCAACGCGGCTTCATGGATGCCAATCTGGATCTGAGCTTCGATCTGCTCCGACAGATCGTCGCTGTCGACGACGCCGATACCGCCGGTATCGACGAGTTCGAAATAGCGATCGTTCTCGTGAAACAAGTGTGTCACTCGGTCTCGGGTGACACCCGCCGTGGGATCGACAACACTCACTTTGAGGCGCGCCAACCAGTTCAACAGCGAGCTCTTGCCCACGTTGGGACGGCCCACAATGGCGACCTTGGGAAGTGGCATCGCTGGGAAGCTCGTTTATCAAGATGGTGCGGATCGGGGCGGACGAGCTCCAATTTAGCCGAATTGTCCCCAGCACTCAAAGCAGCCGAGGATCCGCAGGTGGTCATTTGCCACCCGGAGGCGAATCCTGAGACGTCCCGATCGTCATCAGGGAGCTGTTTGCTCAGGAGCAGAGCCATCGCTGCCGCGCGGCCGCCTGGCGACTCGACGTGCCGGAACCGGGCGCTGCACAGCCACAAGCGGTGGCTGGCGCACAATCGGAGTCAGCCACTTGGATTCCACCGCAGGGCCTTCGCCGCGGGTTGCAGCCGTGTCTTTTTCGGAGCCCGGTTGGTTGAGGCCAGCCGAGTCCGATGTCGGCGACGGGGGAGCCGCTGCCGGTGGGGGAGCCGCTGCCGGTGGGGGAACCGGTTTGGCAGCCGGAACCGGAAGGGGTGTCGGTTCGGGAACCGCCTGGAGACCGTGATCGGCGTCTGTGTCGTTGGTCAGCTCAGGATTCTCGTCGAATGCAAACACTTCCGGCGCGGCGTACATGTGGGGGGCGTCGATGCCGTGGCTGCGCGCCCAGGCGCGCCGCAGTGCCTGTTCGTAGGCCGCCGGGTCCCAGTCGTTTTCTTGCAACTGGATGTTGTTGTATTCCAGCAAGGTTCCCTTGGTCAAATGCAGTTGCGTGATGGCCTTGTTGTAGTTGATCAGGTTCGTGTAATAGGCCGCCTCGGCATTGGCTCGGCTGCGTTGAGCACGCAAGACTTCGTCCAGAGTCGCCTTGTCATTGGTGTACTCGAGCTGCACGATGTTCACGCGTTCCTGAGTGGCCAGAAACCGGTTGTAGTGTGACTCGGCCGTGGCATGGAATGTGGCCAGATTCTGCATCACGCTGGTCAGTTGATGCGCGACTTCCATCTCCTGTACGCTCAGAACTTCACGCGCTTTCGTCAGCCGCAACTCCAGATTGCGAACCTGGGACCGGGCCGATCGGAATCCGATCGGCAGTGAGAACTCAAATCCCAGGGTCCAGCCGGTCTGGTTTCCCTGAGTGATCGTTTCGTAGGCGCTGTTGAAGCCTTGCTGAGTACCGCGTGTGTCGTTGTCGGAACCAGCCAGCAGATGATCGCCGAAGCCATTGACCCGATAGCTGGAAATGAAATCCAATCGCGGATTGGTCAGGCTGCGTGCCGCTCGCAACTGCAATTCCAGGCTCTTGATGTTCCACTTCTGTTTGCGCAACTCCACGCGACGCGTCAGAGCTTCCGCCAGACTCACTTGCCAGTCCGTTTTCAGTTCGACTTGTGTCGGTTTGGTGATCGGCCGGATGACGGTCGGTCCCGAGACTTCGATCCCCATCAGACGCCGCAGGTCCGCTTCGGTGCTGTAGAGTGTACTCAACGCGGTTTCCACGGCCGCTCGGGATTCAAAATACTGATCGCGCGCCTGCGGTTCGTCGATCTTGCGACCGCCTCCCGCTTCGTCGGTCACCTTGGCCACCCGCCAGCTCTCCTGAGCGCTATTCCGCGCTTCGACCGCTGTGTGAAAACTGTGGTAGGCCAGATGCAGATCCCAATAGGTATCTTCCACATCTCTCAAGAGATTGAGCACACTTGATTCGAAGTCAGCCAACGTGATGTCGCTGTTGATGCGCGCGATGACAACCCCCTGGCTGACTCCCGTGATCGCGCTGAAGACGGGATTCAAGGGGCCGGCGATCCTGCTGAATTCCGTACCGGCCCCGGCCCATAAGGGTTGGCGGTAACTGGCACCGACATTTCCCGAATAAGACGACGGAAACAGCTGGGCTTGGGCGTTGGTGCCCGAGTAATTCCAGATGTGGTCCAGCGACATCGTGCCGCCCGTGGCAAACTGCTTGCGCAGGCCGCTGCTGAATGCGCCGGACTCCTGTTGCAGCGTGGAGCTGGAATTCGGGCCGAAGAACAGCGAATTCGCCACGGTCTCCGAACGTCCCCAGGTCATTGCCGTGCTGAACTGAGTGTCGAATGCCGATAACGCGGCTTCCACGCCGCGGGTGCCAAACAAAACACCCGTTTCCTGAATCGATTGATCGAATACCGACGGTGTGCGATCTCCCAGGGACAGCGAATTTGCCTGGCGAGCGCGGATGATGGTGTTGTTGGCCAGGGCCCCGTGCAGGGCTTCGGTCAGCGTCAAATCCCAGGTTTGCCCCTTCGAGACCGGATCGGTCAGGGTATGAGGCGGTTCGGCCTGCGTCACCTGTTCGGGAGTGGGTTCCGACACGTCGGAATAGGCGATGCCGTTGTTAACGTCTTTATAGTAGCCAAGTTGTGAGTTGCCCAGATAGCGTAATGGCTTGAGCGACTCGCTGCACCCGACTGCCGTGCAGAGCAAGAGTCCCCACACTCTCACGTGTCGCACCACCATGAATACTGTCCTTGCCTTGGCTGTTTGCGCACGAACGCCGCAAATCGAAAGAACCGTTACAAGCAGTATCGGCGGTCTAACCGGTAAACTTTCACTCTTCCCGCTTGGGAGCGAATTCTGTGTAGGGCTTGCCCAGCAGTTTCTTGATCAACACGACTTCGCCGGCGTCGTTGCCCTCGATCGCGTGCCCCAGAAACTGCAACACATATCCGGCGATGAAACAGGCCAGGGCGGCTTCGTACCGCTGCTGGAAGAGCAACACGGCCGAAACCACGAAGGTCAGCGGGACTCCCAGCAGGTGCAACAGCTGGTTCGCCCGGTGTTGATGCCGGGCGATGTAGTTCCGGACGAACCGTTGCATCGTCATTCCCGGTTTCCAGAGTCGTCGCGTTCGCGGCGTTCGCCACCTTCTTCTCGCTGTTGCCGTCGGCGCTCACTCATTTCTTGACCGAACTCGAAACCGGTAATGGCCATCGTGATCCAGCCCCGCGCGTAAGCGGGTGCCAGCGTGGCGTTGGCCCGGATGCCGGTTTTCGAGGCCCGTATGTCGATCCGCATGGTGTCGTCCAGATCGCCGACCGCCTTGCGTACGGCGGACATCATCCGGCCTTGAAATTGCCGCAGCTGCTCACCGTTCGGTCGTCCCCGCCCGCCGCGTCCCCGCCCGCCTCCGCGCCGCGCATTGCCGGCTGGCGGGTTCTGTTCGCCCTCGCGCGCTGTGATCGGCGGCGCAGCGCGTTCGCCGTCGCTGGGTGCGGCTGCCGGCTCCCGTGGCGGCATCGATAGCCAGCGTCGCATGTGAAACACAGCGGTGATTGCCGCATTCGATGTGTCGCGTTCGACCGCTTGCGCTTCCTGCACGCGGTCGATGCAGTCGATCAATTCCAGGAGACCTTCGCCCGTTCCGCAAGACAGCCAGAGCGTTTGCGTACTGGCGCCGATCCACAACGTGGGCAGACCGCCGAAGATCGACTTCAATGCCGGCCAGTCTCTCAGCGGTCGGACCTGGTGAAACGTCATTCCCGCATGCGACTCCGCACTCAGATTCACCTCGAACTGTTCCGTATTGCGTGCAACCAGCGACAGCAGTTCCCGAATGGCGTTGGGCACCGCCGTACCGTTACGGATACGAAGTGCTCCCAGAACCATCAGATCTTTTCGTGGTGTCCCGGTCAGTTGCCATATCGTATCCAGGTGGCCCCGGGTAAACGTGTCCTTGAGCGACTCAAACAGCTGCAGAGCCGGATGGCCCGATTTCTTTTCCAGTTCGAATGCCTGTCCGGTCTGACCCGATCCGGCTTGTGTGAGTGCCGACAGCAGTTCTCGAGTGGATTCGTCCAATTGGAATGACGCCAGGATGCTGTCAGCCGCCGGTCGGTCGAGCAAGCTGGTGAAGCGGCTGGTCTTGCCGGTGAAGTGCGACAGGTACTCACCGAACTTGCTGTCCTCCACCGCTTCGACCTCCGCATCGATGGTCAGTTGCCCCCGCTGATCGAAATCGATACCGATTGCCGCTCCGTGACTTTGGTTGATCGTGCGTTCCAACAAGTCCAGCAGGTAGCGGCCCGAGGCCTGTCGAGCCCGATGGTGACCGACGGACTCGCCGTCGTATTGCTGCAGTTCGGTTTCACCGGCACTCCGCAGAAATGTGACAAACACGGTACGAAACGCCGGTGGGATATTGTCCGGGAACATCTTGAACGCGATATCGTTCTTGCCGACGACTCCCGCCAATTCCGTCGATACGCCCTTGAGGTTCAAGTCGCGGAATTCAGGTTGAAAGGACATCAGGGCGTAATTTCGATCAACGCGCACCCCTCGGTAGGCGACTCCGCTGTCGCCGTCGGTTTCATAAAAGTGCTCCTCTCCCTCGACCTTTTGCAGAGGCGTGGAGACACCCAGGCGTTGACGGAGGTTCTTGACGTAGTCATCAACAGAACTCACGGGAGTGCAGGTGACCATAACCAGGCTCGGAGGAAAACCGCGTTTCAGGAACATCATCTGCGCGCTGGCCAACGAAGGATCGATTTGCTGTTGGGTAACCCGGTCATTCAGGCCGTCGGAAAACTGTTTGGCGATGTCCTTGCGATCCACCATCTCGGTCAACTGGTTCGACAGTTGCACCAACCGTTCGTTGTTGGGAAAGCTGATGATGATCAGGGGTTTCGATGGTTCGGTGGTCTGAGCCTCAGCGCTCCGCGGCAGGCTCAGCAGGCTGGTCGTCATCAGGATCGCGGCCGTCAGCTTTCCGCATGCGGGATTCGTAAATCGTGAGCGGTGGGCGATGCGTGTGCGGGTACAAGACATGACAAATACCTCTGAAAACGTACGACTCGATTTTTCTGAGTGGCGAACAATCAACGGGCCGTTATGCGTTGAGCAGCCGCTGCGGCCAGTCACCCGGGATGGCTGAGAGAGTTGGACATCGACCGCCTCATTATGCAATAACCGCCGGTTTGAGTCGAGTAGGAACTGTTGCTGTGCAAGCCGCGGGTTTCGGGAGTCGTGTGGCTGATCGGCCCGGTTTGACTTGGAATGCCGGTGGGATTGCACGATAATCGGTTACCTGTGGCTGCCCGTTCTTGCATTTCCACCGCTGGATCAAGCTGTTGGATTGTGAGACCTCTTGGCGTTCTGTGCGACTCCGTGTGTTTCCAAGGGCTTTGAATATGAACCGTTGCATCGTGTGGAGCGTGATACTGGCCGTTACCGCCGGCGGTGGTCCGAGTGGTCGGGCTGACGAGGCTGAATCAGCGCGCGAGATTCAGCGATTGTTGAGTGCCGCGAATCTCGAACAGGCGGAGACCGCGTTTGCGGCCGCTGTCAAGGAGTATCCGGAATCGGCCGCGTTGCAACGCCTGCATTATCAGTTCTATGTGGGCTACATGCGGAAACGCAATCTGGGCTCGGCCGCACAGCACCTGGATCACTTCTTGACACATCAACTTCAGGATCCCTCCAGCAACGCAGCCGCCATTCCCCGATACGTCAGTATTCTCAACTCGGTCCATCGCAGAGCGGGCAACACAAAACAGGCGGCGGCGGTCGTCGAGCGGGCCTTGAAGGCGCTGAGGAATCAGCCGGAAGACGATGGGATCGTCAAGGCGATCAGCGAGCTGAAAGGACAGAAGATCCTGGCTCTGGCCATCGGCGGTGAAACCGATCAGGCCCAGAAACTGCTGGATCAGGAACTGCAAGCCAGCCGCAAGCAGATGGAAAAGCAACCCGACGACGTCAGCGCGGCATTGCGTATGCTGCAGCTGTTGCAAACGCAGGTCAGCGTTCGGACCGCCGCCGGGAGCGACCAGGTTGCGACCGCCACCGCTGCGCTGTTGGAATTCGCCACGCAGCAGGCCCACAAACACTCGGACAGCCCCGATGTGCTGATGGGATATATCAACGCGCACGGACAGGCGCTCGGCCGGATTGCCCGCAGCAAACCTCGGCAAGCCAAGGAGCAGCTCAAACAGGTGCAGGAATTCTTGAAGGGCATTGTCAGCGAAGATGCCAAGCTGACACGTGCACTGGGAAGCGGCCAACGCATGATCGCCTCGATGTCCCGCAGGATCGACGCCGCCATAAAACACCTGGAGCTGATCGGCAAGCCTGCGCCCCAACTGGACGCCGTCGCTTGGGTCAACGGTCCCTCGCTGACCGACAAAGATCTGGAAGGAAAAGTCGTGCTGATCGATTTCTGGGCGGTCTGGTGTGGTCCCTGTATTGCCACGTTTCCCCACCTGCGCGCATGGCAGGAAAAGTACGCCGACAAGGAACTGGTGATTATCGGAGTGACCCGTTACTACAACTACGAGTGGAACGAACAGTCCGGCCGGGCGCGGCGTTCCCAGGGCACGGTCTCCCCAGGCGACGAACAAGCCATGTTGGGCAAGTTTGCCGAACTCCACAAACTGAAACATCGATTCATGGTCACGCCACCCAACAGCAGTTTTCAACGGCAGTTTGGCGTGACCGGAATTCCCCAAGCCGTGGTCCTGGATCAAGATGGTACGATTCAGCTGATTCGGGTTGGCAGTGGCGAACAAAACTCGCATGACATCGAGCAGAAGATCGAACAATTGCTGGGCAAAACTTCGCCCACCGGCGATTGATCAGCCGGCCGATCAAACTCCAATTCGGCATGGAACCTGCTGAAGCGAGTGGGCAATCGGCGGTGTGGTGCCTGTGGCGTGCATCCAGTGCGGCACACGGACCGCGGGACATGCACGGCGTTCCACCAAGTCACGCAGGCCCACTGTGCGGATCGGCGATGCGTGGATCGGGGA
>Ga0315336_1004467_pt1 | contig 16545 bp, 11 predicted proteins | sample ASW5metaG_FD_204512 | JGI IMG/M metagenome (GOLD analysis project Ga0315336, IMG submission 204512) | Ammonia-oxidizing marine archaeal communities from Monterey Bay, California, United States - ASW #5 | ecosystem: Environmental > Aquatic > Marine > Intertidal zone | place: USA: California...
CCAGTCGCCTCGAAATCCTTGGACCACTCCTCCAGCTTCTCCAAAAAAGCCGCGAAGTCCTCGCCGTGGGGAAGCAGGCGACCGCCGCGAGCGTGAAGTGACTTCAGGTCTTCAACACAGGCACCGCACGCCGCGCAGGTAACCATCAAGCCACGCCCTGCTACTCTTGCCCGAAAGTAGTCCAAGTCCATATTGTAGGCCGCCGTTTTATTGCCCTACATGGGAGCTTGATAATTTAACCTCCCGCCGTAAGGTAGCTCGGTGATACCACTGTTTCAAACTATCGGGTCGACACAAACCAAAAAATCATAGGAACCATCTTCCATGTACGTTATCAAAAACGACTCTCTTGAAGTCGGCATTCTGGACCCGGTAGCCGACCGCAGTTACATGGGCACCCGGTACTGCACTGGTGGTTACATCTTCACCGTCGTCGATGGCCGTCATGGCAACTTGATTACCGGCCCCACCTATCCCAGCGAGGTTATTCCCAGCGAAGGTCAGGGCATGCCCGATGGTTTCGACCTGAGCCCTTTGCAACCGCGCGGTTCGACGAGCACCAAGGCGTTGGTACTCGGCATAGGGATCTGCGACCTGAGCGAGAATGATGTTGAGGAGTGGTGTACTTGGGACGTGAACACCGGCAAAGAGCAAATCGTCTTTACGACCCGCCACCAGTTTGGTGGCTTCGATGTGGAGCTGGTGCGCACTATAACCCTGATGAATCGCACCCTGCGGACAGCGACCTGTGTCAGGAACGAGGGCGAGGAGTTCGTGCCCATTCGTTGGTTTCCGCACCCGTTCTATCCACCGCCAGCGACCAGCGAGCTGTGCAAGTTCAACATACCGATCAGCTTTCCAGACAATCCTGGATACGAGCTCGCTCCGAACGGATACATCTGTGCCAAAAAATGGCCCTGGGTGCAGGAGGACTTCGCTGGCAAGGACGGTTTCTTCCAGCTCATAAACCACGATGCCTCCGACAACCTGATCGTCATGCAGAGACATCCAGTTCTCGGGCTGACCAGCGCTACCTGCAGCTATACACCGGCATTTTTCCCTATTTGGGGCAACACCGTCACCTTCTCCTGGGAGCCGTTCCTGGAACGCACGCTGGGTTGGAACCAGGCGACCGACTGGTACATTGACTACGAGTTCTAAGTTTCCACAGCAGACCAAAGGAGGCATCATGGCTATTCAGCGCATCAATCCCGACTGTAATAGGCCACCGAGTTTTGGGTTCCGTAAGTCCTTTACAAGAAGTGGGTTGAGCTCCCGGCAACCCATTCCACCCGAGACGTTAATATACAGGGAAATCCCCTATCCCACGACCCGGCCAGATTGAGCAAGTTCGAACCCAGTTACGCCAGCTCCATTTATACCTCAGATCGAAAGGCTCTCTGCCGCTCTGAAACCTCGGCACGCTGCGGCGGTGGTCCCGAGAGTGAACGCGTAGTTTCCAGGTCCGATTAAACAGCGAATGGACGGGGAGAATTCGCGACTGTCGCGCCAGCGGTCGCGGGAAGCGAAGCAGGATCGCGGGCTCGAATGTTCTCTCTGTCGAGCACGAGCAACGAGAACCTTACTCCGAGATTCACCGTTCGCCCTCACTCCGCCATCCTCAAGCGAACGTACCGTACCCCGCGCCCCGCAGGCTGCACGCACCAGAACGTTACCAGGACCGTGTGGTCCCCAAGCAGCGTCGCGGAAGGCTCTCCGAAGGCGAAATCCTGCCACTGCGCGTGATCCGCCCCGCTCTGGCTCTGCGTCACCGTATCCGCTCGCCAGATGATCTCTCGCCTTTCGACGCCAAAGTCCTCCTCCGAAGGATGGACCCGAGCCATCCCGATGCCCACCTCCCCCTCCTTTCTCTGGCAGTAGAGGAACAGAGCGCGGCCGTCGGAGAGCGGAGCCAGAGCGGTGGTCTGCCCCTGAATCTCCGTCGAGCGTGTCGGCGACCAGGTCTCTCCGCCGTTCTCCGACAGAGCATAGGCGCACGGGTAATCTCCTCCCCGGAGGTTCATATGCCAGGAGGTGCCCAGGAGTCGGCCGTCCGCCAGCTCGACCACCCAGGCTTCCGCGCCACTCGAATCCGGCTGCGCGAAACGCAGCATGGCTGTGTGCTCCCAACTCTTGCCCTCATCGTCGCTACGCACGAGGACAATCTGGCCGCGATCCACCTCGAGACTCGCCTCAAGGTCGTTGTACGGCGCGTAGCAGCCCAGCCAGCGCCCCGAGCGAGTAATGCACAGGGCACCGGGCGCTTCGGCCGCACCCGGAATGGGCACGGGGATCGTATGGGGTTCTGTCCAGCTCCTCCCACCGTCGGTGGACTTCGCCCAAACCAGCTCGTTTTGCTTCATGCCCTGGGTCGCTTCGTTCCAGAAGCTCTCCCCCGGCTCGTCAATAGGCGTCTGCGATCCGTACAGAAACAGATCGCCCCCCGGAGAACGGCTCACGGACACGAAGAGCGAATAGCGACCTTGGAGATGGGGCCAGATAGGACCCTCCTCGACCCAGGAGGCGCCGCCGTCAGTAGACCTCGATAGGGTGGGGACGAAATCGTTGATGCCGAGCGCGGATTGGACCATGTAGGTAGAGACCACGCTCCCGTCCGGAGTCACGGCGCACCGCGAGCCTGCAGCCACAGCGGTGGGAGTATCGGGTTGCCGCTCGGAAACGAAGCCCTCGCCAATTCTTTCCCAGGTCATGCTCACTACCTCCTTCTCTATGTTCTACCGCAACCGCCTTCTTGAGGCTAACATGGCTTGTCGTTCTCGTTAATCGCTGGGAAAGACGGCCATGCGACAGGGAGGCTGGCGCGGTGAGTTCACCCCTTCGAGCTCTCTTCCCAGTAGTCCCGGCGGAGCGAGGGGTGGAAATTGCCCCGGTAAAGGACGCGACCATCGTCGAGGTACTGGAGCCGACTGAGCGCTACAGGTGCGCGCTCGAAGTATTGCAAGAGACTCTCCAGCGCCTTGCGGTCCCCCTGAGGGATCCTGCGGCTTGAATCCACGCGGAAACCGCTGTGGCGCCAAGAGCGAAGAAGCTCGACGCGCTCCGGTGTGATTTTCTCTCGCTTCAGGAGAACCTTGAAGAGCTCCTCGCGAAAGAGGTCCTCCAGCGGCGCGAAGTCCAGGTCTTCGGGGGCGGGGTGAAACACCCCGTCTCGGGTGAAGACTCCCCGGGCGCTCAAGCCATGGGCGTGCGGATGGAAGTTCAGAAGAGAGCCGTGGGACTGGGGGCGACCACCATGGCCAGCACGGTTTTTTTGAGTCGGGGAAACTGTGCCTCGAAGAACCTTCTGGTGGCCGCATAGGCTGAGCGGCAGAGGTCTCCGTAGAGAGTCCGATTCCAGAGAAAAAGCGGACGAAGCATCTTCGGGATGGTAAACACCAACTACACCCAGGGAACATCTGGGAGCACCTCCGAGACCATCCTCAGATCTCTGTGCGGGAATCCACGGAGTTGTGGTGAGTTAGGGGGTGTTTCAAAACCCCATCCTGGCTTCGCGTGCTGTCATCGAGCAGGTCCCGCCGAAGGCTTGGCGCAAGGTTCGACAAGTCCTCAGAGAGAAACTCGAGCTGACTTCCGACTTCAGCAAGACGCTACAGAAAGACGCCGAATGGCGGCTGTCTCGCCTTCCAGGATTGCGTCGACGAGGACTAGATTGTCTCCGGCAAGGGCTTCTATGCTTCACTTGACGTGAACATAGTAGACGTTGTTGTCGATGACCTCGTTCGGCCCGGCATTCCGCTCCAGACCGGTGAAGTAGATCAAACCGGGATAGGAGCCGGCGGGAATACGGTTGAAGCCGGTCGGCATTTCGAGGCTGGGCTGGTGGTAGGTGATCTCGGGGTCGCTCTTGAGTACGGTTTTGGCAGTGAATGTTTTGCCGCCGTCCCGAGACTCAAACCAGGCGATTTCGCACTCCTTCGAGTTTTCCTCAGCCCAGTTTTTCGCCGATTCCAGGCTCCAACGTGCGTTCTCGGCGTTTGTGGAATAGCCGGTGCCGCTTTTCCATCGGGCTTTTTCACTCTCTGCCACGGGGTGCTCCCTCGGGATAATGTGCATGGCAATGCATATCACATCGTCCTCGGTGATGGTGAAGCCCGAACGACAGTCGATGACTGCCCAGCCCGGCCAGTTCTTTTCCATCGCCGCCTGCAAGGGCAGGTGCTGCCAACGACCCTGTTCATCCGGCGTCACCAGGAATACCTGACCGGGCGGACGCGTGTTGTAGTGGTAGTACAGCACGTAGGGTCTGCCCCTGGAGTCGACCACAATCGCCCCCTCGTTTCGGATGCCCGGTTTTGGGTAGGAGCTCTCCCCCGCGGCGAACACGTCCATGGTCTTTGAAGTCGCCGGAAGCTCGATCGGTGTCCCGTCGGCCCGTTGCCAGGTCTTGCCAAAGTCGGTCGAGCGCATGTAGTTGGCCGACTGAACGGTGCCGAACAGATTCCCCTGCTTGCTCTTGCCCTGGTAGAACTTGCAGGACAGGTGCAGCGTACGGTGGCCCGGTCCCCAGGCCAGCCCTTCCTGGAACCCGGCGTAGTAGAAGCAGTCCTCTCTGATGCGTATGATCAAGCCCCGATCCTCCCAATCCTTGCCGGGAGGCCTGGCGTACATCCGCACGCCCTTCCACCCGTAGCGGCCGGTCATGTAGAGGGTATCGTCCGGCCCGCAAACGAAGGTCGGATAGGTCATCTTCCCGCCGAAAGTCTTCTTCTCCGTCCACTCGGAAGCATCGTTGGGCCGCACCGAACGCTTGTACGGAACTGTATTGCCGTGGATACCGTACACCACGTGGAGATACCCCTTGCTGTCCAGGGTCATCGCCGGCCGGCCGTGGTTGTCGGTTGCTTTGCCAAGGGTGTAAGTGGGAGACCATCGCCCGGTCTTGCGATCCCGGGTGCGAACACGGGCGAAGTAACCTTCCTCCGTCGAATCCAGCCAGGCGACGTGTGTCTTGCCCTTGTGGGTGATGATCTTGTTGCCGGTGCCCGAAGTGGCCCTCTCACAACCGCGGGAGGAAAGCAAGAAGTGGTTGGCCTGGTCGAGGCCCCGGGCCACGTTCGTGAACACGGCAGTGGCAGAGAGAAGGCTCGCCAGCGCGGTGACTTTCATTGGAGCTTTCATGATGAATTCTCCTGTAGATGCTAGTACATCATCTTACAGACGCCCGAATGCTCCGAGTGTCCGATCCTTCCAAAGATAACGAGAAAGGTCGCGCTGTCGCGCGACAGAATTGATGGCGGGCTTCGCCCGCGATTGGGAGAACCAGCTCCTGCGCCCCCGGCGCAGGTTCTCCCAAACCCTCTCCTTGCCGACCGCCATCCTGCTCCCAGTTCGCAGAGCGGGAAGCAAGAGCCGTCTGTACGTCGAGGGCCGTGCCACTGATTGGAACCTCCTTTCCGCTGTTTGCAAGAGTCTTGTCATGCGGACCCCTGTGGTCAGCTCGCTAACGCCTTCTCCCGAGCGACCGGCACGGTATCGAGAAACGTCTGCATGGGTGTCTTGCCGTAACACCAACGCCCCTGGTGTGGACGCGTCTCGTTGAACTCTTTGAGCCAATCATCCAAGTCCCGTTGCAGCGCCTCGATCGACTGGTAGATCTTCTTGCGAAACGCGACGCGGTAGAACTCGTTGAGAACCGTCTTGTGGAAGCGCTCGCAGATGCCGTTGGTCTGCGGGCTCTTCGCCTTCGTCCTCGTGTGATCGATGTCCTCGATCGCCAGATAGAGCTCGTACTCGTGCCGCTCCGTTCCGCAGTACTCGGTGCCTCGGTCGGTGAGTACCCGACAGAGCGGAATCTCGTGTTCTGCGAAAAACGGCACCACCTTGTCGTTGAGAAGATCTGCCGCAGTGATCGGAGTCTTGCGATCGTAAAGCTTCGCGAACGCCACCTTCGAATAGGTGTCGACGAACGTCTGTTGGTAGATGCGCCCGACTCCTTTCATCGTGCCGACGTAGAACGTGTCCTGGGCTCCGCAGTAGCCCGGGCATTCGCTCTCGAATTCCCCATGGGCTTCTTTGTCGGCCTTCGCCTTCTCACAGGTAGGAAACCTCGCCAACCGGCAATCCTAGCCTCAGCGATTTCCGAGGGCTGAACAAGAAGATTTGCGGGCTGAGCGACCGGGGACGAGAACCCGAACCCGCAGTTTGACGCTGGGGAAGAGAGATGCCGGTCTTGCGATCAACATCTCAAGACAGATCGGGACTATCGACGCAGAGGCCCCGCCAGGGGACTTTGCGTTGATAGTCCCGGGGGGAAGCAAGACGACGCTCGGTCGGTCAGTCGTGCCACCACTCGGTCGGCGGGTCCTGGTTGAACTCGAAAAGTGACTCCCAGCACAAATTCTATAGGCGGCCTCGAGGGAGTAACAGCTTTTTTCCACCCAGCGTGCCCCCTGCTCCCCTGCCCCTATTTCTCGTCCTCGGCGCCCGAAATGGCTTTAATGATGAATTGCGAAAAACTTTCTTGGAGAATAAATCGATCCACAATAGCTGGACGCCATCTCCCAGGTGACCGGGGTACCCGAAGTTTTTCATGAACTGCCGGACTCAGCGATGGGACAACCACCTCCCGGAACAAGAGCCATCGAGCTGAACCCACCGACGCGCTATTTCTCTCCGTTTCTGGACCTGTACGGGCGGCCGCTGCGCTACGCACTGCCCGAGCGGGATACCAGCCCCAGCATTGCTCAGGCGCTGCACGTCTGGGCCGGGGACACCTATACCTCCAAGCTGACTCAGGAAGGCGGCCGCCTGGATCAGTTGCTCGCGAGCGAGGAGTCTGACGGATTGATTGTTGAGCAGCTGTATCTGGCAGCCTTCTCACGCCTTCCCGATCAGAACGAACGGACGGCTCTCGAGGCGAAACTGGCAGAAGTGGAAGAGCCCGCCCGCCGGCCCGCCTTTGCCGACTTGACCTGGGCCCTGCTGACTTCCCGGGAGTTCGCCTACAACCACTAGTTGCTAGGTGTGCACCCGGGCCAGCCAGCCGCCGTCCACCGGCAGCGCGATCCCGGTAATCCAGGCGGCGTCATCCGAGGCCAGGAACACGCAGGCCCGACCGATCTCCGCCGGCGTTCCCGCACGCTGCAGGGGAGTCTCCTGCCTCAACTGCTCTTCCTTCTCCTCGGTGAAAGTGTCATGCATGGATGTCTGAACAAACCCGGGGCAGACTGCATTTACTGTAATACCGTCTGGAGCCAGTTCAAGAGCGCTGTCCCGCGTCAGGTTCAGGACGGCAGCCTTGGATGCCGTATAGGCGGGTCCGCCGCCCCCGAAGAAGGCGGCCACCGAGGAAATATTGATGATCCGACCCGTCTCGGATTCCTTGAGGAAAGGTGCCGAGAACTTGGTCGTGAGAAAGAGGCTTTTCAGATTGACCCCAAGCACCTGGTCCCACTGCTCGACCGAGAGTTCCTGGCTGTTGCCGGGGATGAGAACGGCGGCATTGTTGACCAGAATGTCGAGACCCTTGAAGTGGCGGACGACCTGCTGCAGCGCGCTGCGCACCGAAACCTCTTCCGAGACGTCGGTATGAACGAATAGCGCCCGTCCTCCCAGTTTCTCGATTTCCTCCACCGTCGTTGTCGTCGTGGTAGCCGGGTCGTACTTTCCAAGTCTGGGGCTCTCCTCGAGGTCTGCGATCACAACGCTCGCGCCCTCTTGAGCCAGTTCTATAGCGATTCCGCGTCCGATGCCGGAACTGCCTCCCGTCACCAGGCCAACCCTGTCCTTTAAGAGCATTTGCGTTATTCCTGCCTCTCTTATGGTATCGGTTCGACCTCACGGCCCCTAGCAGCTTCACCGGTAGGCACAGGACGGTCAAGCCGTTTTTCCGGGTCGCCAGGGTTGTAATATGATCGCAGCAATGAGGAGAACGATTTGATCATCCGGGATCGGGACTTCATGGTGCTCTCAAATGAGTCCAACGATGTCTCTGCAGCTCTCGAGGGGTGGTCGTCGTCGCTGGGGCGCTCCGTGAACGTGGTGGTGCTTGAAGAGGAAGTCAGAGTCGGGGGTCCGCGGGCCTTGCGCTCGATCTGCCACGGGGGATGCCACTGTTGACGGTGCCGCAGTATTTTCTCGATGGCCTCGTCCTGATGGGGCGAGGTGAGCGCCGAGATGATGCGCATGGGCTTTTGACAGGACCTGCACAAGGAGGGGTCGTCCAGGTACACTCTCGAGATCAACCTCGCCCATGTCCTGCGCCTGAGCTTGACGAACTCGCTTTCCTCCTCGGCCACGACGACCTTGGGCGAGTTGGCCTCCTGGGGATTTCCGGCCTTTCCCGCGCGACAAGACCTGGCTCTACGATTCCGGCATCAAGACACCGCTGGTATTCAGCTGGCCCGCTGCGATCCGAAAAGCCGCGACGCCTTCAGCACTGATCAGCGTCCTCGATCTGCCGCCGACGCTTCTGGAGCTGGCCGGGGTCGACGTGCCCACCTCGTTTCAGGGAGTGAGCGCCGTCCCGCTCCTTCGCAACCCGGAAGCGGTGATGCGCGACTTCGCTTTCTCCGAGCACAACTGGCATACCCAGCGTGCGCATGAGCGAGCGGTCCGCTGGAGAAACTACGTGTACTACCGGAACAACTTGCCACAGCTGATGGGGTTCAACATCCTCCACTGGTCGCAGAGCCATGCTGACGCGTACCACGAGCTCCACGATCACTGGAAGGCGGGGGAGCTGAACGAGGCGCAGGCGGATATCTTCGCTACCCCTCGCTCGAAGGAAATGCTGTTTGATGTGTCCGCCGATTCCTCGCAGTTGAACGACCTGGCGAAGGATCCGGAGCACGTGGAGGTCTTGAACTACCTCCGAGCCACCCTGGATCAGTGGACGAAAGAGACCGGCGACACGCTCCCGCAGCTGGACGAGATGACCCCCGAACGCATGGCCCGCGATTCGTGGAAGACGGTCCACGAGTCCGGTCGCCCCCCCGGCGGTATCGTGCCCGGTCAGTCCACGAAAGCGCACGAGATCGACAAGCCCGGGCCGATCCGCGAAGCCGATGTGCGAGCCGCGCGTCCAGTCGGCGACCCGAAGTGAGTCGTGCCGAACCCTCAGGATCCGGGTGAGATGTCAGATGTTCGTGACGTTCGGGCATACCGCGACCCGCAGTAGGTTTTTCGTTGCAACTTGATTCGCGGGGACAGAGAATAAGGTGGCTGTCCATAGGGTAGCTTTTGGGCTTTTCTCAGGGTCTTGTACACGGTTGAAAAACCTCAGCGCTTTGTCCGCAGGGAGTTTCTCATGGGTTCGAAACAAGAGCTAAGTCTGGTCTTGGTTGTCGCGTGTTTCTTTTGTGTGCCCGCTTACGGACAGCAGCCGAGGCTGGAGCTGATAGAGGTCGGGGGGCCCGTCGCGACTCCGGCCATCCGCGTTCCCGCCGGGGAGCCGGTTGGCAATTGCGATCCTGCCAACACCCCCCCCACATCCATGGATGTTCCCGCGTGGGTTGACGCTCCCGCAGGCATGGAAGGCAACATTGCCCGGGCCGCCGACGCCGTCACTTTCGGGTCGCCCGCCGCTACTTGCAACTCCCAGGTGGACAACATCAACGATGGCCTCTACGGCGCCTGCAGTGCGTGGCATAGCGGATACTCGGGTGCCGACTCGGGACCGCTGGAGATCATGGATCCCATCCAAGGCAGCATCCAGGGCCCCATTTCGTCCAAGTATGTGGGTATCTACTGGACTGGCGGCGGCAGGGACATCTACGAGATCGCCCTGGGCCGGGACAACGTGAACCCGGACAGACGGTTCGATGCTGCGTGCGGGTCGTGGGGACGAGGCAAGATGGAGCCCTGCAGGGAGGACTGCTTTCCCTTCAAGATTTACTACAGGACGGTTGCCTTCGCGGTCCCGGGTGGCGGTGAGGAGAAGTGTCCTTACCCCGACCCCTGCAACCCCGGCGTCGATCCAAACTGCCAGGATGCTGACTGGATCAACGACGGCAACTGGATCGAGCTGGGCGATGCGGGCGGCCACATCGCCACCAGCACCGTGGGCCTGCGGCATCGCTACCGGCTCGTGGATGATCAGGGGAACGATGACCCCTTGCAAAACGTCCAGGCCATTCGCATCGTCAACTGGCCGATCCTTGGGGGTGTTTCGATCGACGAGGTGGAGATCGGCGACGCGCCGAACGCGCTCGGGGATCCTCCCACCACGGACCTGTTGTTGAGGGAGACCGGCGGCCCCTTCACGACCCCCGCGGCTGCGGACGACGTTCCCATCTGGGACGATGAAGAGAATCTCGCGCGGCGAGACGTCGGAGACGACGCCGTGCCGTTCGGGTCGAGCTCGGCGGGTGTGGCGAACCTGAACGATGGGCTGTATGGGAACGCCTGGGTGGGCAGCCCTGTTGTGGCCACCTCCAGCAACAACCTCCCCGCCGATTGCAACCAAGACGGCGCCATCGACCTTTCGGACGTGATCTGCATCCTGGGCCATCTTTTCCAGGGCACCCCGGCAACCCTGCCCTGCGGTTCCGCAGCGGCCAACTTGACCCTCATGGATTGCAATGACGACGGTTCCATCGACCTCTCCGATGCGATCTACAAGCTCGCGTGGCTCTTCCAGGGAGGCCCCCAGCCCGAGCGGGGAGTGGCGTGTCTCGACATCCCGGGTTGTCCGGAGAATCCGGCTTGTTCCGGTGCGGGGGCTGGGGCGGGGATGGGGGAGACCTTCGCCGGGATCTATTTCAACGACGACCCTGTTTTTGTCCGGGAGATCGCCTTCGGCAGGGACAACACCGGCGTCGAGACCGACCGGGCCGTCGGCGCCCACACGATCCAGTTCACCCTGGATGCCTTCGACCCCACGAACGCAGCGGCCGCGGCCAGCGTCACCTGGACGGATGTCCACCCCCGAAGACGGTTCGCGACGGCCCACCTCGGCTCGAACCCCGGGCTCCGTCGACGTTATGTGATCAATGATCCAGGGGTGCGTTACACTCCCAATGACACTCCGCCCGTCCAGATGCGCGCCATTCGAATTTTGACCGCCGATGGGAACGCCATCGACGAGATCGAGGTCTCCGGGGGGGACACGGACCTGTCGTTGGCGGGCCAGGATTATGGAATTCGCCTCCGGTTCAATAGAGATAACAAGCTGACCGTCCTGGCGGAGGACCTCTCGGAACTGGGGGGCCCCAATCCGCGGGATACGGTCACCTTCCCCAATGGCGAGCGCGACGTTCCCACGTGGGAGGACGGCAATCTTGCCCGCGCGAAGATGGGCCTCGCTCCCGAACGGAATCCCTGTGCCAATGTCGGTGGCGACCCCGGCGCAGGTTGTGATCCCGTCACTGCCCCGTGTACCACGCCAATTTGTGCCACTCCTCCTCGCGCCTACGGCCCGGACAGCTCGGCCTTCCCGGGCACGCCCACGGACGCCGTCGCCTTCGGAACGTTGCCGTTCAACCATGGACAGATCTTTTCAACTATCCCGCGCATCAACGATGGCATATACGGAGTGTTGTCTAGTTCAATTGAAGGGGGACCCGAGCCCGCGACGGGCCAGTGGTATGTCGGTATCTACTGGACCGGCGGGCAAAAGACGTTCAATCGCTTCGCCCTAGGCCTCGACAACGATTTGGTACCAGGCGGCACAGACGGCGCGCGTCACCGGAGAAAGTTCGTTCTGCAGTACACCCAGGACGATTTCGACTTTCCCCATGAACGCTGGCGGCGGCCCGATAAGGCTGTGGCCGGCGCGATTTGGGTTACGATCGGCATCATGGACGGACACCAGGAAGGCGGACAGGGGCCTCGCCACGTCTATGACTTCCCGGCGGTCACCGCCCGGGCTGTTCGCGTGCTCACCAGGAATAATGACATCCGCGGGCTGCAGCCGGGTGACTTTACGGCCATCGATGAGGTAGAGGTCTATAATCAGCCGTGACGGGTAGCTAGTAGCGCCCGCGGACAAGGCAACAAGCCGGCGACGGACAGGTTATGCAACGAGCTCGCCCTCTCGGTATTTTTCTCGCCGCCAGCCTGCTGGGTGGAACGCTGGGAGCTAGAGAAAACGTCGATCCCGTCGAGTACAATGTGACGCACGAAATCCGCCGCCTCTCGGTTTTTTAGGCGAAAGGAGCATCATGAAGTCCGCGATGAAAGTTGCCGCCCTCGCGAGCTGTCTGTCCGGCACGGCCGTTTTCTCGGATGGCGCCGGGGCCGTCGACCCGGTAAACCACTTTCTACTCTCGTCCCGCGGTTGCGAGAGAGCCACCTCGGGGACCGGCAACAAGATCATCACCCACCGGGGCAAGACACATGTCACGTGGTTGGATTCGACGGAGGAAGGCTTCTTCGCCCGCGTTCGCACCTTGGATCGCCAGAGCGGCCGGTGGTCCCCCACCTACACGCTGGGCAAGGCCAGCGACAATCACGGCCGCCCCGCGATGACCATCGACAGCAAGGGGTATCTGCACGTGGTCTACGGCATCCACCACGATACGGTCCCGTACAAACGTTCGGTGCGGCCCAACGACGCATCCGAGTGGACGGAGAAAAAGACTTTCGGCGGGAAGATGAGCTATCCGACCTTCGTCTGTGGGCCGGACGATGCTCTCTATCTGACCGGTCGCTACGGGTGGGGCGGCGTGCGGATGTACGTCAAGCCGCGCGGCAAGGACTGGGAGGACCGGGGGCTGATCATTCGCACGAGAGAGGACTGCTTCAGCTACGCTGCTTTTCATGAAGGCCTGGCTTGGGGGCCGGACCATCGTACGTTGCACCTGTCGTGCGAGTTTTACCAGAGCCAGACGAAGCAAACGAACTTGTGGGGCACGATTCAGTCGGCAAACTACATGCGCTCCACTGACTTTGGTAAGACCTGGCAACGGGCGGACGGAACACCGATCGAGACTCCGGCGACATCGAAGACTATGGACGTGCTCGCTGCCGGCGAAAGCTCCTACCCGAAACCCGGCATTCGCAACCAGGGGGCCATTGTCGTCGACTCCAAGGGCAAACCCTATGTGCTCTACTACCGCTACAACATGCGCCCAGCCGGACAGGTGTTCCTGGTGACGCCCGATCAGCAGGGTAACTGGCAGCACTTGCCGTTGCAGGCGGCGATGGAGAAGTACTGGCCAGGCTGGGTGGCCATCGACTGTCGTTCGGGCCTGACCATCACCGAGGACGATCGTATCTGCATCGCCTTGCTGGTCATGCCGCGGGAACATCCGGTCGCTCAGTCGGAAAAGGCGAGATGGAAGACCGGCAGCGGCTATTCCACCAACGCCGAGAATGCGCGATTCAGCCTGGAATCGGCCAAAAACTGGAGCGACGAGTTTCCCCATCGGCGGCGGGTCGCCTGGTTCGAGACCGGCGACGGTGGCAAGACGTTCGTCGCCAAGGCCGTTTTCAAGCGCGACCCGAAGGTGGTGTACCAGCAGCCGAGCCTCGAGATGCCGACCGGCTTCAACCGCATTCCCGCCGGTTCCCTCCCCGGACTGATCTACTTCACCGGCCTGGCGCAGAACGCCAACGCGAACGAGGTGATCGACAACGACGTCTACTATGTTCACGTCAAGTAGCGCGGGTCAGAGTTCCCGCGGGTTCTTCTTGCTCGCGGGCATCACAGCCTGGGCTTTCACGTCACCGACCGGGGTTTTTGCCGCGGACGAGGCCAGCGCCGCCGCGACGGAAAAGAAGGAAGAGAAGCGAACCGAAGCGGTAACCGACGACCATATCGTTCCGCTGCTGCACCTTCGCTGTACAGCCTGTCATGGTCTGCGCCGACAGGAAGCCGAGCTCGACCTGCGCTCTAAGGCTTCGATCCTCAAGGGGGGCAAGTCGGGACCCGCCATGGTGCTCGGGAATCCCGCCGAGAGCCTGATCATCAAGAGGCTTCGCGCCGAAGAGATGCCGCCGCGAAAGCAGATGAAGTCGGTCAGCGTCAGGCCCATGCAGGCGCCGGAGATCGAGCTCCTTGAGCGGTGGATTGCTCAGGGGGCGCCGGAATCGACCGTCCCACCCGATGTCGCGACGACGGAGCCGGACCCGCTGGTTTCGGACGAGGACCGCCAGTTCTGGTCGTTTCAACCTCCGCGGGAGCCCGCCATTCCGGTCTGTCGAGGCAGCGATCGCGTGCGCAACCCGATCGACGCTTTCATCCTCCGAAAACTCGAAGAGAAGGGCGGAACCCTGTCGCCGGAGGCCAGCCGCCGGACGTTGATCCGCCGGGTGTATCAGGACCTCACCGGATTGCCGCCCGAGCCGGAGACGGTCGAGGCGTTTCTCGCCGATAGCGATCCACGCGCCTACGAGAAGCTCATCGACCGGCTCCTCGACTCGCCGCGCTACGGGGAACGCTGGGGACGCTTCTGGCTCGACCTTGCGGGCTACGCCGACTCCGAGGGCGTGCAGAACTCCGACAGGGTCCGGCCGCAGGCCTACCGCTACCGTGACTACGTCATTCGCGCCTTCAACGCCGACAAACCCTACGATCAGTTCTTGCGCGAACAGATCGCCGGCGACGAGATGGTGGACTACGAGAACGCCGAAGTGATCACGCAGGACATCTACGACAAGCTCGTTGCCACCGGCTTCCTCCGATTGACGCCCAACGGCTCCTACTTTGACATCACCAACTTCGTTACCGACCGCCTCGAGATCATTTCCGACCAGATCGAAGTCCTGACCTCGACGACAATGGGATTGACCATGAAGTGCGTCCGCTGCCACACGCACAAGTCCGATCCCATTCCGCACCGCGACTTCTACCGGCTGGCGGCCGTCTTCAAGGGGGCCACCGACGAACACGACTGGCTGAAGCCGGAATACCGGTACCTGCCCTACGTGACGACAGCGGAATTCAAGGCCTGGGAAGCCAAGGAAAAGGAACTCAGCACCACCATCACGAAGCTCAACGGCGACCTGGCCGAGGTAGAGAAACCCCTGGCCCAGAAGCACACCGAGGAGCGCCTTCTGAAACTGTCGGAAGCCCTCCACGACGATCTCCGCAAGCTCCTCGTGACGCCGGCGGAGAAGCGCGACGAGGCGCAGAAGTATCTCGCCGCCAAGTTCGAGAAGTCCCTTCGCATCAGCCGCGAAGAGCTCAGAAAGCTCGACGCGGGGTTCAATGCCAGGGCGACCGCGACAGAGAACAAGATCAAGGCGCTCGAGGGGAAGAGGACGAAGAGACCGCAGATCCGCGCTTCCTGGGACCGTGGTAGCCCGTCCCGCACGTACATCCTCGAGCGAGGGAACTACCTCAGACCGGGCCGGCGGGTCGGTCCCGGGGTGCCCTCCGTCCTCACGGACGGGAAAACTCCGTTCGTCCCCGTATCCAGTGCGGACGGCAAGAAGACCGGGCGCCGGCTGGCGTTCGCCCGCTGGGTGACGAGACCGGAGCATCCACTGACGGCGCGCGTCATGGTCAATCGCGTCTGGAAGCATCACTTCGAGAACGGCATCGTGCGGACGACCGAGAACTTCGGCAAGACGGGGGCGCCGCCGACGCATCCCGAGCTTCTCGACTGGCTGGCGGTCGAGTTTGTCCGCAATGGCTGGAGCGTGAAAAAGCTGCACCGGCTCATCATGACGTCGAGCATGTACCGGCAGTCATCGCGGGTGTCCCCGGAGGCGGAAGAGATCGATCCCGACAACGACTTGCTCTCGAGGATGCCCCTGCGGCGGCTGGAGGCGGAAGCGCTGCGCGATTCCTTGCTCTGCGTCGCCGGCCGGCTCGACAGAACTCCCTTCGGACCGGCGGACGGTATCAACCCCCGCGCCGATGGGCTCGTCACATCGATGAGCACTGCCAAGGGATGGCGGCGCAGCATCTACGTACTGCAGCGACGCTCGCAGTCGCTGACGATCCTCGAGAACTTCGATCTGCCGACGATGAACCCGAACTGTACGGACAGGACCGAGTCGACCGTGGCGCCGCAGGCACTCCACCTGCTCAACAACAAGATGATCCACGACCTCTCGATGTTCATGGCCGAACGCGTGCTCTCTGAAGCCGGGACCGAGCCGGCACGGCAGGTCGAACGGGTGTATCAGCTCGCTTTCAGCCGCCCCCCGACGAACGAGGAGAAGTCCCTCGCGGTCGCGCTCCTCAGCGACCTCAGCGCCAAGTGGCGCCTCGAGCGCCCCGCGGACTCGAACGCGGCCGCGACGCCGACCGTGACCCTGGTCCGGCGCGGTTCGAAAGATCAACTCTCTCCCGACTGCGACCAGGGGAACCTCTCGCGCTGCGAAGGGAGCCAGTTCTTCGGCACCGCGGAGGCCCACAATCAGCCGATCGGCCGCATCAACGACGGTGTCTACGGTGACTCGAGCAGCTACATCACGGGCGCGCCGGGGCCGACGACCGGGCTCAACTATCTCGGCATTTCCTTTGCCGAGGAGACGGTCATCTCCGATATCGCCATCGGCCGGGACAATACGGGCCAGCTCAACGACCGAGCGGAGGGCCCCTACGAGGTGCAGATTGCGAGGGACGATATTCATGCGGCCGTCGGCGACGGCACCGACCCGGCCAGGGTCGATGCCGCGGTCGGCGGAGTG
>Ga0315336_1004468_pt1 | contig 16541 bp, 13 predicted proteins | sample ASW5metaG_FD_204512 | JGI IMG/M metagenome (GOLD analysis project Ga0315336, IMG submission 204512) | Ammonia-oxidizing marine archaeal communities from Monterey Bay, California, United States - ASW #5 | ecosystem: Environmental > Aquatic > Marine > Intertidal zone | place: USA: California...
TCATGATAGACCTTCTGAAGGCCGAAACAGTTCGATTGCGCGGGCTGCTATGGCTTGCATACCATCCGGGGGCATACAAACCAAAATTACCGCCTGCAGGAAGAGTTTCGGTGCCGCTAGAGCCGCAAATACCGAAAGAATTTTATGAGGCTTGTGGCTTCTGCGTAGTGCATAAAATCGCATATAGGATCGACATGATTGAGCGTTTTGGTGCTCAAGTTCGCTCCCTAGCCCGGGAGGGACATAGGCACCTGCCTTCCGAACTGCTATCTCTGCTGGGGGCAAACGCTAAGGCAGGTCAGAAGGTGTTGCAGTCATTCGGGTATGCTGCGTCGATCAAAGAAGGTGTGGTTGCGTTCCACCCTCGGCGGAGAAAGGGCACTGAAATCAAGAATAGGAGAGAGAACGGTCTTGGCGAGGAAATTAACGAAGAGTCTCCGTTTTCTGCCCTAAAAGATCTTATATCCGCATGAGCCAGGGTCTTCGTCTTGACAAGTGGCTTTGGTATGCACGTTTCTGCAAGACGCGCTCTCTTGCGCATAAGATGTGTGGGCAGGGACAGGTGGAAGTTAACGGTTCCCCTACTGTGAAGCCGAATACTTTTGTTCGTACAGGTGATCACCTAAGAATAAAGTTTGGTCGGATCAGTCGGTCAGTGATTGTCCTTGAGTTGGCTAGCCGCCGTGGACCTGCCGCGGAGGCACTGGAGCTTTATAAGGAATCATCTCCTCCGGAACGTGTCGATGCTAATGAAGTAGTCTCTGCTAATACACGTTCTTATGGGTATCGCCGCCTTACAAAGAGAGAAAGGCGAGCTGCCGAAAAATTTTTTGGTCGTAGATAACACGTTGCTATAAATTACATGCTTGATCTTTTGTCGGTGTAATATTAATGCGGTCTAATTATGCTTGACGCTCTTAAAGCATTCCTCAGCGGGGATGAAGGTCTGCAAGAGGTTGATGGACGGGATCCATCTCAGTTGGCGGCGGCTTCACTTCTGGTGGAGGCGGCAATGATCGATGATGCCTTCGCTCAATCCGAGAAAGACCATATACAGGAAGTGTTGCTCCATTTATTTGATTTGTCAGATAAAGAGGCGAACGTTCTGATCGATGAGGCTGAGAGTGCAGTTTCATCAACCCACGAATTATATCATTTTACCAAAGCCGTAAGAGAAGCATTTGATTATGATAGGAGGGTAGAACTCCTGCAGATGCTTTGGGAGGTTGTCTATGCTGACGGAGTGCTTGACGACTTTGAGGCAAATCTAGTACGTCGTGTCAGCGGTTTGCTGTATATTGCTGATCAGGACAGCGGTCGAGCACGTAAGCGGGCGTTGACACAGTTAGGGCACTCAATAAAGTCTTAACCCAAGGGCGAGTAAAGTAGCATTTCTAGTTTGACGCTGGGAGAAAGTGACTATGACGTATGTAGTTGTCGAAAATTGTATTAAATGCAAATTCATGGATTGCGTTGAGGTTTGTCCCGTGGACTGTTTTTACGAGGGTGAGAATATGCTCGTTATACATCCTGATGAATGTATCGACTGTGGCGTCTGTGAACCAGAGTGTCCTGCTGAGGCAATCTTGCCTGATTCGGAAGACGCAGCACAAGAGTGGCTGGAGCTGAATACCGAATATGCTGATAAATGGCCGAACATTACTGCTAAAGGTGAGTCGCCCGAGGATGGAGAAGAGTGGGACGGGAAGGCCGGGAAGAAGGAACACTTTAGTAGTAATCCAGGTGCGGCGATATAAGAGAAAATCCTTCCAAGGGTCTGTTTAAATTTAATTTTTTCTGTTTATTGAACTGTAACTGTGGTATGAGCCCAGCGTTTCCCCACGGAGAAAGTGGAATATTTTTTGGGCCTTTGGGCTTTTTTTTTGAGCCTGTACCCCGCTCCGGCTTCAAGTCTGTGGTAATCGACGCGTTGGAGAGTTTTTTTTGTTTTAAGAGCTCAGGTGGCACCTAAGCTCAAAGGATGGCTTCTAAACTAGATTGCAGCCGCAGAGCCCAGGAGAGATGATCAAACATGACTATGAGATCAAAAAACAGCAGCAAGATAGAAACAAAGGCGGAGATGCCGTTCACTGCTGGTGATTTTGTAGTGTATCCGGCGCATGGGGTTGGCAAAGTTCTTCATGTAGAAAAGCAAGAAATTGCTGGCCAAAATATTGAGCTCTTCGTTATTAGTTTTGAGCGAGATCGCATGACTTTGCGGGTCCCGGTCAAGAAAGCTGAACAGTCTGGGTTGCGCAAACTTTCCAACAGAAAAGTGATGGAGAGGGCTCTTACAACCCTACAAGGACGGGCTCGTGTAAAAAGGGCCATGTGGAGCCGCAGGGCCCAGGAGTACGAGGCCAAGATAAATTCTGGCGACCCCGTTTCAATTGCCGAGGTGGTAAGGGATTTGCACCGAGGAGCCAGTCAGCCAGAGCAGTCATATTCGGAACGCCAGATCTATGAGCAGGCATTGGAGCGACTAACCCACGAAATAGCGGCAGTTGAAAAAATCAATGAGGAGTCCGCAACTGCTAAGCTGGAGAGACTTTTAAACGCTGCATAGTGTTGCAGCTCAGTTGCCGGGTCTTAGTGGAAGATAAAACTAAAATTCCTTCAGAATCCTGCATTTTGGTCCGCATTAACGTGATAATAGCAGTGTAATGTGTCCCGGATGCAACACTTCCCTGCCGAGTGCAGAAAAGTACAGTCTCAGCCTCGTATTGTTTTGGCCTTTGTTGTAACCTTCTGCTGCCAAGCCGTGCGTTTAGGGGCTGTTGCTAATTAAGGTCAGGTGATGTTTGCGACGGTAGCGAGGACGCTGGCGGCTTTTTTGGATATTCTGATGGGGGAAACAATCAAATGAAATTTCCTAGTAGCGTTTTCAAGGGTTCTGTAGCTTTGGGTCTCATAGCAAGCATGGCACTCCTAGAGATGCCGTCTGTGGCCCAGCAGATTGCGCTGGAAGAGATAGTAGTTACAGCACGTAAGCGTGAGGAAAGTCTTCAGGAAATTCCCTTGGCTATAACTGCATTTACCTCCCGGCAACTGGAGGAATTGGGTGCAGCCAATCTTGTGGATCTTTCTAAGTTTACCCCCGGGTTGCAGTTCAATGAACAGGGTGTACAGGAGCCTGGCCGTGTTTACACCGCAATTCGGTTCAGAGGACTAGGCAGTGAGATCAAAGAGCCCTTCGGGCAAATTGGCTCCGCCTTTCTGGATGGCATCTATATGTCTAATGGTGTTTCTAGTTTGGGTACCGAGCTGTTCGAGCGGATTGAGGTTGTTAAAGGTCCGTCATCAGCGTGGCTCGGCCGTAGTACCTTCTCTGGTGCGGTCAACTTTATTACAAAAACCCCCAGCACTGAGGAATTCTCAGGACGGGCTACCGGTAAGTATGCCGAAAATGGCACTTATGACATGAGCTTTTCCTTTGATGGCCCGATAGTGGAAGATAAGCTTGCTTTTCGCGCCTACGTTCGTGGATATAACACTAACGGTGAATATACGGCAGGTGATGGAGGCCAATTAGGTGCTGAGCGTACGGAAACATTTATGGGTACGCTCTATGCCACCCCCAATGATCAGCTTTCGATAAAGGTTCGAGCCCTCTATTCGCGGGATGAGGATAGCGCTCCCGCTCAAGCCTTCATCAGCGGTCCCTTGGGTCTTCGTGGTGAGAACAATACGGGGCTAACCAACTGTTTTAGGGACGGCGTTACTTCGCCAACTCAGTTCCGGAGGAATACCCCAGCTCTTGGAAATGTAACAGACGCGGTCTGTGGCAAGATTCCTAATGATCTGAGCATTGTAGATTCAAACACGACGGTAACGCCGGACTTCATTAGGTTCTGGAATGAGATTGTACCCCAAGTACCCGGAGTTCCGCGTATTGACCATGTTGGTTTGCGCCGAAATCAGCAACGTTATTCCGCTAATATCGATTATGACTTTGACACTACTGGATTTTTCGAGGGTGCATCCGCCCATTTTCTAGCCGGTTATTTTGAGGAAGGTGTGGCGTTTATTCGTGACTTCGACCTTACCCCGGCAGCTAATTGGCTGTCACGCGATCCGTCTCTCAATGATGGGAAGCAGTTTGAAGCTACCATTGAGTCAGGCCAGGACAATAAGCTGACCTGGCTTTTAGGTGTCAGCTATTTTGATGCTAGTTTCAAGGCTACCTATCAGGGCGGTAATGTGATCGTGGGTACAGACGCTGGTCTGACGGTTCCCATTCCGACATTTGATCTCGGGTTCTACGTAGGTGGTGGTTTTGATGGGGTCTGCCCGTGCACATTCCCGCCACTGCAGAGAGGACCCACAACATCCAACGAAACGTTGGGAATTTTTGGCCAATTTGGCTATGATTTTACCGATCAGATAGGGCTTGATTTTGAATGGCGCTGGCAGCAGGATGACATTGCCGTGCAACTAGTTGGAGCCGATGATCTAAGCGGGTTCCCAGCACCGGTGGCGGCCCTAGGAACGGGCAATGGCGGTGAGTTAGGCGGCACTTTCAAGAAATTCCTGCCGCGTGTTACCCTGCAGTACCAGCCGAATGATGATTCAAACTTCTGGGCTACGTTCTCGAGAGGAAACAACCCAGGTTATTTCAACGGTGATATCGTCAATCGTACAGCTTCTGACATCTTCCTAATTTTAGCTCAGATCGACACAGACATCTTTGTTGCAGAGGAACAACTGGACAACTATGAGCTCGGTTGGAAACAGCAGTTGATGGATAACCGGGTTAATTTTTCTCTAGTCGGTTATCACATGAAATGGAAGAACCAGAAGACAAGGACTGGTGCTAATATTTTCCGGCCTGATGGTTCTCAAATTGCGCTCAATGCGACAATAAGCGGCTTCTCCACGGAGTTTTTTGGGCTGGAGCTAGAGGGCTCCGCAGCACTTACCGAAAACCTAACTTTCAGTGGATCCGTCAACTATGCGGATGCTGAGTTCAAGAACTTCGAATGCGGTTTCACAGATGACTTCTTTGTTCCGCCTAACGGTGGCACGGTGCAGATCTGTGACGGCAATCGTCCTGTTCAGTCACCAGCGTGGAGTGGGCATGCTGCCCTTACTTTCGCGGACACTTTTGTAGGCGATTGGGACTACTTTGTCCGCGTTGATGCAACACACACTGGCAAGAGATATACTGACGAAGCAAACTTTGCATATATCGGTACTCAGGTCTTAGCAAACCTGCGTATTGGATTTGTAACCGAAGACGTCCGCCTTGAAGGTTATGTCACTAACTTGACTAATGATAAAACTTGGGCGGCTGGTAATAGGTGGACAGACTTCTCAGCTGATAGGGGTGGTTTGTTCCCGTTCGAGTTTACTGAGCAGCAGGGTATTGCTCTGACTGCGCCAAGGAAGAGACAATTCGGGCTTCGCGCCTCCTACAACTTCTAGGCATATCCCGGGTTAAGAATACTTACGCGCCCCGGAGGTTCCCTCCGGGGCGTTTTTCTTTTCTGCCGGGTTTGGCCTTGTTTGACGCAAGGTGCTTCTAGCCCTTAATCTCAATTTGTGAGCAAGTTGCAGATCCATGTATTGGTTTTTTTAGTTCTGGCTTTTGAACCAGCGCTGATCTGGACGTCCTTAGCTAAGGACAACACTGCAGTTTTCCTTGCGCTAATACCCGAGAAGGGGCCCTTCCGAGAGAATTTCCTTCGTTTTGAAGAAAAGGTCGAAAACAATTTTGTAGGTAATATTGAGCTCTCATTGTTACTGGAAGGTCAGGTGGGTACTGAGGAAAATATGATGGCTAGTGTGCGGCGGGGTCGTGCTCAGATAGCCATGCTTACTGTGCCGGGTACAGCTGCCGCTATTCCTGAAATGGCGCTACTCATGGCGCCATATCTTTTTGACACCTACAAGGAAGCCGACTTTGTACTAGATAATTTTATTCAACAACCAGCCCGTGACCTTTTTGCGGAGAAGGGTTTGCATTTTATCCAATGGATAGACTCCGGTTGGCATATCGTTTTCTCTCGGTTTCCGGTTAGCACACCATCTGACGTCCTCAATGTGCGCATGCGCGCCGCCGGCGGCGAGGCAGCCCGATTCTTCTTCGAAGCCATAAATGCTGATGTTGTGCCACTACCCTTTAATGATCTGATACCGGGTTTGGAGACCGGCCTCGTCGACGGTGGTGCCACTAACACGGCGATGTACCGGACTGTTGGCATTTATGAGATGGCCCCTCACCTGACTATGACCAATCATTCCATTAATCCGGGTGTGATAATGGCCAACAAGGACTGGTTCGATAATTTGTCTGCAACAAACCAGAAGGTTGTCGAAGAGGGATTGAGTAGTTCCGACTATTTGCGCGAGGTAGTGCGGGAAGGAGATGCTATTCATCGCGAATTTCTCAAGGAGAGAGGAATCGAAGTTCGTGAACTTTCAAAATCCGAGCGTGCTGTATGGAAGAGACTTACAGAACCGACGCACAAGCGGTTAATCGGAGCCCTCGGAGGACGGTCGCAAACAATTTACGACGTTATACAAGAAGGCAAGGCGGCTTTTGCGCTGAAGCAGGGTATTCCCCGATGAGTACCGTTGATGCTCCACGAATGATGAAGGCTCTTGGGCTATGCGCTTAGGTAGTAATAAGCCCCTCGTTAAGGCCTTGGAATGCATGACTATATCTTGTCCTATACCTGATGATTTATTGCAGATTTTACTTGATGGGTTAGGCTGGGAGATATTGTGTGAAGGTCCGCTCGATGGCGTTGTGGAGGAGGTATGGGGGGTGAAAGCCGGTAGCGCCGGTAAAAGTTTTTCTGTCGTTCGTTCGCCTGGCGCCAATCGTGGCATGATACGCGTAGTTTCGGGCCCGGAGCGCCATAGGACCAAAAGCAAGGCAGCCCGTTGGGCGGGTGTGGAGATTCTTATTAGCCGCGATATTGATGAGGTTTACGAGCGTCTCGAATCATTTCCTAAGTTCCGCTCTATGGGGGAACCTGCTGATGTCGACTTTACCGAATTCTCGAGCAATGTTCATCGTTACTTTCACGGCCTAGTTCCTGGAGGCACTCATTTGACCCTCACTATGGCCGTGACCCAGCCCAATGGAAGGGAGTTTCCCCATTCGAAGAATCCGGTGGGCCATATTTTCGAGGTACCATTAAGCTCGGGCCAATACCCTTCTACCACGCACTTTTATTGCGAGACTCTTGGAATGGAGACTATCCTGAGCTCCGATTTTTGGGAGGGCCCACTTCACGACATGTGGGACATACCCGAAGGTACTCCCTATAACCTTGATATTCATAAAGGTCACTCGGAAGGCACGGGCCTGGGTGGCATTGAGGTGCACGGCTGCGCTGCAGATTTCATAGATCCAGATCCGGCATTGGCTGCACATTTTGACGGCGGAGCATGCATGGTGACATATACAAGCACAGACATCGAGGCTGCGTACAGGGCTGTTACAGACAGTTCTGCCGCTATAGTTCTATCGGCACCTGTTGAAATCATGGCACCACCGTACAATGGGATGCGCGCATTCACTTTTATGGGCCCTGGCGGGGAACGTATGGAACTTTGTGAGGGGATGTGGACTTAAGAACCATTCTGTTGTCCATGCTTGGTTGACATGAACTACTGTAGATCGCTACTTCTCACTACTGGTACTAGTTTTGTAAGGTGCATGTGTGGATTGGGCTAAGGGCTAGATGCAGTAATGAAAAAAGATACAAAGATTGTTCATGCCGGGTATAGCAAAGAGCGCAACGCCGGCATGGTTAATACGCCAGTCTATCACGGGTCTACAGTATTGTTTGACAATAAAGCGGAAATAGAGGACGCCCTGCAAAGAGGTATGGTTGCGGGTGAGAAGGTCTTGTTCTATGGGCGCCGAGGCTCTCCTACTCATTGGACCCTGCAGGATGCCATGGCTGAATTAGAGGGGGGCTATGGCACCGTCATCGTGCCGTCTGGTTTGAACGCTGTGACTACGGCAATTCTGGCTTTCGTAAGGAACGGAGATCACCTGTTGATGCTTGATTCTGTTTATGAGCCAAGCCGCCGTTTCTGTGACGGCTTACTTAAGGACTTTGGAGCCGAAACGACATACTACGATCCGCACATCGGAGGTGAAATCGAAAATTTGATTCAACACAACACTAAAGCCATCTTCTGTGAGTCACCCGGGTCCCATACTTTTGAAGTACAGGACCTTCCGGCAATCGCTGAGGCTGCGCAAAAACATAATGTTAAAGTTCTGGTGGATAATACCTGGGCAAGCCCACTTTATTGTCAGCCTCTTAAGCTTGGGTGTGATGTCTCTATCCAGGCGGCAACAAAATACGTCGTAGGCCACTCCGATGCTTTAGTTGGAACTATAACTACCACTGAGGAGTGTTTTCACGCGGTACACCGGACTAACGGTAACCTTGGCCTGAGCGTGTCCCCTGATGATGTGTATTTGGCAACCCGTGGTTTCCGCACTATGGCAGTCAGGCTCCGCCAACATCAACGTAACGCGTTAGAAGTAGCGCAGTGGCTCGGACACAGACCTGAGGTCAAGCGCGTGTTGTATCCTCCTCTTCCTAGTGATCCTGGTTACGATTTATGGAAACGTGATTTCAGCGGAGCGTCGGGGTTGCTAGGGGTGGTGTTTGAGCGAACATCCGAAGATGCAGTTTTTGCCTTTCTTGAGGGCTTGAAGTATTTCCCAATAGGGTATTCCTGGGGTGGGTTCGAGAGCTTATCATGTCCATCCTTGCCGTCTGGCGCTCGCTCTGTAACGCAGTGGACTGAGCCAGAGCCCGGTGTGCGATTGCATGTAGGGCTTGAAGATGTCGATGATCTTGTTGAAGATTTGGAAATTGGGCTGGCCCGGTTTAGCTCGGCTCTAGAGTGACAAGTTTTGTTTGCTACGTACGAACAAGTGCTGGTCTAGAATGCCAGTCGGTCCGCCCTGTTTGATAGATAATAGCCTATGTCTTTTTGTTTGAGTTGTGTTCAACACATGGACAAGGCTTTTATAGCATGTTGCTTAACCTGTTGCGCAGGGAACACGGTTACCCATAAATTTTTCGAGATGCCGTTTTCTCTTATTTTAGCAGTCGTACTGCTATATAAGATGAGCGTTTCTTGCGGTTTGGCTGGTCCAGGCACGTACCGCAGCGTAGAGGGTAGCGCAATATGAATCTCCAGGCCCACGTTGATCGTCGCGACAAGGGGTCGCAAGCATCCGCGGTGAAAGTAGACAAAGATTCAATAGTGGTTCGTTTCGCCGGCGATTCCGGCGATGGTGTGCAGCTACTCGGCGGTCAATTTGCCCAAGCCACGGCAGTTGCAAGTAATTCCTTAGCAACTTTCCCCGATTTTCCGGCGGAAATTAGGGCACCGACGGGCACGACTTACGGTGTTTCGGCGTTTCAGATCAACTTTGGATCTAGAGTTATTAGGACATCTGGTGACCAACCTGACGTCTTGGTTGCCCTTAATCCAGCGGCGTTAAAGGTGAATGTTGGGGCACTCCGCAGAGGTGGTATGATAATCCTGGATACTGGGAGCTTTACTGCCCGAAATCTTACGAAGGCTGGTTGGGAAACTGATCCCCGTGAGACCGATGCTCTGTCCGATTTCCGGCTAATTGAGATTGATATCTCTAAGCATACTCTCGAAGTTACCAAGCCTCTCGGCGTCACCCAGAAAGAGGCGCTGCGCAGCAAGAACATGTGGGCCCTCGGTCTAATATATTGGATGTACGGCCGGGATCCTGAAATAACTGTAGCTTTCGTGAACAATAAATTTGGTGCAGATAGTGTTGTTGCACAATCCAATGTTGCAGCTCTTAAGGCCGGACACGCTTACGGAGAAACGGTTGAGTTGTCCGGCGATCTTACGCCTACGCATATGTCTCCAGTGGCTTTTGAGCCTGGTGAATATAGGCTGGTGTCTGGTGCAGAAGCACTATCTTGGGGTCTCTTGGCGGGCTGTAAACTTGCTGGTCTCGAGATGACATTCTGTTCCTATCCAATCACGCCGTCCTCGCCTATCCTTCACATTCTTGCTCGCCTCAAGGAGTTTGGTGTCACCACGTTTCAGGCTGAGGACGAAATTGCAGCCGCATGCTCTGCTTTGGGTGCTTCCTACGCTGGTAACATGGGTATAACGGCTAGCTCGGGTCCGGGAGTTGTCTTGAAGACAGAAACTATTGGTCTTGGAATCTCTACCGAATTACCTTTGATAGTAATCAATACCCAGAGGGCTGGGCCTTCTACCGGGATGCCCACAAAAACCGAACAGTCCGATTTATTTATGTCCGTGTGGGGACGGAATGCTGATGCTCCCATCCCTGTCCTGGCTTCTAGATCACCAGGTGATTGTTTTGAGGTAGCAATCGAGGCAGTGCGTTTGGCGACAAAGTACATGACGCCAGTGATAGTGTTGTCTGACGGTTACATCGCTAATGCCGCCGAGCCCTGGTTAATACCTTCAATGTCTGATTATAAGGCATTTCCGGTCACTCATCGCAGCGATCCTAACAACTTTCATCCCTTTGTCCGTAATGATGAGACCCTCGCGCGGCCGTGGGTTAAGCCGGGCACACCCGGCCTGGAGCATCGTATTGGTGGCATCGAGAAAGCATACGATTCAGGCAATATCTCCTACGAGCCCGAAAACCATCAAAAAATGACCGACGCGCGTGCCGCTAAGATCAAAGGTATTGCTACTGATATCCCGGATCAAAGCGTTGAAGTGGGCTCTGAAAAAGGGAAGCTTGCAGTGGTTGGATGGGGATCCACATATGGACCTATTCGTCGGGCAGTAAGCAACATGCGTGACCAGGGTTTGGATGTTTCCCATATACATATCCGTCACATCTGTCCTCTGCCATCAAACCTTGGAAATTTGTTGAGCGGTTACGATAAGGTGATGGTGGCAGAAATGAATAATGGTCAGATGCTTACCCTAATAAAAAGCCAATATTTAATTGATGCTGATGGTCTGTTAAAGGTGTCCGGTCAGCCACTGACAATCCGCGAGACTGAAGAAGCCATTCGTGCTAGGGCTTAAGCCCCGACAAGAGAGAGTTGTCATGAACGTTCAAGTAGACCCAGATACCCTGACAGCCAAAGATTTTACTACTGACCAAGACGTCCGGTGGTGTCCCGGTTGTGGTGACTACGCCATTCTGAAGGCAGTACAGAAAACATTGCCGGAGCTTGGTGTGCGTCCGGAGAAAACAGTTTTTGTTTCAGGCATAGGGTGTGCTGCACGGTTTCCGTATTACATGGCAACATATGGCTTTCACACTATACATGGTCGGGCACCGGCCGTAGCAACCGGTGTAAAACTTGCCAACCCTGACTTGGATGTGTGGGTAGTATCTGGAGATGGTGATGCCCTTTCGATCGGCGGCAATCATCTTCTCCACGTTTTGCGCCGTAATGTGGATCTGCAATTTCTGCTTTTCAACAACGAAGTGTATGGCTTAACGAAGGGACAATATTCGCCGACGTCCCGTCTTGGTCAGCGTACTCCATCAACTCCCCAAGGCTCGATAGACAGTCCGTTGAACGCTTGTGTTTTGGCAATTGGTGCTGGTGCGAGGTTTGTGGCCCGCGGCATCGATATTCAAGCAAAACCACTAAGTGAGGTTCTGAAGGCTGCCTATCGTCACAAGGGCGCGTCGTTTGTAGAAATTATTCAGAACTGTGTGGTGTTTAACGAGGATGCATTTGCTGATTTTACTGAAAAAGCAGTAGCTGCCGATACGCAGCTCCACGTTGTTAACGGTGAGCCGCTCATTTTTGGCAAAGAAAAAAACAAGGGCATCCACTTCTCCACTGAGACCTTAACTCTAGAAGTAGGTACTATCGGTGAAGATGGTTTTACCGAAGACGATGTTCTGACTCATGACGAGACTAATCCCGTCATCGCTCATATGTTGGCCGGCATGGACCTGCCCACTTTTCCTGTGGCCATGGGTGTACTGTATCAGAATCCTGCCCCGTCCTATGAGGGTCAAGTATCGGACCAGATGGACGCTGTTAAAGCCAAAGCCAAAGGCAAAGGGGATATAGACGCGCTTTTGCGTTCGGGTAATACCTGGACCGTCAATTAATGCAACGAGCTAGCTTAATTTGTTTGTGGCTCATTGCCGCTAGCAGGGCCGCGTTTGTATTAGATCTCTAGGTACTAGCTCCAATGCCGTTTTGTTAGAGTATATCTAAGGGCAAGGGGATCAGTATGAAGCGCCGAACGTTCTTGAAGAGAGGTACCGCAGGGGCTGGTGCTGCTGCGGCTGCCACATTTTCTGCGCCGACCATTGCCCAGGGCATTCGCGAATGGCGTATGGTCACTAGCTGGCCGAAAGGGCTGCCCGGTTTAGGAACGGGTGCCGAACGTCTGGCTGAAAACATTACCCGTATGAGCGCCGGCCGGCTGACCATAAAAGTATATGCTGCTGGTGAACTTGTCCCAGCTTTCGGCGTCTTCGATGCAGTGTCCGATGGTACTGCTCAGCTCGGTCATGATGCTGCTTACTATCATCTCGGTAAATCGGAGGGATGCGCATTTTATACTGCGTTTCCATGGGGATTCACCGCGAATGAGATTGAAGCATGGGTTAAGTATGGCAATGGACAGTTTCTCTGGGACCGCCTTTATGCCCCATTTGGCATCCGCGCGTTTCTTGCGGGTAATACCGGCACTCAAATGTTTGGGTGGTTCCGAAGGCCCATTAACTCAGTCAGCGACTTTAGAGGGCTCAAGTTCCGAGCGCCGGGAAACCAGGGAAAAATATTACGGAAGATGGGCGCAACACCTGTCATACTCCCCGGCGGAGAGATCTTTCCTTCCTTACAGTCGGGGGCCATAGACGGAGCCGAATGGGTTGGTCCTTATAACGACCTGGCTCTTGGTTTTTACCAGGTTTGTAGGCACTACTACTCTCATGGTTACCACGAACCGGGGGCCGCTCTACAACTTACTATCAATGAGCAAGCTTGGCAGTCTTTGACGCCGGACCTCAGGCACATCATCAATATTGCTGCCGAGGCTGCCAACCAGGATATGTTAGCTGAATACAATGCTCGTTCCGGTCCCGCTTTGCGCACGCTCGTACAAGATCATGGTGTGAAGGTCCACCCATTACCCAGAGATGTAATTCTGGCATGTGGCCAAAAGGCGAACGAGGTTTTAGCTGAAGTCTATGAAGAGGGAGATCAAACTGTGCGGGCTATTGTTGAAGATTTCTTGGCTTTCCGTAGAGACATACTTCCTTGGACAAGGGTTGGAGAGCTTGCGTATGCTAATGCTCGTCGACTCCCCTTTGAATTTGGGTTGAAAGTGTGAAGGATCCTAATAAGTTTGTCGGAATATGCCCTCGAATGTGTCTACTGGCTGGTGACTGTCAGGATTGGGCTGATCGGCAAATAAATCTCCAAAATCATCTGTGGCGTCTGGAATATATGTGTTTTCAGTAGGTAATGATAAATCTACTGTCACGGCGTCGATGCTAAATAACAAATCCGGGAGATAGGTTGTCAGTCTCGGGAAGAGGAAGAGCAACGACATTCCTGCTAGCTGCAGCGCTACGAACGGGAGCACGCCCCGATAGATTGCAAGAGTCTGGATGGTCTTGTCCGCCACACCGCGTAAGTAAAACAAGGCAAAGCCGAATGGTGGCGTTAGAAAACTAGTCTGCAAATTCATACCAATAATAACTCCCAGCCATATGGGATCAACGCCCAGGCCTATTAATACAGGGGCGGCGATAGGAACCGTGATAAAAATGATCTCAAAGGTGTCGAGAAAAAAACCAAGAAAGAAAATTACCGCCATCACCACTAGCACTGCCCCTATATGGCCACCGGGCATTGTCTTGAGGACATCGAATACGACTTCTTCACCACCGAGGCCTCGGAACACAAGGCTGAACACTGAGGCACCTAACAAGATTACAAAGACCATGGAACTAATGGTCATTGTCGAGCGCATAACATCCTGAAGGATAGGAAGTGTGAGCCGGCGTTTTGCGAGAGAAAGACCTATTGCGCCAACTGCACCTACAGAAGCCGATTCCGTGGGTGTGGCTACACCTGCTAAGATAGACCCTAGTACTCCTAGAATCAAAACTAACGGTGGCAGCAGAACTGACACGACTTGCCGCGGTAGAGCAGCGCGTTGTCTTGGGGTCACGTTAAGTGGTGGGCACGACTGCGGGTCCGTGACTGCCTTAAATAGAATCCAAGCCATATAAAGTCCGACCAACAAGAGGCCGGGCAGCATAGCCCCGGCGAATAGCTGACCAACAGACAAAGGATCTGGCGCGAGATTTCCCATTTCCAATTGTGCCCGCTGATTAGCGCCCTGAAGAATATCAGCTAGGAATATCAACACTGTAGACGGCGGTATTATCTGGCCTAAGGTGCCGGCCGCACAGATAGTGCCGCTGGCAAGCTTAGAATCATAGCCTGTGCGCATCATTACCGGCAGACTAATAAGTCCCATAGTCACCACGGTAGCACCGACAATCCCAGTTGAAGCCGCTAACAACGCACCGACTAGAATTACTGAAAGGCCCAAACCACCGCGCATGGCACCAAACAATTCCCCCATGGTCTGAAGGAGAGCCTCAGCTATCTTAGCTCTTTCCAACATGACCCCCATGAAGACAAATAGTGGCACTGCCACAAGTACTTCGTTTGTCATGGTGCCGAAGTATCGGCTCGCTAAGGCGGTCAGAAGGTTTATGTCAAAAATACCCAAACCAATTCCGACGAAGGAGAAAAGGAGAGCAGTGCCAGCCAGGGTGAAGGCCACCGGATATCCTGCGAGCACAGCTAGGATGGTGACCAAAAACATTAGACCGGCAAGAACTTCCCCCATTACTTAATCTGCCTTGGCTTGGTCGGTTTCGGGTATTTGGGAAGTATGTCCTGATAGAAAAAGTATGCGTCTGAAGACTAGTGCTATGCCTTGCATGAAGATAGTAGCACAAAAAACCCAGATGACGGATTTAAGGAGAAATAGGGCAGGCATCCCATCTGCCTGGGAGGAGGACTCTCTAATAGCCCATGAACTAAGAACAAACTGACTTGATGTAAGGGCTAAAATTATCAGCCAAGGAAACAAGAAAACAAAGGTTCCAATAATATCGACTAGTGCCCTCCAACGGGGTCCCATGCGATCATACATTATGTCGATGTTGACGTGTCCGTGGTGCAGAAAGGTGTAACCAGCGCCCACCATAAACACCACGGCGTGCTGCCAAATATAAAGTTCCTGCATCCATGGAAACCCAACGGAAAACCCATAGCGCAGCACGACGACAAGGAAACATGTCAGAACACATCCCAAAGTAAGCCATGCCGCACAACGGCCAATCCATTCGTTTGTGGCGTCTACAAAACGAACAAAGAACTCCATGAACTTCAAATATACCGCCTCAAAAGCCAATTTATTCGGCAACACGTTCTTAACTAGACTACAAGCAGGTTGCCAAGGGGAAAAGCGTATGGTTTGTGAACATCGATACGAAGTGATTTATAGTTAGGAATAACAGGTCTGTGCGCGGGCTTGTGAATAAAACTGGAGGAAAGTTTAGTTCAAGTGATCGCATGACGTTAAAATTCAAGCGAATCTAGTCTGGTCGAGATACGCTGCGTTTATGCTATTTACGCCACGACGATGCCGGTTTGGTTAGTTGATAACGATTCGTTATAGGCTAAAAAAATCTTGTGATTCCGGTGTGATGAAAGGAAGGATAGGGTCCAAATGCTAGTGTAAAGGGTATTTTCCCCCTGAAATTTAGCGAAAAGACAGGTGTATCATAACAGCAACACCGAAAAAGCATTTATACATTAGCATGCGACACGCCAAAAGCAGTTGGAATTCTAGGTGCTAGTATAGTATCTATAGGTGCAGAAATGCGTCTATTTTAGGGTTAGGTGCGTTGTTGGTTACATACTAGGACGTACGTTAAATAATGGGGGGAAAGATGATTAAAGTGAATCACAGACTGCTTCCAGCGGTCATGATTGGTGTTTCCGCACTTGTGTTGCCTGACTTTGCCCGAACGGTCCAGGCACAAGAATTAGCGCTTGAAGAAATTGTGGTTACGGCCAGAAAGTTGGAAGAAAACCTCATGGAGGTTCCTCTCGCCATCACAGCGTTTACGGCGGATGACTTAGAATCCATCGATATGGCGCAGTTGACAGATCTTCAACTTTATACTCCCAGTTTTTCTTTTACCAACCAACAGGGTGGATCTGGTCGTAATGACCGGTCATCAAACGCCCTAGTCTTCCGCGGCCTGTATCTTGGTGCTAATACTGGCATAACCGCAGGCGGCCAGGTGTTTATTGATGGTTCCCCGGTTATAGGCGGCTACATGCCGTCCATTGTAGATACAGAGCGTCTCGAAATCTTGAAGGGTCCGCAGAGTGCTCACTTCGGCCGTTCGACTTTTGTCGGAGCTCTTAATTTCATCATGAAAGAGCCGGGCAATGAGTTCAAAGGTAAGGCTAGTGCCCAATATTCTAGATTCGACTCTAAAGAAC
>Ga0315336_1004469_pt1 | contig 16539 bp, 15 predicted proteins | sample ASW5metaG_FD_204512 | JGI IMG/M metagenome (GOLD analysis project Ga0315336, IMG submission 204512) | Ammonia-oxidizing marine archaeal communities from Monterey Bay, California, United States - ASW #5 | ecosystem: Environmental > Aquatic > Marine > Intertidal zone | place: USA: California...
GCCGTCGCCGCCGGCCGACATCGCCGGCTTCGTGCGGCCGCATATGGAAAAGACCTTTCCGCAGCTCAAGGGCTGTCGCATCGAACATGCGTGGGGAGGGCTGGTATCGGTGACGACCTCGCGCCTGCCGCATGTCGGGCACTATGGCGAGGTCTATTTCGCCCATGGCTATTCCGGCAAGGGCGTCATCCTGTCGACATTGTCCGGCAAACTCCTGGCGGAGGCGATCACGGGCGAAGCCTCGCGGCTCGACCTGTTCTCGATGCTGACGCCGCTGCCATTCCCTGGCGGCACGGCGCTGCGCGGGCCGCTCTATGTGCTCGGCATGCTGTGGTATGCGATGCGGGACCGCCTCGGACACTGACGCCGCGCCCGACGCTTTCCGGAGACGTCTGCGCCGCTAATGTCGCGCACCGTCGGCAAGCGGCGCGTGGAGCGCAACAAGAAGAGCGATGAATATCGAGACGGGTCGACTGACGAAGAAGGAGCGACATGAGCTGATCCTGTCGGAGGTCCGGCCCTCGGTCTCGATCCGCCGGCGTTCAGCTCGGCGGTGCTGCTTCACCGGATCATGACCGGTTCCTGTTCAGTCTCGGGGCCGCCTCGACAAGAGCCTTGCCGATCGCCGATCGCGGGTTGGCGATGACGGCGCGGGCATCGCCGCTTTCGGCGATCCGGCCGGCATCGAGGATGATGACGCGATGCGCCACGGCGCGGATGACGCCGAGGTCATGGGAAATGAACAGATAGGCGATCCGTTCCCGCCTTTGCAGGTCGAGCAGCAATTCCAGGATCTGCCCGCGCACCGAAACGTCGAGCGCGGACACCGCCTCGTCGAGCACGATCAGCGACGGCCGCGTGGCGATGGCGCGGGCGATCGCCACGCGCTGGCGCTGCCCGCCGGAAATCTCGTGAATGGCGCGAGCCGCGAGGGCCACGTCGAGGCCGACACGCTCCAAGAGGGCCGCGATGCGGCCCGGGCGTTCCGCGCGCGGCGCGATGTCGTGAATGCGCAAGGGATCATCCAGCACGCGCGCCACGGTGGCGCGCGGATTGAAGGCGGCGAGCGGGTCCTGGAACACCATCTGCAGGCGGGCGCGGCGAGCCCGCAGCGCGGCGCCTGACAGCGCGAGGAAGTCGTCGCCTTCGAAATCGATGCGGCCGGCCTCGGGCTCGATCAGCCGCAGCACCAGTCTTGCGACGGTCGATTTGCCGCTGCCGGAAGGGCCAGCGAGCGCCAGCGTCTCCGCCGGGCCGATCTCGAAGGACACATCGTCGACCGCCGCGAAGGATTTGCCGCCGCGGCGGTAGCGCTTGGCGAGATTGGCGACGGAAAGCAGGGTCATGCCGAAGCGCCTTGCGGGTCGAGAAGAGGCTTCGCGTCAAGGCCGAGATGAGCGTCGAGCAACGCGCGCGTATAGGCATGGCCCGGCGTCTCGACGATCCGTCGGGCCTCACCGATCTCGACCAGCTCGCCGTGACGCAGCACCGCGATGCGATCGGCAAGCGTGGAAGCAAGCGCGATGTCGTGGCTGATGAAAAGCAACGTCATCCCGTCCTCGGTCACCAGCCGGCGGATCAGGGTGACGATCTCGGCCTGCACTATGGTGTCGAGCGCGCTGGTCGCTTCGTCGGCGATCAGGAACCCTGGTCCGGCGGCAATTGCCGCGGCAATGGCCACGCGCTGCTTCTGGCCGCCGGAGAGCTGGTGGGGGTAGGCGCGTAGGGCGGAGGTTGGATCGGGAAGGCGGACGCGTTCGAGGAGCGTCTTGGCCTTGGCGTAGGCGTCAGCCCAGGTTAGGTTGAGATGGGCACGGGCGACCTCGGCGATCTGTTTGCCGACCTGCATCACTGGATCGAGGCTGGAGGAGGGGTCCTGGAAGACGACGCCGATGTCGCGGCCGAGGAGAGGCCGTTGTTGGATTTCGCCAAGCGCAGATGACCGGCGTTCTGTCGCACCAGCGCTTGCCGGCAGGAACCATTCGATGCGCCCGCCGATCTTGGCGCTCTCCGCCAGCAACCCCGCAATCGCCAGCGCGAGCGTGCTCTTGCCCGAACCGCTCTCGCCGATGATCGCCAGGCGCTCTCCGGCCTCGACATCGAGGCTGACGCCCCTCAGCGCCGGGACCTCAACACCGTCACGCCGATAGCGCACCGTCAGATCGCGGATCGAGAGCAGTCCGGTCACGACAGGCTCCTGCGTATCGCCGTGCTTTCCACCACGCCCTCGCCGGCGAGATAGACACCGAGCACCGTCAGGACCAGCGCTATGCCGGGAACGATCGACAGATATGGCGCGGTGCGCAGTACCGTACGGCCTTCGGCGATCATGCCGCCCCAGGTGACGCGGTTGGGGTCGCCGAGGCCAAGGAACGACAGCGCCGCCTCGGTGAGGATCGCGGCCGCCACGATCACGGAGGAGAGCGCCAGTACCGGCGGCAGCGCGTTGGGCAGCACCTCGCGTAAGGCGATCTCGAGCGGATGCATGCCGATGACACGGGCGCCGGCGACATAGTCGCGCTCGCGGATCGACAGCACTTCCGCGCGGGCAACACGAGCAGGCCCCGTCCAGGCGCCGAGCGCGATCGCCGCGACGACCGCGCCGAGGGAGGGACCGACGATGCTGACGAAGGCCAGCGCGAGCAGGAAGCTCGGCACGGTCTGGAACGCGTCGGTGACGCGCATCAGCATCTCGTCGACCAGGCCCCCGGCAAAACCGGCCAAAGTGCCGACCAGCGCGCCGATCAGGAGCGCCGCTGCCGCTGCCGCCAATCCCACCGCAAGCGAGGTGCGAGCGCCATGGAACAGCTCAGCCAGCACGTCGCGGCCGAGCCGGTCGGTGCCGAGCGGCAGCGACCAGTCCTGGAAAGGTGGCAGCAGGGCAGGGCCGGCGATCGCCTGCGGGTCGCCGGGAAAGAGCAGCGGCGCCGCCAACGCCATGACGACAAGCGATGCCAGGATGATTGCGCCGGCGATTGCTTCCGGTGTGCGCAGGAAACGACGCAGGCGGCTCATGCGCCGACCTCGCCGGCGCCGACCCGCGGATCGAGAAGAGCGTAGGCGAGATCGACCAGGAGATTGATGACGATGACGAAAACGGCGCTGACCAGGATGATGCCGAGCAGCAGCGGTGTGTCGCGGCCGGCGACGGCTTCCTGCGCCAGCCGGCCGAGGCCTGGCACCGCGAAGACGCTTTCGATGACGACGCTGCCGCCCAGCATCTGCGCCGACTGGAGGCCGAGCATGGTGACCAACGACAAGAGCGCATTGCGAGCGACATGGGCAAGCACGATCCGGCCGCGCGGCAGACCCCTGGCCCGAGCGGCGAGCACGAAATCCTGCCGCCAGGCTTCCGCCATGCCGGCGCGCATCATGCGCAGATAGAGCGCGAGATAGATGAAGCCGAGCGCCGAGACCGGCAGCACGAGATGAGTGGCGATGTCGGCGGCGCGCGCCAACCCGGTCTTGGCCGACGCGATGGTCTCGATGCCGCCGATCGGAAGCCAGCGCAGGTCGACGGCAAAGAAGACGATGAGCACGAGGCCGAACCAGAAGCCTGGCACGGCATAGAGCGCCAGCGAGCCGATGGACAGGAAGCGGTCTCGGAAGCTGCCCGGCCTCGCCCCGGCATAGATGCCGAGCGCCGAGCCGAGGCCGAAGGAGAGCGCGGTGGCGCTGCCCATCAGCATCAGCGTGGTGGGCAGGCGCTCCAGGATAACGTCGCGGATCGGCCGCGAGAAGCTGACAGACTGGCCTAGGTCGAGATGCAGCAGGGCCCACAGGTAGTTGGCGAGGCGGGTGAGCTCCGACTGGTCGAGGCCCCAGCGGTGACGCAGCAGTTCGATCATGCCTGCATCGCCGCCGGTCGAGACGACATAGGCGTCGACCGCGTCGCCGGGAGCGGCTTCGAGAAGGAGGAAGCCGCCGATGACGACGATCAAGAGCACGAAGACGCTGCCGACGAGGCGGCGGCGCAGTAGGGCAAGGGCGCGGGTCATGGCCAGGCCCGGTCAAGGCCGGGCGACAACCCGAGTGTTCTACGGCAAGGCTGTGGGGGCGAAACTCTCATTCCCGAAGCTGAGCACCCCAACCGTCGATCCGCAAGTGCAGGATCAACCCGCCAAATAGGTGTCCGCCCAGTTCGACACTGCCCAGCGCGGATTGTTGGCAATGTTGCCCACCGTATCGCGGGCGACGCTGATAAAGCTCCATTCGGCGACGTTGATCAGCGGCAGGTCGGCCGCGACTTGTCTCTGGAACTCCTTGTAGAGGTCGGTGCGGGCCGCCGTATCAAGCGTCTCGGATGCCTTGAGGATCAGCGCGTCGAGATCGGCGTTCTTGTAGCCGCCCTGGTTGGAGAAAGGCACACCGTCCGGGATTCCGCTCTGCACAAGGATGGTGGTCGAGATCGCCGGGTCGCCGCGGAACACGGGCGGACCGACAGCGAGATCGAAGGCATGGTCGGTGTAGACGGCCTTGATGTGGGCGGCGGAATCGTTGTTGACGATCTCGGCGTCGATGCCGATGGCCGCGAGCGCCTGGCGAAGATAGTCGCCGAACTGTTTTGTCTCGTTGAAGTAGGGCGCCGGCAAAAGCTTAAGCGCGAACCGCTTGCCGTCGTCGGCGCGCTTGTAGCCAGCCTCGTCGAGCAGCGCATTGGCCTTGGCGACGTCGAACGCATAGGGCGGCACGTCGGCGGTGTAGAATTGCGGATCGTTCTTCGGCACCGGGCCGGTGGCGGTCGCGGCGTAGCCGAGGAAGATCGTCTTGACGACGAAATCCTTGTCGATGGCATGCGCGATGGCCTGCCGCACTTTCAGATCGGCCAGCTCCTTGCGGCGATGGTTGATCTCGACGACGAGCTGGTAGGTCAGCCCCTCATAGCCCTTGGTGATGACCTTCAGCCCGGGCACTTTCGAGATGCGGTCAAGGTCGGCGAGCGGCACGGCGGAGAAGGCCGCGAGCTGGATCTCTTCAGCCTCCAGCGCAGCCGCGGCAGAGGTGCGATCGGGGAGCACCTGATAGACGATCTCGTCGAGATAGGGTTCGTCCTTGCCCCAATAGGTGTCGTTTCTCGTCAGTCGGTAATACTGGCCGGCCTTGTATTCGGCGAATTTGAATGGGCCGGTGCCGACCGGCGCGTTGTTGGCCGGGTTGTCCTCGATCTTGCCGACCTCGTAAAGGTGCTTCGGCACGACGCTCGACAGCGCCGGCAACGCGTTGCGGATCAGCTGGAACGGCGTTTGCTTGGCGAACTTGAAGATGGCTGTCAGCTCGTCCGGCGTGTCGACGGCCTGCAAATCCTTGAACACGGTGCGGCCAAGATTCTGCAGCGGCTTCCAGATATTCAGCGCCGAGAAGGCGACGTCGGCCGAGGTGAAGGGCTTGCCGTCATGCCATTTGACGCCGTCACGGAGCTTGAAGGTGACCGACAACCCGTCGGCGGCACCTTCCCAGGAAAGCGCCAGTCGCGGCTCGAGCCCGTCCTTGCCCTCGAATGAGGCTTCGGCCAGCGTCTCGACAATCTTGCTCGAGATGAAGAAGACACCGTTGGAGGCGACGATCGCGGGGTTGAGGTTGCGCGGCTCGGAATCGGCGGCCAGCACCAGACGGCCGCCCTTCTTCGGTGCCTGGGCGAAGCCAATGGTTGACAGCGCGGTCGAGGCCAGGAGCAGCGCCGAGCCGGCCAGCAGGCCGCGGCGTGAAATGGTCAATCCGGACATCGCTCAAAACTCCCCTCTTCACGCCCTCAAGGCGCGGACGCTATCGACAGGCGGATTATGGCTCTTGGCAAACGTTTCGCCAGAGACGGATTTGGCGCACCATGGCTTGGCTTTGAAATTTCCGTCCTCTGGACCAGCCACCGAAAGACACGTCCCGTCATATTCTGGTAGGACCAGATTATTGCGACGTTCAATGAGGTGATCATAAGCAAAGCGTGTTTAGCGCGAATGTGATCAATTCTGGCTGGACCAGAGGAGCTAGAATGGTGCAGATTTCACCAGCATCAAAATTGGCCGCGTGAGAAAGGCCGATCGATCCAGGGAGAGGCAGATGAACATCGCTCCGGGCAAAACCGAGATCAGCAAGGTTCCATTCGACCACGCGCGGGTGGACCGGCTGATGGAAGAGGCCGGCATCGACGTGCTCTTCGCCACCTCCAAGCACAACACGCAATATCTGCTCGGCGGCTACAAGTTCATCTTCTTCGCGGCGATGGATGCGATCGGCCACAGCCGCTATCTGCCGATCGTCCTTTACGAGAAGGGCGGGCCGGAACACGCCGCCTATATCGGCAACAAGATGGAAGGCGGCGAGCACCAGAACCATCCGTTCTGGACACCGACCTTGCATGCCGCCTGCTGGGGCACGCTCGATGCCGCCAATCTGGCAGTCGAACATCTGCGCAAGATCGGTAAGTCGGCGGCGCGCATCGGCATCGAACCGGGGTTCCTGCCGTCCGACGCCTACATGCTGATCAGAAAGGCATTGCCGGACGCCAAGTTGATCGACGCAACCGACATGCTGGAGCGCATGCGCGCCATCAAGACCGAGGCGGAGCTCGAGCAACTGCGCACCGCCTCCGAGCTGATCACCGATTCCATGCTGGCGACAATTGCCTGGGCGCGGGAAGGCACGAGCAAGACCGACATCATCGAGCAGCTCAGGCGCGAGGAGACCAATCGCGGCGCGCATTTCGAATATTGCCTGCTGACGCTGGGTTCCAGCCACAACCGCGCCGCGTCCAGCCAGGCGTGGAAGAAGGGTGAGGTGATGTCGATCGATTCCGGCGGCAATTATCACGGCTATATCGGCGACCTTTGCCGCATGGGCGTGCTCGGCGAGCCGGATGCCGAACTGGAGGATCTTCTGGCCGAAGTCGAAGCGGTGCAGCAGGCGGCCTTTTCCAAGGTCAAGGCTGGCACGCTTGGCGGCGACATGATCGCGCATGCGGAGAGCGTTCTGAAGGCGTCGAGGGTCGCGGCCTACACGGACTTCTTCGCCCACGGCATGGGCCTGATAACCCATGAGGCGCCGTTCCTGATGACCAATCATCCAGTCGCCTATGAAGGCACCTATGCGGCCAAGCCGCTGGAAAGGAACATGGTGCTGTCGATCGAGACGACCATGCTCCATCCGTCGCGTGGCTTCATCAAGCTCGAGGACACCGTAGCCGTCACCGACGCCGGCTATGTGATGTTCGGCGACCGGGGCCGCGGGTGGAACAGGGGCGGAGCTTCGTAGAGACGACGGCCGGCGTGGCCCTTCATCCGCCCTTCGGGCACCTTCTCCCCATGGAACGGGGAGCAGGAAAGGCCGTCACTGACCCGCCGGCAGCAGCTTGAAGTCCGGCAGGTCGCGAAGCGCGAGCTCTGGTCCGGCGGGCGAATAGACGACGAAAAGCTGCATCGGTTGGTCGCCGGTGTTGAGCGTCGAGTGGAAGCGACTTTCCGGCACGTAGACGGTGCAGCCGGGCCCGACCTTCGCCACTACCGGATTGCCCTTCTCGTCCTCGACCATCTGCTCGCCGTTGCCGGAGATGACGAAGATGATCTCTTCGGCGCCCGGGTGGTTGTGGCGGGTATGCCCTTTGCCTGGCGGCAGGTCGACGACGCCGCCGGAAAAGCGCTCAGCGCCGTTCACTTCCGGCGCGACGGTGAGCGCCAGTCTGCCCCAGTCGAAGCCAAAGGCGCTGACATCCTTCGGGTAGACGAAAACCTTGCTTTTGTCGGCCATTGCCTCATCCCTTCCTTTTCCTTTTTGTCGAAGCATCGGATTTCCCCAAAACCGACTTCCACTTTTGGGTCCGATGCTCCAGCGAAACCGCCTTGAAATCCGCCGTCTGCCGGGCGATCGCCGCTTCGGCCGGCAGACGCTCCATCGAGCTCGCGCCATAGAAGCCGTGCAGCCCCGCGCAGCGCTCCAGGATGTAACGCGCGTCGTCGGGCATCGAGATCGGGCCGCCGTGGCAAAGCAGGATCACGTCCTTGCGCACCGAGCGCGCGGCATCGGCTATGGCGTCGATCTCCTTGACGCAGGCGTCGAGCGTCTTCGCCGAGGTGGCGCCGATCGAGCCGCCGGTCGTCACACCCATATGGGCGACGACGATGTCGGCGCCAGCCCCGGTCATGGCGCGCGCCTCGTCCGGATTGAAGACATAGGGCGTGGTGAGAAGGTCGAGTTTATGCGCCTCGGCGATCATGTCGACCTCGAGGCCAAAACCCATGCCGGTCTCCTCGAAGCTCTGGCGCATGGTGCCGTCAAACAGGCCGACGGTCGGAAAATTCTGCACGCCGGAAAAGCCCATCGTCTTCAACTCGGCCAAGAGCAGCGGCATGATGACGAAGGGATCGGTGCCGTTGACGCCGGCCAGCACCGGGGTCTTCTTCACCACCGGCAACACCTCATAGGCCATCTCCTTGACGATCTCGTTGGCATTGCCATAGGCGAGCAGGCCGGCGGCCGAGCCACGCCCGGCCATGCGGTAGCGGCCGGAATTGTATATGATGATCAGGTCGATACCGCCGGCTTCCTCGGCCTTGGCCGACAGGCCGGTGCCGGCGCCGCCGCCGACGATCGGCACGCCGTCGGCGATCATCTTACGGAATTTTTCCAGTATCGTCTTGCGTGCAATAGCCGCCATGTTTGTCGTTTCTCACTTCTTGGCGATGTCGAGGAACGCCTCGGCCGCGGCCTTGGCGAATGCGGGGTCGTTGATGTGCAGCGGCAGGCGCGTGACGATGCGGTTTGTGGTCGGTTCGATAGTGCGCTCGACGGCGTCGAACAGCGCCGCGTCGGCTTGCGGATCGAAGAAGGCGCCGCCTTCGATATCCAGCGCCGACACACCCTTTTGCGGGATCAGGAAACGCACCGGGCCATCGCAACGAGCGAGGCGGCTGCCGATCCATTCGCCGATCTTGCGGCATTCCTCCGCCGTGGTGCGCATCAGGGTGACGTTGGGGTTGTGTTCGTAGAACAGGCGTCCGCGATAGCGCTCGGGGATCGTGGGCGGCGCCCAGAAGTTCACCATGTCGAGCGCGCCGACCGAGCCGACATAGGGCAGTTTCGAGCGGGCAATAGCGCCGAAGCGATCGTCGGTCGCGGGCAAGACGCCGCCGAACAGCAAGTCGCAGACTTCGGTCGTGGTGATGTCGAGGACGCCGGCAAGCAGGCCGCTGTCGGCGAGTTTCTCCATCGAGCGGCCGCCGGTGCCGGTGGCGTGAAAGACCATGCAGTCATACCCGGCGCGTAATTGCTCGACGACCGCGGTTACGCAGGGCGTGGTGACGCCGAACATGGTCAGCCCCAGCGCCGGCTTGCCAGCGGCGACCGGGGCGGGTTTCGCGGCCATGCCGGCGATGGCCTGGGCGGCATTGTGCAGCACCGTGCGGGAGAGCCTGTTCAGCCCCGCCATGTCGGTCACCGACGGCATCATGATTATGTCCGAGACATCGACGTAAGGCGCGGTATCGCCGGAAGCCAGCGTGGAGACCATCAGCTTCGGCAGGCCGAGCGGCAGCGCGCGCATGCCGGCGGTGACGATCGAGGTGCCGCCACCGCCGCCGATGCCGATCACGCCGGCGACGTCGTCGCGGGATTGGATGAAATTGACGAAAGCGGCAGCCATTCCGGCAACGGCGGCGCCGCGATCATCGACGCCTAGAACCGCGCCGGCTCCCTTGGGGTGTTGCGCGGCGACCTCGCTTGCCGCGATGTCGACCGGAACCGTCGCGCCGCGCGTGCCGATGTTGACACGCGTGACTGTGCCACCGGCCCTGATGATGGCATCGGCCAGGAAGGCAAGTTCCTCACCTTTGGTGTCGGCGGTGCCGACCACATAGATGCGGCCCATCCTTGGTTTCCCCTTCGTCCGGCATGTCCGGCGTCGCCGTCCGGCCCTTTTGCCCCACCCCTAGGCTCCTCGGCAAAAGCCTCGTCGCTGGTGGGGGCCCATTCTTGCCCCACCCTTAAGCTCCTCGGCAAAAGCCTCGTCGCTGGTGGGACCCCATTATTGCCCGGCATTGCGCCATTGCAAATTTTTGAGACGCGCGTATCGTATTGATATGGATGTCTCACGTCAACAAGTTGTCTCCGCTGACGATGCCCCACAGGTCATCGAGAAGGGGCCGCGCGCCCGCACCAGACGACTCATGCTGGTAACGGCGACAAGGCTGATGCAGTCCGGCATGACCCCTTCGGTCAGCGAGGTCGCGGAGGCGGCGGGAGTGTCGCGAGCGACCGCCTACCGTTACTTCCCGAGCCAGGCGGCGCTGGTGCAGGCCGTGGTCGATGAAGGGCTTGGTCCGATCCTCACCTGGAAGTCGGCGTCCGACGATGCCGAGCGCCGCGTGGCGGATTTGTTCGCTAACGCGATGCCGCGCATCGAAGCCTTCGAGGCGACGTTCAAGGCTGCGCTGAAACTGTCCCTCGACCAATGGGCGCGGCGCGAGGCGGGCACGCTCGGATCGGAACCGGCCTTCAAGCGCGGCCATCGCGTCGACTTGCTGAAGGACGCGATCGCGCCACTCAAGGGGCGCTTGAAGCCGCGTCAGTTCAGGCGCCTGGCCCAGGCGCTGTCGCTGGTGTTCGGCGTCGAGGTGGTGACGGTGCTGAAGGATATCTGGGGGCTGGACAGCGCCGAAATGATGTCGGTCGCGCAATGGGCAGCCGGGGCGCTGGTGCGCACGGCGATGGCGGAATCGGAGCCGAAATCGGCAGAAATGTCAGTCACATCCAAAGCGCCGACTGCGTGAATCTGGTTCGACCAGATTGCCGGAACAGTTTGGGATGTTAACTGGGGTGGCCCGGTCGTAGCAAGGGCTCTCCATATCAAAGAGTAGGAAAAACAAGGCAAAACAGACAGATATCGTAATGTTTGGCTTTGGTGACTGCTATGGCCGCCTCAAGAAAGCGCTTGACGTCGAGCAAGAATTGGTAATACCAGATTAGGATAGATGAAGCCGATCAAAAGTGAAGGCCGCGATCCATTTCCGGCAGGGCGAGGAGGCCCGGAACCGGAGAGGCGCCATCACGGGAGAACTACCAGGGCCGGTCTTCGTTGCCGGCTCGCATGACGCAGTAGAATGCGCACAAGGGAGGAAAATTATGCGCAAGATAGTGACCAGCGTGCTTGCTGGTGTCGGCCTGGCGCTTGCCTGCGGGACATCCGTCCACGCGCAGGAAAAGTCGCTCACCATCTTCTGGGCGGAATGGGATCCGGCCAATTATCTGCAGGAACTCGGCAACGAGTACGAGAAGGAAACCGGCGTCAAGATCACGGTTGAAACCACGCCGTGGTCCGATTTCCAGACCAAGGCCTTCACCGAATTCAACGCCCATGGCGATGCCTACGACCTGGTGGTCGGCGACTCGCAGTGGCTCGGCGCTGGCTCGACCGGCGGTCACTATGTCGACCTGACGGACTTCTTCAAGAAGCATGACCTCGGCAACGTGATGGCGCCGGCGACGGTGAAATATTACTCCGAATATCCCGGCAACAGCGGTAAGTACTGGGCCATCCCGCTCGAAGGCGATGCGGTCGGCTGGTCATACCGCAAGGACTGGTTCGAAGACCCGAAGGAGAAAGAAGCGTTCAAGGCCAAATATGGCTACGACCTCGACGTGCCGAAGGATTTCAAGGCGCTGCGCGACATCGCCGAGTTCTTCTATCGGCCAGATCAGAAGAGATACGGCATCGCCATCTACACCGACAATTCCTATGACGCCATGGCGATGGGCTTCGAGAACGCGCTGTTCTCATACGGCGGCGAGCTCGGTGACTATGCGACCTATCAGGTCGATGGCCATATAAACTCGGACAAGGCAGTCGCCGCTCTCGATGCTTATAAGGAACTCTACAAGTTCACGCCTCCGGGCTGGGCCAAGTCGTTCTTCGTCGAGGACAACCAGGCGATCACCGAAAACCTGGCCGCGATGAGCATGAATTTCTTCGCGTTCTTCCCCTCGCTGATCAACGAGGCATCCAACCCCAATGCCAAGAACACCGGCTTCTTCGCCAATCCTCCCGGCCCCAACGGCGATCAGTTCGCCGCACTCGGCGGGCAGGGCATCTCGGTCGTCTCCTACTCGAAGAAGCAGGACGAGGCGATGAAGTTCCTTGAATGGTTCATCAAGGACGAGACCCAGAAGAAGTGGGCGGCGCTTGGCGGCTACACCTGCAGCGCCGCGGTGCTGAAATCGCCTGAGTTCCAGAGCGCCACGCCTTACAACAAGGCCTTCTACGAGACCATGTTCAAGGTGAAGGATTTCTGGGCGGTGCCGGAATATGCCGAACTGCTGCAGCAGCTCAACCAACGCATCTATCCCTACATGATCGGCGGCTCGGGCACCGCCAAGGAAACGCTGGACGCGCTTGCCGCCGACTGGAACGCGACCTTCAAGAAATATGGTCGCGTGAAGTAATCGACATGCCTCGCGGAGGAGGCCTCTGAGGCCTCCTCCGTTTGTTTTTCAAGCATCCGGAGCAGGGCTTTGGCGACCACGATGATCACCACGCTCGACAGGTCCTCGCGGGCCGCGGCGCGCGGCCTCAGTGACATTTCGATCCGCAATCTCTTCATCATCCCGACGATCCTGTTCCTGATCGTCTTCAACATCTTTCCGCTGATCTATTCGCTCGGCTATTCCTTCACCGATTTCCGTGCGTCGACCAACGCGCCGGCCAATTTCGTCGGGCTGCAGAACTATCGCGATCTGCTCAACGATCCTTATGTGTGGTCGAATTTCGCCATCACCGCGAAATACGTCATCATCTCGGTCGCCGGACAACTCTTTGTCGGCTTCGGCGTGGCGATGCTGCTCAACCGGGATATTCCCCTCAAGGGCCTTATCACCACTTTGCTGTTGCTGCCGATGATGCTGTCGATGGCCGTCGTCGGCCTGTTCTGGAAACTGCTTTATGACCCGTCATGGGGCGTCATCAACTATGCGCTCGGCCTCGGCAATTTCGAGTGGCTGGCAGACCCGAAGATGGCGCTCTATGCAGTCGCCTTGACCGATATCTGGATGTGGTCGCCGTTCGTCATGCTGCTGTCGCTGGCCGGCCTCTCGGCGGTGCCGAAACATCTCTACGAGGCCGCTGCGATCGACCGCGCCGGGCCGTTCTACACCTTCTTCCGCATCACGCTGCCGCTGGTCGCGCCGATCCTGATGATCGCGGTCATTTTCCGCACCATGGAAGCGTTCAAGACCTTCGACCTCGCCTACATCCTCACCAGCCAGCCAACGGCCGAACTTATCTCGATCCGGCTTTACAAGATGGCTTTCCAGGAATGGCAGACCGGACGGTCGTGCGCCATGGCCTACATCGTGCTGATCATGGTGCTGGCGATTACCAACATTTACGTCAAATACCTCAACAAGGTGAAGGAGCGCTGATATGGCCGCCGTCCGCACTTCTTCAGAGATCGCCTTCAATCGCATCGCCATTATCGGCGTGCTGGTGGTGACGATCATCTTCCTGGCGCCGATCTACTGGATCGCCTCGACGGCCTTCAAGCCGCGCAACCTCGCCACCACCATCCCGCCGACGGTGGTCTTCCAACCGGAGATATCGCCCTTCGTTAAGCTGTTCACCAAGCGGTCCCAGATGCGCAACCCGCCCACGCCGGAAGAATATGCCGCCGCCCCATGGTGGGAGCGCGTCGTCTTCGACGGCGGCGAGAAGATCGTGCGCGACGGCAAGGGTGAGGTGCAGTGGTCGGGCTATCCGAGCCGATTCATGAACTCGCTGATCGTGGCGATCACCTCGACCGTGCTTGCCGTCGGCATGGGCACGTTCACCGCCTACGGTTTCTCGCGCTTCAAGGTGAAGGGGGAGGCGGACCTGCTCTTCTTCATCCTGTCGACGCGCATGCTGCCGCCGGTGGTGGTCGCGATTCCGATGTTCCTGATGTACCGGGCCGTTGGGCTGAACGATTCCCATCTCGGCCTGATCATCCTCTACACCGCCTTCAACCTGTCCTTCTCGGTCTGGCTGATGAAAGGCTTCATCGACGAGATTCCGAAGGAATATGAGGAGGCGGCGCTCGTCGACGGCTACACGCGCATGGAGGCCTTCTTCAAGATCGTGCTGCCGGAGGCCGCGACCGGCATCGCGGCCACGGCCGTGTTCTGCTTCATCACCGCCTGGAACGAATACGCCTTCGCGCTGATCATGACCAACCGCCGCGCCCAGACGGCGCCGCCTTTCATCCCGAGCCAGGTCGGCTCCGGTCTGCCGGACTGGACGGTGATCGCCGCCGGAACCTTCCTGTTCCTGCTGCCGGTCGCGATCTTCACCTTCCTGCTCCGCAATCATCTGCTGCGCGGCATGTCCTTCGGAGCGATCCGCAAATGAGCTTTCGCGCCATCAACGAGAAATATCTGGAGCCGGGATCGCAGATACTGATGGTGCTCGGCATCGTCGCGCTCTGCCAGCCCTGGAACATGCTGCTCCACACCTATGGCGTAACGATCATCCTGATCGGCCTGATCGGCTTCAACGTCACCTCCAAGATTCCACGCGAGGAGCAGGCCGGCACCGGACACGGAGCCGATCAGCAGGCACATAATGCGGGGGTACGGCATTGACGCAGATCGAGCTTCGCGGCGTCCAGAAGTTCTTCGGCGCCGTCCAGGTCATCAAGGACCTGAACCTTGTGATCGACGACAACGAGTTCATCGTGCTGCTCGGACAGTCGGGCTGCGGCAAGACGACGACGCTGCGCGCCATCGCCGGATTGGAGACCATCGACCAGGGCGACATCCTGATCGACGGCAAGCCGGTGCAGCACCTCAAGGCAGCGGACCGCGACATCGCCATGGTGTTCCAGTCCTTCTCGCTCTATCCGCATATGAACGTCTACGAGAACATCGCTTTTCCTCTGCGCGCGACGCGCAAGAGCAGGAGCCAGATCGACACCGAGGTGCGCTCGGTGGCCAAGACGCTGCAGATCACCGATCTCCTCAACAAGAAGCCCTCGGCGTTGTCTGGCGGCGACATGCAGCGCGTGGCCATCGGCCGGGCGCTGGTGCGGCGCCCGAAGGCGATGCTGATGGACGAGCCTATCGGGGCGCTCGACGCCAAGCTGCGCGAGGAAATGCGCGCCGAGATCAAGCGGCTGCACATCAAGCAGGGGTCGACCAGCATCTATGTCACCCACGACCAGATCGAGGCGATGAGCCTCGCCGATCGCATCGTCATCATGCATGAGGGCGTGCTGCAGCAGGTCGGCACGCCGGACGAGGTCTATTCGCATCCGGCCAATCTGTTCGTGGCGCAATTCGTCGGCAGCCCGGTGATGAATGTCGCCGATGCAACCGTGACTGAGGCTGCGTCCGCGGCATCGGTCTCGGTTGGCGGCGCGCCCACCGGCTTCGAGTTTCCGCGCGCGTTGCTTTCCAAGCTCAACGGCCACGCCGGCGGCCAGCTTATGCTCGGCATCCGGCCGGAAGGGGTGCTGGTGCGTCGCGAGGCGGCGGATGGCTTCCTGCCGGTCGAAACGCAGATCGTCGAGCCCTTGGGCTCGTTCGATATCGTCGACCTCAGGGTCGGTTCCAGCATGCTGCGCGCCCGCACCAGAAGCGGCTTCGTCAGCGGCCCGGGCGAGAAGGTCCATGCGCGGATCGATCCTTCGCAGACACATTTCTTCGACGCGGCGAGCGGCAAGTCGCTCGGAGTGAGACTGTAATGGCCCATATCCAGCTGAAGAACATCTCCAAGACATTCGGCAACCACACCGCGTTGTCCAATCTCGATCTCGACATCGCCGACGGCGAGTTCTTCGTGCTGCTTGGCGAGACCGGTGCCGGCAAGACGACGACGCTGAGGATGGTCGCGGGCCTTGAAAAGCCGACAGCGGGCCAGGTCCTGATCGACGGCGTCGACGTCGCCGACTGGGGCGCGGCCGAACGCGACGTGGCGCTGGTGCTGCAGCAATATTCGCTCTATCCGCGCTACACGGTGCGGCAGAACCTCGAATTTCCGCTAAAGCCGAAAATCCGCCGGCTTCCCGATGCCGAGATCAAGGACCGCGTCGCGCGCGCGGCCCGCACTCTTCGTATCGAACATCTGCTCGATCGCAAGACCGACAGGCTTTCCGGCGGCGAGATGCAGCGCGTGTCGATCGGCCGTGCCATCGTGCGCAAGCCGCGCGTGTTCCTGATGGACGAGCCGTTGTCGGCGCTCGACGCCAAGCTGCGCGAGGCGCTGCGCACCGAATTGAAGAACCTGCAGATGCAGCTCGGCGCCACATTCCTGTTCGTCACGCATGACCAGATCGAGGCCATGTCGATGGGTGACAAGGTCGGCGTGCTGAACCATGGTCGCATCGTCCAGACCGGCACGCCGCATGAGATCTACAACAATCCGCGCGACACCTATGTGGCGAGTTTCGTCGGCTCGCCGCCGATGAACCTCATCGATGGCAGGCTGGTGGACGACCGCGCGGTGATGGCGCCGATGAATTTCGAGCTGCCTCTTTCAGGCGGGGGCAGGACGAGTGGCGCGACCGATGGTCGGCCACTCGTCTTCGGCAT
>Ga0315336_1004470_pt1 | contig 16536 bp, 10 predicted proteins | sample ASW5metaG_FD_204512 | JGI IMG/M metagenome (GOLD analysis project Ga0315336, IMG submission 204512) | Ammonia-oxidizing marine archaeal communities from Monterey Bay, California, United States - ASW #5 | ecosystem: Environmental > Aquatic > Marine > Intertidal zone | place: USA: California...
TATTCTCCTCTCATAATTTCATTTATTATAGTTTCTACTTTACAATAATCTCCACAAGTTCTACCTACTGTACCTTGACGATCGACATTTTCATTCATCGGATACATAAAAGCTCCATGTGTAGATGGATTAGATACGAAGTCAAATGCTATTAATTCAAAATCTGGCTGTACTTCTTGAGCATCTCCACCAGCTTCCCTAACAGTTTCTACTGAACCCATTCCACGAGAACTAATACCAAGTTTAATTCCCGATTTAAATAATTCTTTTAATATATTACCACTTGGTGTACCCAATACTTCAACTGTACCTAATAAATTATCACCTTCCCAGTGCATTTCTTTAATATTATGAGAAACATTAGCTAAATTAACTACGGAACTCTCTGGATGATCTAATTCACCCATAGCTCTACGCTGTTTTATAAAATCTTCTGCATATTTTTTAGCTTCACGCATTAAAGTATCTTTTGGATAAATACGTCCATTCTGATTTTGAGCTTCAGCCCGCTGTAAAACACCGCGAACAATTAATTTACCATTATTTTCTTTCATAGACTCAGTAATTTGTTCTGGCCTTATCTCAAATGGTAAATAATCTACAATAAGTTGTTTCATCTAATACACCTTAACTTTTAGTTTTAATAATTTCTTCTTTTAAACCCTCTAACTTTTTAATCCACTTATTAATAAAATTGATAGTTTCAACCTTATTAGGTTCTTCGCCTTTGACTTTAGTTTCTTCTATAAGCCAGCGTCTTTTTAAATTAGATAGGCTTAATAATCTGCCAAGAAAATTAAGTCCATCTATCTTCCAAGATGGTTTTTTCATAATAAAGATTAATAGAGTTGACCGACTTTATTCGCTAACTTAACTAACCTTTCACTAATTTTTTTCATTGCATTGTGAGTATTTTTCCAATAATCTGTAGAATTTACTCCTACTTCATTCTTCAATCTCACATTCATTTTAACAAGTTTATCTAACTCGTTTAATTTATCACGAACTTCTCTCATAGAATAACCAATTTTTTGTTTCGGACTGAGAGAATCATCATTTCTATACTGGTGATATTTACCTTCATTTATAGATTCGTTTTTCATCATATCTCTTAAAAATGAAATATTACTAAGTGCCGCTCCTAATTTTTCAGCTTGCTTTCTATCTGTTATTTTCCTACCTAATTTCATAAGGGTTAACATTATTGTTTCAACCTTTTTTAATTCAGCAGGTCCTTCATTTATAGATTCGTTTGCCATTAAATTCATCATATCACATAAATCAACACATTTTTCAAGACTCTTATAAAGATCTTTCATATAAGAATTTGCTTTACCTTTATTATAAATTCTCATACCTGGTTTTACAACTTTCATTTTAAAATCAGATAACTTATCTCCCATATCAGCAAATACATTTCCATAATCTATTTCGTTTATCTTACCTTCATTTATAGATTCATTTTCTGGTTTAGGTTCTTCTGGTTCAGCTATTGGTACAAAGGTCATTTTAAATCCACCACCAGGTTTTTTAACCATCTTTATTTTTTTACCTTGTTTAGCTAACAGCTGTCCAAGTGTAATTTCATTTATAGTTTCGGCAAGACTATATCCACTTTGTTTAGCAATCTTATCTTCTTTTTCCTTATCCTTTTTTCTTTTTGACTGAAATGCATAAGGAGTCTTAGGTGGGCCTTCACCGCCGTCAATATTACCAGTAGCAGAAGCTTCTTGTAATTTTAATTCTTGTTTTATAATTTCTCTAATATATTTTCTTAAAAGTTCAACCTTCATGGACATTTTTAATCTCCTTGACTAATTCATAATATCTCATTAATGTTAAAACCTGTTTTTCATTAACTATCTTACCTTTTGTTAAATTACCTATTTGATTAACTGCTTCAGTTAATTTAATCTTAGTAATAGCATCAGTAACTTTAGGTATGTATGTTTTCAATGTTCTTTTAATTTTAACAGCTTCTGTATCTACGAACTCTCTCAAAGAATTTGTATTACTTATATTATTAATATAATGTTTAAGTAAGCTTTTTTGTGATTCATTTAATGTCTTATACTTTTGGTTAAATTTATCAACAAGTATTTGATATGCTAATAACCTTAAATCTTTATCTGTTTTATTATATTCTGATAAAATTTTTGCCTTAGCTTCTTTCGAACTAATTCTTTTACTTGTAATATGTTCTAAAACTGTAAATTTAGAATTAATTGCTTCTTCTGGATTAAAAATTGTAGGTAACGTTTGAGATTGAAATACATTATAAATTGAAGCTAGTAATCTATAGTTTGAAATACGACCATTAAAAAAATCATTTGCGTTATAATTTTCTTTTATCTCTTTGATTAAGTTATATTTTTCATTACGAAGTTTAGAATTACTTAATTTTTGTCTTGATTCTAATACCATTTCTAATAAATCATTAGCTCTACTTTCAGATTCATAATGTTTTTCTGAAAGAATACGATATAACTGAAGTTCTTTTCCAAGTTCTGTATTTTCGTTAAAGTATTTTTTTACTATTTTAACCGATTTAGTACTTTTACCTGCTAACACATCAGCGGTTATCTGTCTTGTTAACAATTCAAAGAGAATACTTGTATTCTTTATCTTAGAATGTTTTAATTTTCGAGCCATTACAAATTACTCCAATATTTAATTATATTTACTCATAAATAAATATAAAGTTAAACAATAATTATTCATTTGATGCCTCTTTAGTTAAAGAACTTACCTCATTCTTGTACTCATCTTCAACTTCTGAAGCTTCAGTTATGATTTTTTTATCATATTTACCAAAATTCATTGATTTTTTCAATTTATCATAGTGTGCTAACGCAAGTGGTTTACCATATTTCCGTGAACTACTACCACCTTTTTTCATATCGTGAGCTCCCAAGGGATCTCTACCTCTAGCTCCACTATCTTTTCCATATTTACCACCCTCTTTTGGTCTTCCAGCACCTTCCCAACCACCTGGAGGTGAACCACCTTTATCGTAAATCGAACCCATTGGTGTTTCTGGTTCTTCTGGTGTTTCTCCCGTTTCAGGATCAGGTTCGGGTGGCATTGTTGTAGCCAAATCGCTTGGTGTACCAACTGCTTCACCACTCTTTTGAGGATCATTACCTTCCATCTCAATCTGAGAACGGCGAAATTTCTGTTTAAAATCAAATACTATTCCATCACTTATATTTTTCATTTCTTCTTCAGTAAAATTAAAAATATTTTCATAAATCCACTTTGAAGAAACTAAACCATCTTGCATCATTGAAGATGCTAATGAAGTTTTACTATTCCACAATTCAATCTTTTCTTCTTCATATATAGTTGATGGATTTGTTAATTCAAGTTCAAAATTAACTAAATCAGCATCTGTATATCCTTGTGCATATAAATGAACAATACCTATTTTAGTTAACTCTGATAGTGTGATTCTTTGTATTCTTTCAATAGTTCTAGCAAATCTTACATCTTCTGCGGCAAGTGTTGCTTTAGAACCAATCTGCTCTTCATAACCCAAAAACGCCTTTGGTACTCTTAAAGAAGCTAAAAGTTTATTTTTAAGATATTCAATATCTTCTGTTGCTTCATAAGTTAATCCAGGAAGTGAATCTATACTTGTTCCACTATCACCACCACGAACTGGTAAGAAAAAATCTTCAGTAATATTTTGCATATTATATTTTAGATTATAATCACCTGTACCTTCTTCCATTACTGGAGCCTTTTTCATTTTATTGATAACTTGTTGCATGTAGTTATCAACCTCTGAAGGCGGTATATTTCCAATATCTAATTTAAATATTCTTTTTTCTGGAGCTCTCATAATTCTATGAATCAACATCGCATCTTCCATCAAAATTAATTGTTTCCATGTCTTACGACCACCTTCAATCTGTGATTTACCATAAGGAAGATAATTAGCATCTGAAAGTAATCTGAAGTGTGCTACCTCATAATTTTCTAACTCTTGTTTCATCGTATCCATTTCAGCTCTATATCTATGTTCCGTTGAAAGCGGTTCAACTAAAAATTTAACATATTCTGGATTTTCTGGATCTAATCCTTCTATCCGTGAAGTATCATAAACAGAAAGTGGAACTACATTAGTAATACCATATTTTTCATCAATTTCTAATTGTAAAAAGAAATCACCATATTTACACATATTACGAATCCACGGCCATAAATTAAATTCAATATTAACAATATCATAAAATAAATTATGAAGTATTTGTTTAATTTGATCATTATCCGTTTTAATTTCTAAAACATCTCCATATGCTGATTTCATACTTGACTCATCTGCATAAATGTCAAGTGCTGAAGAAATTATTGAATCTGCATCCATCTGTTCATAATCTTTAAATAAATTCAATCTCATTGATTTCGTTAATAACGAATCTGAATAACCACTTAAACCAGCACCTGTGTAGATTTTTTGATATCTATCAATAAGATTACTTCTTGCTACAGATTGCGTACGACTTGTATCGGAAACTTTTAATCTTTTTCCACCTACATTTCTTACTATTACATTTGTAGAAAATAATCTTCTTAATCTACTAAATAAACTTGTGTCAGCCATTTTTACCTCTTTACTTAATTAACCATTCTAATGATTCTTTTTCTCTACCTGTTTCCATAATCCAAGAATCATTTTGGTTGTTTGTTGGTGTATAAACACCTTGATTTGATGTTATACTACTCATTGCTTTCTTTTGTAATTCTATACCTTCAGCTCTTAATCTTAAAGCTGTTTCTCTTATCCATAATCCCATAGCATAAGACATTACTAAGTCATCGTTATATCCTGACATAGCTTCTGCTCTATTATTATGATAAATAAATACAAACAATTCATCAATTAATCTTTGTGAATGTACAGTTACTAGTTTCTCTCTAAAAAATTCTTCTAATTTAGCCACTATTAATGGTCTTGTTTTTTGTGTTAAAGTAAATCCTGGAATTACTTGTTTTTCTGTTCTATTTATTTTATTATTAACTTGTCTATGTACATCAACTATCTGTAAATCTTTACTCATATAAAATAAGTTTTCATATTCTCTATCAATACATTGTTGTATTGCTGCCCATCCAATATTATTATTCTCAACAACAAGTAATGCATTATTATATTCAGTAGCTATATTAACTAATAAATTACCATAATCTCGTGTAGACATTCTACCCTTATATTCAGCTACTTGTTCTAAACTTTCTACGTCTAAAATATGAAATGCAGAATAGTCTGTCGCATCCCCTCTACTTACATCAGCACACACTATATAATCTTTTGTGTAATTAGGTGGCTCCCATATCCAAACATTTGAATCTATACCACGTTTCTCCATTGGTTCTTTAACTTGTGTAGTTCTATACTCTTCTAAAATAATACCATCAATTACTGATTGTCCTGAAGTAATGAAATCACAATCGCATTCTTGAGCTGCTAATGTAGGACCTAACAATTTATCTTGTTCATCTCTCCATTCTTGGCCTCTTTCTGGATGTAATGTCCAATGTAGTTTTGTAAATTTAAAATCATTTAAACCATCTTCAGCATCCATCCAAGTTCTATGAAACCAATTTCCAACACCATTTGGTGTAGAAAGTGCTATACATTGTCCACCAGTTGATAACGTCTGAGATGCTGCAGCCCATATGCTTTCTATTCTATCAATAAATGCTGCCTCATCTAATATTAACAATGATAATGCTTCTGAACGACCAGCATCTTCTCCACTTGAAACTGCTTTTACTTGAGAACCATTCTTATATCGTAATGAAAGTTTATTATCTTCAACACATCTCTGTTTTAGCCAACTTGGTAGATTAGCATGCATCACTCTAACTTTTGTTACTAAATTTTTGGCAACCTCTTGTTTAGTAGCAATTACTAATATATTTTTATCTGCATGAAAAGTCATCATCCATAAAGAATATCCAGCAGTAATCGAAGATATTCCTAATTGTCTAGCTTTTAAAATAATTTGAAATCTGTGTTGGACGAACTCCTCTACAGATTTTTCTTGAAAATCATACAAAGCAAATGGTATTTTACCTTGTATTGGATGTTGTATTACACAATATTTTTTCAAGAAATAAACAGGATCAGAAGCACATTTTATATACTCCTGTTTAATTGCATCCTTGAGTTGACCTTTCGAATTTCTTTCCATATTAATAAACTACGGATATCCTACCACTTCCACTAACTTTACTAACACCAATTTCATAAAGCGTTTTAGCTGTCAAATCAGTAGCGTTTAAAGTTCCACCTTCTGTAGTTGTTATTACACTAGTTCCAGCGACTGATATTATAAACCCACTTGAATTTTTCTTTGATCCAGTAGCGTGAAATATTTTACCAACTCCAGCTATACTACCACTAACTTCTACTACATTATGAAATTTAGCATCATCTTTTACAGTTGGTGCACTTCTACTAGATACATCGGTTCTAATTCCATCAGCACCATGCGTTATTGTTGCCATTTATTTTCTCCTTATAATAAGTTAAATTCTTCCTTATATATAAATATATTACTTTAAAGAATCTTCTAATTTTTGTAAATGTTCTAATGCTTCATCAGCTTGTTTTGCGATTCCTTCAGAATTCATTTTCCAACTCTCCCTATCAACAGAATAACCATCTGGACGAAATTGTTCCATAAATTCTGGAGCTTTTTGGGTTTTAAACTCTTCAATTGATTGTTTTTGATCTGTTATCCAAGCTAATTTATTAGCAATAATCTTTTTTTCTGCCCATTTATCATAAGTACCGTCAATTCTCATTTTATTTTCAACTTCTACTTGACAATTAAAGCAATGGTCATATAAATACCACATTTTTTCATCTAATCGTCTTTTCAGTACTGTTTTACATTCAGGGCAGAACCAAGGCATTCTTCCACCTTTAGTTACTTCTAATTTTTCATTAATTCTTTTTTGTTCAGTTTCCCTTTCCAATTTCATCTTTTCTTTGAATTCTTTATCTTCAACTGGAACAAAAATTCTCTTTTCAGGTGAACCACCGTCTAAAATTGATTGTAATGCTTCATTTTGTCGTTTATTTTCTCTACTATATCCCATTGTAATATTTCCTAAAAATTTAATAACCCTAAAATTTGATTTACTGGTGCAAATGCTCCTGTAAATTTATATGTTTTACCTTTGTATTTAAAAACTATACCTTCTGTTGGTACAATTGATGATAATCCACCTATTGCTTCTAATTTTTCAAGTTGTTGTTTCAAAGTTTGTATTTTTGTAACATTTCCACCACTTTTTATCGTTCTTATAGCACTAATTACTTCTTTTCTTATCCGCTGTACTGCTTTATCAGGAGAAACAGCTAAATATCCACTAATATTTTTCAAAATTTCTGCTCCTACATCAAAAAACAACACTTCAAATGGTTTCATATTCTGTTTTACCCATTGTTGTTGGTCATTTTTATCAAAAGATAGTACCCACTCTAAAAATTTTGGAGCTTTACTCAAATCTTTTTTAATTTTTGGTATTGAATACGATTTATCAGAAAAAGCCCATCTTTTAGTTAAATTAGTCAAAACTTTACTTGGTATTATTACACTATGTTGTTTTGTAGCATTATAAATAAATTCTTCCCAAAATGACTGATGATATTTAGCTAAAGTATCATTATCCCTTAATGCATATTCTCTTTGTAATTTATTTAATCTACTAATAAACCCAGCCTTCTTTTTTCCAAAATCTTGTACTTTTGGTACTGTTAAAAATTGTGGTTTACCTATCGCATAATGTTTTTGTACATGCTGATTAACTTGTGTGATCATTCCCGCTAACATTCTAGCAGAATCTTTAGGTTGTCCTATAGAAGTACCACTTTCATCATATTCTAAAGTTCCATGAAATACAATTTGAGCCTTATCATAATCTATAACATTAGCAGATGCTGGATATATAACCTCTAAGTTCATCCATCGTTTACCATTTCCGAACACCTTTTCTTTTTGTGCATCTGATAATGAGCTTATAGATTTATTTAAATCTTTCATAGCATAAACAAAGGCATTTCTAATATCACCTCTACCTGCAAATTTAGAGGCGACTCCGCTAATATCCATCGCCGATGAACCAAAGTTTTTTAATTGACCTTTATTTCTAGCTGTAACTAACTTTCCGTTTACCCAAGAAACCATTAAGTTTTGTCCATCAAGTTTCTCTGTAACTCCATCTTCTCGATTAAGTTTACCACCTAACCCTAATATAATTATATTCTTTAAATCTGAAAATGTAATATTTTTATCATCAAACGGATGATTCATGTGTCCATATGCTCCGCCCATTAATAGTAACTCCTTTCCCTTGTAAGGTTTATCTGAAACTAACAGATTTACATATTCTGTTAAGTCTAATTTATTTTGAATTTCTTTTTTTACGCTTTTTGATTGTGCATTAATCGCACTCCCGTGTGTTGCACCAGGAACAATCAAAACTTTTTTACCTTGATTAATATATTCTTCTTTTTTACTAGCCATATTATCTCGTCTTGCTTGATTCCAAGCAAGTTGAGCTTTGGCTACAGGATTAGAACCAGGTTTTTTACCACCATCTTCAGGGTAATTCATATCATATAATTGTTTAACTTCACTTTTGTCTTTTGGTGGAAAATTACCTTTATATCCATTTTTTCTTAAAAACTTTTTACCATCATCGGTTAAATATCCTAATGCCTCTTTACCATTATCACCTTGTCCTACCAAATTAGAATATATAGCACCAGTCATATCTGATGGTGTATATTGTTTACCCATTTTTTTAGCTAAATCTTTATAGATAGGTGCTTTTTCGTGTCCATCATCATGTCTATTATACTCACCATCCCAAGTATCAACACTTCCACCTGCTTTTCCTACCATCCTACCAACAGCTTCTTGTTCAGTATTAGGATAATAGTTATGACCATCTCCCTGTCCACCTTCTGCTAAAAATACTACATTTTCTGCTCCATGCTCTTTTATAAAATCCTTAACCATTGGTGCTATATTTTTTTTGAAAAACTGTTTTCCTTTTTTATCATGCTCTGTATGTGGTGTTCCAATAACCATACTATTTTTATCTTTAGTAACATATTGTGCTTTATGAATTTTTGCTGAATAACCAATCTTATCATCACCTAAGAATAAATTACCGTGTGGATCTTTTCCCCAACTTTTTATTGTTTTTATAACTGAGTTATCTTCCTTATTGATACTCTCTTTTATAGTATTTAATTTTGGTTTACCTCTATTAGTTTTTTTACCTTTATTACTAGCAATCTTAGTATTAGTTGTATTATCATTACTAATACCTGGTAAAATTGGTGCTTCTACTGCCACTCCTGTATAACCACCGCCTACAGGAGCTATACCAAACCATTTTATTATTTCATATCCAATATTTTTGGCTACAATTCTTCCTAAATGTTTTTTATATTCTCCTACTGGATCTTCAACTCCAAATCTAGACCCATAATCTCCAGTTTGTTTTCTACCATATGCAACAGCAGGCACAATATTATAAGCTAATGTATAATCTAAAGCTGGATCATGAGCTTTTTCTCCTAAAATATAATCTACAACTTCCCAACCATATTTTACTGCCATATCATCTATCCATTTTTTAGAGAATTTTTTATAATCACTAAATCCCCTATAATGTATAGGTGGCCCATCATCCGCTTGAAAAGCTGCACTTGTACTATTTTCTTTAATAAGTTTACTTATATCATTATCAATTAAAAATTTATCTATAGATTCAAATAATTTTTTAAATTTATTAGTCATCATAGTATATACACCTTTATCAAAGTATCCAAAATACTTTCTAAATCTTCGTTCTCTGTCATCAGCATATTCAGGTGAACCAAGTAATTTTCTCATAGTAGTACCACTAACTTCCATACCACCCGCAGTCATTGAAACATGTGGTGCTGTAAGTACATAACCATTATCTTTAAAACTATTCATATTGTTTTTATTCTTTTTATAGTCTTGAAAATATTTACCACCTTTTAATCTATTACCTTCTTTAGCTCCAAAAGCATAAACAACCGCAGTCGTTTTTCCATCGAACTTATTTAATGTATTTATAGCTTTATATGGTGATCTTTCTTCTATAATCTTACTTGAAGGAATTCCCATTTTAGTCATATGACGAACTTTTTCTTTAAAGTTCATGGGGTGGCGTGGCGGTTGTTTTATATTAGATGTAGTGATATAAACATCATCAAATTTATTTTTCATCCACTCGTAAGTTTTTTTGTGATGTGGCCCAAACGGTTGAAACCGTCCACCGTAAATACCTACTACTTTTTTTATTTCTTTTTGTTCTGTCAATTCAAATGCGCTTTCCTCATCTTCACTAATGGAATATACAACACTTTTGCCATACAAGTCAAGGACTTTTTGCAATTTTTTTATTTTTTTATCTTCTGGGACTACCGCAGTATCCTTATCTTTAATAGCACTTTTCTTCTTTTTCTTATCTGTAGTAACATATGTATCGTATTTATCACTTGGCCCATGTTCGTATTGTCGAATCTTTAATTTAATTTTAGATTCATAATCGTTTGGTAAAGTATTCTCGATTCCTAAGAATTTAACCGCTCCTGGTATCAAATATAAAGTTACTTCTCTTTTATTTAAATTCATCATCAACTGACTTGAAGTCCAGAGTTTATTTTGAGACCTAACTAAATCAAATTTAGCACCTCTGTCTTGAGTATGATTGTAAAATGCAGGAAAGAACTTTTTATAATCTTCCTCTTTAGATAAAATATCTAATGCATTTTTAGCCCTTAACTGAGAAGATAATTTATCAGGTCCTCGTTGATAACCTTGTTCTGGATGTTGAACACCATGATTGGCTCGAACAAGCGGAGTTGTATTTATATCGTGAATTGCTACTGATGGTTCAACTCTACTTGTATTCTCAATAATAACTACTTTTTTACCATCACTTACAATTGTGTGTCCTTTGATACCATCTTGATAAGTTATAAGTGATTTTACTGCTTTTTTAAGAGTTTTATGTTGTAATGCTTCACGAATTCTTGTACCATCTTTAGACATAGCTTTCTTTTTCTTAGCTTTATCAAAATCCTTTTCATCTCGTTTTACAAACAATGCTGAATTAACAATACCAATACCTTCTGAATTCAATCCCTCGCTCCAATCTGTATCTTGGTCTATTACATAACAAATCTCAACTCCATATCCACTAAGTTCCCTCACTACTTTTAAATTTGGATTATAATTTCTATCTCGGTTCTTACCTATTACAATATCATCACCAAATTTCTTAGCTACAGCAATACATTCATCTATTTCTTCATAACCACTCATACTATCAGTTTTATTTTTCTTTACTGATTTACGGCTTGGTGATGGTATTTCAATTTCTTTGATACCACTCTTTTTTAATATTTGTTGTTTTTCAATCCACTTTTTAGCTAATCTATTTTTAATTGGTTTCCTAATAAATTTACCAATACCTTTAGTAACTAACATATTAAACTTTTTCTGTGCTTGTTTTGGACTCAATGTAGCATTATTATCTACTAATAGAAAATTAGAACCACCAAACATTCCTTGAAAGTATGCCATATTTTTCTGAACTTCATTCCAATATTTTTCAACTATCTCTGATGGTAATTTTCTTGCCCTCTCCATATTCCTTTTTTGTGCTACATCTAAACTTGTATTTACAAAAACCATATAAGTATCATAACCCATATTTACTAACTTTTGTCGTTCTGATTTAACTTCTGAGAATTTATGACCAGTACCATCAACAATAACACCTAATCTACCAGAAACATAATGTTTTAATCTTTGTTTACTAAGTTCTTTTGTACGAGTTCTCATTCCACTATAATCAGGATCAGTAGGATCAGTTAATTGTCTAAATAAATCATCTGGCATCATATCAATATCAACACTTCCAAAATACTTTTTAAGAAAATTTTCTAATTCTGTATCTTGATTAACCATTTTTAATCCATAAGCTGATACATTAACTTTCTTTGGTATACCAAACAGCCCACCTGCAACATAAGTTTTACCACTTCCAGGTCCGCCTGCAAGAAATACTGCTTTAAATATACCTGGGTCGTTTACACCTTCTTTAATTTCTTCTTCGTCAAATATATTAACTGTTTTATGAATTCTAAATGTAGCAGCTTTTCTACCATTAATAGTAGGCATACCATGTTTATCTTTACCAATATCTTTGATTTTCATTTTCTTGTTTTTAAATTTACCAACAAGAATAGTATCACCAACATCTACTGGTATATTAATATCCTCTTTTATAAGAGGTTTAGTTAGCCATTCAGTTAATTTATTCATTTTATATAATCACTATCATAAACGTATCCAAACCATCCACCAAATTTCATTTTCAATGTACGAATAGCTTGTTCCCAATCTTTACTGGTATTATACAATACAGAATCTCCTGTAGAAACTTTATGTTTTTGATTAAACATCTTTAATAATGCTTCTGAATCTTTAACAATTTTATCAGAAAGTTTCTCCATCTTTTTTACATCTGATTTCGAAACTTCAACTTGTTCTTTTAATATGTCTTTTAATTTAATCATACTGAAAGTGCCCTTCTATACCATCCAAACAAAAATCTTTCTTGTTCTGGTTTCTTATTTACTAAATCATAATAATGTTTTAATCTGTAACAACGTACTCTATCTAATTCAGGTGTATGTTTTGCTAATGCTGCTTTTGTACCTGGTCCGAATCCACCATCAACTGATATTTTACCACCTTTACCATTGATTGCTCGTTGTAAAATCTTTACTGCAGCTCCTCTACCTTGATTCACACACATATCAAAATAGATATGTTTTAAATCATCTGGTAAATCATCTACTTTGTTCTTATCCCAATAATCTTTCTTGTAGATTTCTTTAGCACCTTCTTTTGTAAGGTTTTTGATATCTACGTCTGGATAGAATCTACCTGCAATACCAAAATTAGTTTCTCCACCTAAATCTTTTGGATCGTGAACATAACCGCCTTCGTGTTCTAAAGTTAAATCAATTATTTCATCGAATGTTGTTAAAACCGTGTCTTTCATAGGTTTACTCCTAAATATATTAATAAATAGTTTAAAAATTTCGTATATACTCATATATAAATATTGGTTAGAATTATTTGTTTAATTTTTATCCACCACCTTCAATAGCCCAAATAAGATTATTATCTGTCTTAGAAACTCCACCGTTTTCCAAAGTCAACGTAAAAGTACCATCTTCTTCCCCTGCTTTATTTGAATCAACTCTCATTCTAACATAAATTACATCATCAGCCGCGTCTGCTGCGGTAGTTTGAGCTGCAACTCCTGCTGCTGCCCAATTTGTTGGATTAGTACTTGTACCTACAGCTACATATAAATTATTTACCCCACTCAATCCAACTACATTTGATATAGTAGCATTTACTTCATTTGCACCTGAATCAGGATTAGTAAGGGTTACATAAACAGTTGTACAGTTACGATCTTGACTTTCTATACCACAATTAGCATTAGGTGTAGCGTTGTAACTACCCCAAGATGGGTCATCAGCAGCAACTGCATGAGCTATATCTGGTGCGAAAGTACTACCATTTTCTGCTTCATTTTCAAATCTAGCTGAAAAATAAACATTTCCATCAGCAAAAGATGATACATCTAAACTAGACTTAGTCATTGTTTCAGAAGCATCTTGTTCACTTGTATTTACAGTTACATTATTAGATGTTGAACCTTGTGAAGTTCCATAGTATATTCTAACAAGTCTAGATACATATGTTTCGCCAGCTACAGCTATATTCCAAGATGTGGCTGTCGTAGAACCAGAAGTTACTGTTATTGATGCTGGTGTTGCTGGTGTTGCGTCTACTTTTTGATCAACTATACCATCAGTACCTATGTCAATTGCAAAACCCGCCCAATGGAAATGAGTTCCGTCTGTTACTCCAGCGGCCATAGGATTAAATGCAGTTCCTAAATCATTATCAGTCGCTATAATTGAATCTACATTAGTATTGAATCCATATAATGTTCCGCCACCCACTTCATCACTATATAATCTATTATGTGTACCATTTGCTGATGAATTATTTTCAGCGGCTAATAACAATGAAGTATACCCAAAGTATGCACCTGAAAGTCCAACACCTTTAATAGCAGAGGTTAAGTTTGTAACAACAAATGTTTCGAAAGCCGCGGTAAGTGCTGAAGCTACTAAAGTAGATTGACCCCCATCAGAATACAATGATATTTTAATTTTAAATGTTCCAGCAGAACTATAACCAAATGATGCCGCTTGACTTGTTAAAGTTTGTGTACCTGAACCTTGAGCGGTTCTTACATTACCACCTGTTACAGCTGTAGCATCTATATCATTTCCGTCTTGATTATCATCGGATTGATTTATTAACTCATATCGAGTTGAACCAAGTTCAAATCCCTGCCAAGCATAGGAAAAACCTAAAGTATCATTTACCGTATCATAACTTCCACCAATTGATACTGAACTTACACTATAAATTTCTTTTGAGTAATTAATTGTTACAGCACAAGTAGTTGCTGTTGATTGGTCGCCTGACGCACCACTTCCTACAACAGTATAAGTTACATTTTCACTAGCGTCAACCGTACCAGCAGCTTGAACTGTAGCTTGTGTAGCTGTTTGTGAAGATGGTGTAGCGTTTGCTGATATACTAATATGACTACTACTTTCACTATATGTTCTACCTGTTATATTATTAGTTCTTGTTCCTGGTGTACTAAATACAAAACTTGTTGGATATGTTCCTGTATCTGTATTTCTTGTAGTAGAATAAATTGTTTGTGTTGTCGGATTAATTGTATTTTTACTTGTTGTTAAATTTGGATAAATTGTAACAGTACTTGTATTTTTATTTGTTCCACCACCATCATTTGGGTCTATAACTCTAGCTTGTAAATGTTGAATTGCAGTATTTCCATATGGGTCATCTGGTGTAAAATCTCCCGTATAAGCATCAAGTGTATATCTTGAATCAGTTGTATCATTAGCAGAATTAGTACTTAAAAATGTAGTAGTTGCTGAAGATGATACTAATCCAAAAGTAACACCACCAGAAAACCCCGATTGATTACCTGAAACAGTTATAGCTCCCTGTCCATTTTGAGCTGATATTGAATTTAGTGTTGTAGCATCTACTAACTCAACATTAAGAGTTTTTTCAGCATATGATGTTTGTGATATTCTACCATATAAAGTTAATCTAATTGTTTTATTTGCTTGTGCGGTATCAAAAGATACAGTATTTGTAGTGGTACTGGAATATTCATCAATAATAGATGTACCATCAGCTGATGTTCCATCAGTATCACCACCACTTGCGTTATTAGAAGTCATTGTTCCTGTACCTTGATTCGACCAAGCATAACCTACAACATTATCAGTAACATTATTAGCAACTGTTAATACAGTATTAGAACCTACAAGAACTGGATCTACACTTATTGCTAAATCACTTGCACCAAACTCTCCTGAAATTAAAGGATAAACATTAAAAGCATTATCTGATAAATCATATGTGCTTGACGCTGCTCTATCTTCTGCTCTAATTTTACAGGATATAGTTGATGCCCCTAATGACGCTGCTGTTACACCTTTTGATATAGTACCACTCGATACAGTTCTCGAATCAGTTGAATCTGAAGTATCAGAAGCTAAAAAAGTACCTGTATCACTAACATTAACATAACCAATTTTTATACCACCAGCAATTCCTAAATGAGTACCAACACAAGTTATTGTAGCTCCTTCATTCGCACCAGTAGATTGGTCATTAGCTGTTATTGAATCTGTATATTCAATTCTATGTGATACTTCAGCTGCAGTGGATGAATTTCTTGCTTGTGATGGTGTACCATCTATTCTTAAATTTGCTGTAAATACTCCTGGTCCTTTGTACTGAATTGCTGGAGTTGAAGCAGCTGTTGATACTGAACTACCATATGAACCTTCTCCACTTAATCTTAAACCAGCACTATCACCTGAAGATTTAGCAAATGTCCAATTATAATCATTTACTGCATTTGAATTTGTAATTGACCTTGCGTGGTCAATAGCGTAAACTGTTGTTGAAGCTGCAACATTTGCAGTGCCTGGGTCTGTTATTGAAATAGAACCCAACAAGTCGTGATGATTAAATGTAGCATCATCATTCACTTTATTAAATTGATTATATTCTACTTGTGCTTTATAACCATTCGCATCATCTAAAGCTAAAGTTGAAAATGTAACAGTTCCAGCACCACTTCTTGTTGTACTTGCATCAACATTATCACCTGAATCAAGAAGGCGAACTGTATATGTACCTGCAGTTCCATCCGTTGTAAATGCAACATCTAAATCTTCACCATCAACTGTATCAGTATCTCCCCCACCACCATCAGTTGTAAATGTTATTCCTGTAATAATAGAACTTGGATAAT
>Ga0315336_1004472_pt1 | contig 16519 bp, 14 predicted proteins | sample ASW5metaG_FD_204512 | JGI IMG/M metagenome (GOLD analysis project Ga0315336, IMG submission 204512) | Ammonia-oxidizing marine archaeal communities from Monterey Bay, California, United States - ASW #5 | ecosystem: Environmental > Aquatic > Marine > Intertidal zone | place: USA: California...
TTACGCTATTTAGCGCTGGGCCATTATCACGGCTTCAAACATATCGAAGTGCCGACCGATGCCGAAGTCTGGTATTCCGGATCACCCGAAGGCCATGGGTTCGATGAGACCGGCATGCGGCATTGGCTAGAAGTCGAGATCGATACGGACACTACACGTGTAACACCTGTTGAAAGCGCGCAAACCATTTATACACGCACGCAAATTGAATGCGGAGAACTTAAGACATCGCAAGACGTGGTCGACGCTATTCGCGCCGTACGCACCGATCCCAATCGTGGCTACATCGCAAAGATCATGCTGCGCGGGACCGCCGCAACAGGATGGCGCACTGGCCTGACCGGAATACGCGAAAGTGTCGAACCGGAATTCGAAGCGTTGGTGATCGAAGATCAAACCGTGGCCGAAGAAGCCTACGATACGCTCGCCCAAGACCCGACTAGCCTCGGTCTTTTCGTCCGGCGAATGAACGACGTCATTGCCATCGAGACTGACCCGGGTCAACGCCGCCTCTACGAACGATCACGCGAACTGGGGCTGGCGGCCTACCGCGGCGATCAACCGCCGATTCCCGGAGCCTGATCGTGCGGATTGATCAACTACACATCGACGGCTACGGCCGGTTCGTGGGCAAAGACGTCGAAATCGGCCCGGGCCTACAAGTCGTTTTCGGACCAAACGAACGCGGCAAGAGCACACTGCGATCATTCATCGGCCACATGCTCTACGGACAAAAGCGATCAATTCAACAACGCCGTTACGATGAAGATCACGAGCTGCGTCGCCCGTGGAAGCCAACGCCGCGATACGGCGGCCGCCTCGTTTATCATCTCGACAACGGCACCGCCATTGAAGTTCACCGCGAGTTCGATCGCAAAGAAGAATTCATCCAAATATTCGATAAGACGAATGCCACCGACATCACTGCCGAATTCGAGCAGTTCCGAAACCGCGAAATTGGATTCGCAACCGCCCACCTCGGCATTGGCAAAACGGTCTTCGAAAACATCGCGAACATTGGCCATTGGACGCTTACCGACTTTGACGCTGACGCGTTGGGCGACATCCGCGAACGAATCGTCGCGCTCGCCGACTCCGCGTCAGAAGAAGGTACGGCCGAATCGGCATTGAAGTTATTGGACGAACGTGCGCTTAACATCGGACGGCGCGCCGGACAAATGAAACGGCCATTGCCTTCGGCAAAAGCGCGTTTGGAAGCACTCGACGCGGAATGGACCGCCGCGAAAGATCACCTCGCAACACTGCAAGGGCGCGAATCCGAACGGCAACGGCTCGCCGAGGCGTTGGCCAATGCGATTGCCCGCCGGAAACTGATCGCGACTGCACTCGGGGTTGCTGCGAAACAATCGCGGGCGATAAAGCTCCGCGAAGCGGAAAGGATCTCCGACGAAATTCGCGTTGCAGAACAAACCGTGTTCCAATTCGCCCGCGCGGCAAAATTCCCATTGGAAGAAGTCGCTGAAGCGCAACGCGCCGCGAACGCAGTCGCGTCATCGCGTACCCATCTCACCCGCGCAACAGAAGAGCTGAAGTCGTTACACGCGCAATACAATGAAGCATCGGCTCGAGCGGGTGGCGCAATCCACGACGATGAGGAAGCCGTTTCGGAAACGCTCGAACGAGATGTCTCCGAACGGCAGGGCAAGATTGACCGATTATCGGAGAAACTGACGCAATACGAGGCGGACTTCGAAACCGCGCGCCGCGAATTGGATGATGCGGCCCAGGCCCAAGAGGCCGCCAAGGATTTCGACGCCATTGGACCCGATCCGGCGGAACGCTTAACGGCGCTGGCATCTTCCTTTCGCGTCGCAGAACAATCACACGCGGCCTCGATCGCACGCGCGTCGCAATTGCGAGAGACCATCAATGATTTGCGCGGTGAGACGCAACAGTACGATTCGCGACTAAAAGACCTTGCGATCGATACAGCGGACGACAACACGTCCGCTGCAATCAACGACACGGTCGCCCGAACCGCTCAAGCACTCACGGCACGCCGGCGTCAAATGCGATCGCTCATCCTCGGTGCGATAGCCGGGTGCGCATTCTCCGCCGCATTCACCGCACTTGCCCTCACAATTCAAAACCCAGCGCTGATACTACCCGCGGTTCTGATGGGCATCGGCGCTGTAGGGGCTGGATTATTCTGGATCTATAACCTTGCATGGCTCGCCCGCGACCGCGATGCAGCAACAAGCGCGGTAATCGCACAAGAGGAACTTGAAGTTATCGCGACAAAGCGCGATGAAACTATTGAAGCGATTCGACGTGCGAACGGCATCGAAACAGACGATCAACTCGAAGAGTACATCCGCTCGCTGGATCGGTCCAAGGAATCGATCATCAACCATGAGCAGGAACTCGATGACTGTGTTCGATCCGAGCAGCGGGCGCTAGCGGAAATCGAAGCGTTACAGGCGCAACACGGCGACCTTTTCGCCAGCCTGGATGAGTCAATCGGCGACGAACCGGCGTCAACGGTAGTGCATAGACTGTTGGCAGCATATCAAGCTCAGCACGACCACCGCATCGCCCATCAGCGCGCGCAAGATCAATCGCAAAAATTACAAGGCGAAATCGGTAAGCTTCGCTTGGAATTGAAAGCCCTGCAAGGCGAACAGTCCGCAAAGCTAGTCGATCTTCGCGAAGCACTGCGCAACGCTGGATTCGGCGACGAGGCCCGCCATTTCGATGCACTGGATGCACTTCACGCATACCGAAAAACGTTGTCCGATGCGCGCGAACGAAAAGTCCGTGCCGACACCATCGGCGAAAACCGGGCAACTAAAGAACAACAACACAAGGAAGCGCGATCCTCACTCGAGCAAGACGAAGCGGAACTACAGGCCCGCCTCGAACGCGCCGGCGTCGACACCCTCGAAGAGTGGGAGGAACGCGCACAAGAAGCGAAGGCTCATCGCGAAGCGCGGCAGACCCAACAACTTCTACAAGACAAACTCACGGACCTGCTCGCGGGGACCGCCCTCGAAAAGTTCCGTCGCCAGGTGGCCGATGACGGCCCGATTACAGACGAAGAGTCATCCATCATCGAAGAGCAGATCGCTGCAATTGGCATCGAAGATGAAACGGACATCTTCGCGGCGTTGCGCGCGGAACACGATAGCGCCGCGGCCGCTGCGGACGACATCCAATCATCGCATCACACCTTACAATTGGAACTGGCCGCAGCTGAAGCGGCGACGCGTCCTCTCAATGAGATCGAAGAAGAACGGGAAGAAGCGCGAGGCCAAGTCGCGAATCTCACATTCGAGTTGGAGGCGGTATCGCATGCTGCGGCGATCATTGACGAAGTCGCTCGCGACCGTCACGCACGCTTAGCGCCGCGCATGACCGAAATCGCGGGCGAATACCTCGGCGCGATTACCGGCGGCGCCTATGACGAAGTCATGCTCAACCGCGAACTCGGCGTCAGCGTTCGCGTCCCAGAGACGGCTCGATTCGCCAATGAACCCCGTCAGATGCTCAGCAAGGGAACCGTCGATCAGATCTACCTCGCGCTTCGATTGGCACTGGTCCGCGTGTTCAGCGATTCCGGAGAGTCGATTCCCATGCTGCTCGATGACCCATTCTCAAACTACGACGACCAACGCTTGGGGCACGCCCTCACGCTATTGCAGGAAGTGTCCAAGACCAATCAAATCATTCTGTTCACCTGCCGCGACGATGTCGCGAAAGCGGCTTCAGAAATTGGTGTAGAGCCGATTGCACTGTAAGGTGTCCCTCCCAATCCCAACAACCTCGAAACTTTTCCCAGCACAGGGCGATTAACACCTTGCAACTATCGTATGCTGTACCCATGAACACACCCAATCAAAAAATTCGCGTCGGCGTATTCTTCGGTGGCCGATCTGCCGAACACGAAGTCGCGTTACAATCCGCGAAGAACATCATTGAAGCCATCGACCCGGCGAAGTACGACGTGACGTTGATTGCCGTGGATAAGAGCGGCCAATGGCACCACGCCGATGCCGCCGGATATCTCGCCCACGAAAGCGATCCTAAACGCATACAGCTTGCAGCATCCGATCATCAGATGGCACTCGTGCCGGGCGCGTTGAACGACCGGCTCATGCCCGTATCGGGCGGCGGTGCGCCTCCAAAACTCGATGTGGTGTTCCCCGTTTTACACGGCCCGTATGGTGAAGACGGCACCATGCAAGGCCTCCTCAAGCTGGCCGATGTTGCGTTCGTCGGCGCAGGCGTTCTCGGATCTGCGGTCGGCATGGACAAGGACGTGGCCAAGCGTTTATGGCGCGATGCCGACTTGCCGACCGCGCGTCATATTACGTTGCTCTATCGCGATCGTGAGACATCGGACGCGGCGACTATCGCGGATCATTTAGGCCTGCCATGTTTTGTGAAGCCCGCCAATCTCGGATCATCCGTCGGCGTGCGGAAAGCGAAGTCTATAGATGAACTGGCCGCGGCGATCACGCACGCATTCGAGTATGACAAGAAGGTAATCATCGAACAGTTTATCGACGGACGCGAGATCGAATGTGCAGTATTGGGTAACGACGATCCGCAGGCCTCGGTCCTCGGCGAGATAATCCCTCAGCACGAATTTTACTCCTACGAAGCAAAATACATCGACGGTGCCGGCGCTGATCTGTGCATCCCCGCCGATTTACCGGAAGCGTTATCAGATGAAGTCCGGCGAACCGCTGTGCGCGCATTTGAAGTCGTCGAATGCGAAGGCATGGCCCGTGTCGATTTCTTCGTCACGTCCAGCGGCGCAATCTACTTGAACGAGATTAACACGATTCCCGGATTCACCCAGATCAGCATGTACCCAAAATTGTGGGCCGCAACCGGCGTCGGCTACGCTGATCTTATTGACCGGCTGATACAACTCGCGATCGAGCGCCATAATCGCGAGAACGCCCTCAAGACGACTTACGACATCTAACGAGCGATTATCGCGTGCCCAACAGCTACACATTCACCAACTGGATTGCCGCATGGGTCACGTGGATCTTCACGGCTTTCGCCGTGCAATGGTATTTGTATGTCACCAATTGGGGCGTGGACGGCTGGCCTCTCCCTGGTATCGAATGCGCCGCCGGAATGTTCGCGATTGGACTAGGCCCAGATGCCGCGACGAAGAGCGTCGCATGGTGGGGCTGGACCCTCTTCTGGATTCCCATGGCCGGCACCATTTGGACATCTACACTCTACATCACCGCACCATTTTTTGGTGGCACGGCAGAAAAATTCCGCACCATTATCTCCAGTTTCGCCGTAGGCTACGTTCCTCTTGCGGTGATGGGCGTGATCCTCACCGGTGTCGCTTGGCGATTAGAATGGGGCTATTGGTGGGACCGTGGACTACTTACGATCGCGCCGCCGCTACGCGTCTGGCCATGGTTAGGGTGGGTATTCCTCGGAGCCGCAGCAATCGCCCCGATCATCCAACTGCGCGTGTATTCACTCCGCTTCGGCGTCCGGGGTCTACGAATGATTTACCATATTACGCTGTGCCTAATTGTGACAATGGTCGCCACCGCCGGCACCGCCGCAATCGCGGCATATTTCTTCGATGCAAGCTTCGTCGAACAATACCTAACGTTTTGAACCACGCTAATCCTCGAAACCATCGTCGTCCTCATCGTCTTCTTCATCCTCCGGCGTCTGCAGAATCGACAAGTCCTGCGAGGCGGCGTCCATGACTGATTCCGCCGCCAAAATCGGCGCAGCCACCCTGCAGGCAATGGCCACGCCATCGCTCGGCCGCGTATCAACGCGCAAAACCTGATCCGGTTCGCCCTCTGCATTTTTTTGTTCGATGTTCAGGTGGGCGAAGAACGTTTCATTCTCCAACTTATAAATCGTTACCGATTTCAGTTCACCCCGAAGGCCCGCAAGCAAATTGCAAATAAGGTCGTGCGTCATCGGCCGGCCCAAATCGCGTTTCGTCAACGCCGAGTGAATCGCTTCGGCCTCGGCGACCCCCACAACGATGGGCAGCACGCGATCATCATTGCGCAACAAAACGACCGGTTGCCGATGCCCGTCAACCGTAACGCCTAGCGGTTCAAGTTCAACCATGGACTTCTCCTTAGGCACCCATACTAATCCGAGGCCCATGGCGGATAAAAGAAAAATTACACGATCAAATTTAGCAATGCGTCTGCGACCTGGCCAATTCGCCCGTCCGCATGTCGAAATGACGCGATTTGGGCGAGGCGATTTCCGCCCGAGGCCGCCTCGTCGCGTTGGGCGTAGTCAAGATCGATCGCCGAGATCCCCGCCTCCCTCAGCCGCAGCAATTCTCCCCGCTCTGTACGGCCGTTGCCATTATCACGAAACAACCGAAGGTCGTCGTATCGCTCGTCATTCTCATCAATAATTCCGTCCCCGTTCGAATCGAGTTTCCGCAGTTCCTCAAAACCGTTCGCAGCCCCACGCTGATCGCCGAACAGTTCCGCGCCATCGTCTACATGCCCATTGCCATTCCGGTCGAGCGCGAGCAACGCGTCTCCACCCGTCACAAACGCCGTACGCTGCCGCTGCCCATTCGCGAGCAAGTCGAAATCCGCTCCATGAGCAACGTCGGTGAACTCAAAGCCATCACCATCGAGATCCAATACAATTGGGTCCGATGCTTGAATTTGTCCCGCCTGAATTTCGATCGATTCGAATTCAAATTCCAACTGAATCGAAAAACTCGATTGCGAAGCGCCGGAAATCGATTCCCCAGATCCGTCGAACAGCGATTGAAGTTGGTTAAACATGTCTTCAAACGTATTCTTGATGTCGCCAACACCGTTCAGAAACCCATCAAACGTCGCGAAAATATCGTTCACGAGTGAATCCAGCTGACCAAGCGCTTCCTGCGCAAACGCAATGAATTGCTCAAGCGTATCGCCACCCGCTTCACTCGATTGTTCAGCACCCGACGCGAATCCGGATAAAGCCGAAGCGCTAATCTCAATCGAAAGGGAGAACCGCGAGGAGACACTGCGCGCCGCTTCCAGCAAGGCGGTTCGCCGCGACTCATCACTCGCATTTTCCGCAGCACGCGACACCCGTCTTTCAAACCGCGTAAATTCCGTTACCTCAAATTCCGCTTCGAACGAAAACGAGAGCTGTTTCGCCGCCGAACTTTCTGTTTCGGGCGTGGACTCACCTTGAGCATGCTGCAATGTAGCCGACGCACGCGCAGACTGTTTCCGGTAGACGATTTGTTCGAACGCTTCGGTAATCGCCGATTCGGCTGATGGTCCCAATGCGCGATCCGTACGTGGTGGCTGTGAACCCGAGGTCAGCGATCGGCTACCGGGCCTGTGAGCCGCGCCTGCCTGGCTGTTTGTCTTTGGAAAGAATTGTGAATGCGCACCCAATGCGTTTGACGACGTCATGACATAGTTCCCCCGTAGTGCCGCGATACACACGCAGCGTTTGCGGTGGAAGCGCCCATGGTTCCGCAACCCGATCGGCGCAACTGCCGCAGCCCTCTCGGCAATCGTGTATCCTCTGCCAGTACGTTTTATCGGCAGAGGACTTGAGAACTTTAGTTCCCGGGTCCGAATTGGGACTTTTGCGTGGATATTGGGAACATCGAATCGGGCATTCGGCGATACCGCCGCCGGAGAAAATGGCGGCGGCCCGGCCGACCCGCGATCACGACCCGACTGAGCCGTTATCTCATGGCCGAGATTGCGGTACCCGCGATTCTTGCGATGCTCATCATCGCCTTCGTCGGCGTCGGCAACGAATTACGAGAACGATCGGACGTGATCGAAGTCGGTCTGGTACGGGCCTGGGATTTAGTCCGCCTCGTCCTCTACTTCATGCCGACACTGGTCTCCTACATCGTCGCCGTCACCTACATGATCGGCATCCTCATGGCCTTCGGCGCCCTAAATCAAAGCAACGAATTCCTCGCCATGAAGGCCGCGGGCATTCCGCTTCGCCAACTCGTCCTACCCGTCATCCTGTGGGGCGGCGTGTTGAGTGTGGCCTGTTTTCTATTGCAGGATCGCGCGCAACCCTGGGCGTGGAAACGCGTCAACGCTCTGCTCTATGAAGAACTCCCGCAACGCGCAACCCTTGAAGTGTTGCCGATTGGCGTCATGCATAACTTCGGAGACATCCGCATATACATCGGCGGACGGGATGTTGAAACCAAAACACTCTTCGACGTCGACATCATCCAACCGATGGAAGACGGAAAGAGTAAAGTCTTCTACGCCAAATCCGCGCAATTCGTCCGCGAGCCGTCCGGAATGAAATTGATCCTTCGCGACGGTCACTTTTTTCAACCCACCAGTGGCAACTTTTACCCCCGGTATATCATCGACAACATGCCGTTTTCACTTCCATTGCCAGCATCGCTCAAGGCCCCGAGCCTGCGCCGGACGCTCCATCTGAGCGAACTCTTCGAACTGGAGAAAGAGCTGGAAACATCCTATATCGAAGGGAAGGACAGCGACGTACCCCTTGAGGAACAGGCCAAACGCAAGACGGAACTGTTGCGCGGACGCCTCGAAATTGCCGAACGAATTACGTTGCCATTGGCCGCATTGGCCGTCAGTTTTGTAGCCGCACCGATCGCCATGCGATCGCAACGTGGCGGCCGTTCCTACAGTTTTGCGATAGGCTTTGTCATCATCCTCGCGTTCTACCTTCTTCGATCCGTGTTGGAACCCGAATCGCTCAAACCCCTCAGTGATCTCTTGGTGCGCGGTTTCATACCGGTGATTCTGTTCAGCGGCATCGGCGTGTGGGCGATGTGGCGCGTGGATCGCATATGACCACCGTCGACCGCTATTTCGCACGACGCATGATCACCCTACTCATCCAGGCGCTCATCGGGTTCGTCTTTCTCTACATCTTCATCGACCTGCTCACGCATCGTGATCTCGACATCATCCGTTACGACGTTCCGTGGACCGTGGTCGTCACCTACTACCTCTCATTCTCCCCTCAAATCATATTTCAAGTAGCACCATTCGCTTTGCTGGTTTCCGTCCTACTCGTCATCGGCAACGCCGCCCAACACAATGAAATCACAGCGATGTTGGCTGGCGGTGTTAGCCTGCGGCGGCTCGTCCGCACCCCGGTGTGCATCGCACTCGCGTTCAGTGCATGCCTGTTCGCCGTCCAAGAAACGATAGGCGCCAGCGCGCTAAGGCGATCCGCCGAAATCGAAGACGTGTACTTCTCCACGAACCCTAACCTCGATCGCCCAGGCATCAGTTGGGCCAGCTTGTCAGGTGGGTGGACGTGTCACATTAATAAATTCAATCGAATCGCATTGACGGGTGAAGACGTGATCATGCGCCTCCACACCGATGAATCCGTCGATCAGATTTTGGCACGCCGAATTTATTGGGATGAAGACGCACTTACCTGGTATCTGGAAGACGGCGTTTGGTTGGAATTCGATGCAGACGTAGCAATGATGAAACCCACCGCTATCCGGCAACGAATCGCGCCCATCAAGGAAACCCCCGACGACCTATTCGCGATGGAACAGAGTGCGAGTACAAAGACCGCGTTCGAATTGGCGAGCGACATTGCCGCCGCACGTGAACGCGCCGTACCAACCAGCGCGATGCAAGTCGCCTACTACGTGAAATTCGCGCAACCGGCCCTCAGCTTCGTCATGGTTTTTCTCGCGATTCCATTCGCGGTACGGCTTCAACGCGGCGGCTTGGCCGTAAGCTTCGGGACCAGCATCGTCATCGCCATGATATACATCGTGGTATTCGCCGTATCGGTCTCGCTCGGCCAGGCCGAACGCCTAGCACCGATGGCCGCTGCATGGACACCCAACACACTGTTTCTCGCGGTCGGCCTATTGCTTTTCTGGCGAACGCCAACCTAACGGAAGGACCGTTCGCGCCTTGCCCGATACGCCGCGCCACAGGCAATCCGGGAAATGGAGAATTGCCAGTATGCAAGTCCCCTCTCGCTAAGCGAATACTGGGTCATGAGTGCAGTCTGTTATCATGGCTTACCAGGCCGCCACAACGCCATAAGAATAAGGAGTATTCGCACCATGTCATCGCCCGTTCGAAATCAAGGTTTCTTGCGCACTTCCAACCCAACCATGAAGCCAGAGCTCTATCAAGAAGCCGCCCGAACCTTCACCGGCGACCGCACCATGACCATCAACGGCACCATCAACTGCACCGGCATTTTGCTCTGCCTCGCATTGATCACCGCCGCCTACACTTGGCGCATGTACGACATAGCCGATCCGTCATCACTCGCGTCTGTCATGCCTTGGATGATGGGCGGCTTGTTTGGCGGCCTCGCCCTCGCGTTGGTCACCATCTTCAAACAGAGTTGGGCGCCGATTACCGCGCCCATGTACGCGCTGGCCGAAGGGCTATTCTTGGGTGGCATTTCCGCGATAATCCAATCGCAATTCCCGGACATCCCAATAGTATTTCAGGCTGTCGGGCTCACCTTCGGCGTGTTGTTCATCATGCTGACGCTCTATCGAACCCGTATCATCAAAGTCACCGATAAATTCCGCACCGGCGTCGTAGCCGCAACTGGCGGCGTATTCCTGCTGTATATGGCAACGTGGATTCTCGGTTTTTTTGGCGTTCAAATTCCCTACATCCACGGTTCAGGATTGATCGGGATTGGGTTCAGCCTATTCGTCGTTGGACTCGCCTCACTAAACCTGGTCCTCGATTTCGACCTCATCGAAAACGGCGCCAAAGTAGGCGCGCCAAAATACATGGAATGGTTCGGCGCATTCGCCCTGATGGTGACACTCGTCTGGCTCTACATCGAAATTCTGCGCCTGCTCGCAAAGATCAATAGCCGACGGTAACGCACTAACTCACACCCAACGTCATTCCCGCGAAGGTCGAAACCCCGCCTTTGCGGGGATGAGGCGAACCCAAGACCACTTACCTCGACCAACCCTCAGGGATCGTCGCGACACAAACATTCACATCACCCCGTTTATGGCTCGAAAAAATGACCTGCTTCCCCAAGCGGTCCCAACCCACATGCGGATGCGCGCCGCCACCGTAGACCCGATGCCCAAACGTTAGCGTGTGCGATCGCGTCGTGTCCGCTTCGATTAACGTGATGTCACCATGCCAATTGTCCGCAGCGATCCAACGTCCGTCCGGACTCCCGGACGCATGCCAGTAGTTTTGTTTCGCAACCGCTTCATCTTCACCATTGGGCCACCACGCACCCACCCCAATCACACGGACCTGACCCGATTTCGGATCGAGCACTTTAACATGCGAATCTTCCGTCGGTTCCGGATGCAAACCGCCGCTAAATAGCATCTGATCATTCACCCACCAGCTCTCATGCGTCACCAATTCATTTTTCAATTGCGCGTAGGCACTCTGCGGTACGCCATCCCGAATGTCCACGATCTGCAGCCGCGGAAATTGTCCCGCAAAACTCAGCGTATACGGATCCGTCCGACTCCACTGCACGTGCCCGCCATACCCCGGCGTTTCACCCACTCGGCACAACACTCGAAACACACCCGACTCAACATCAATGACAAAGACCGCCGGATCGCCTCCATCAGGGAGGCCCGTCAACCCCACCGCCAACCGTTTGCCGTCCGCGCTTTCACTGAGCGCTGTCCGCCCACTCGCGCGGGGCAACGCACACACCAGACGCTCATCCAAAGTTACGCTGGAAGGCGATACGGACGAGTCGATCGTAACATCGAGTTCGAGGACTTCATCACCCCGCATTGCCCAAATGCGCGCGCCCTCGCTCGCGGCGGTCGCGCCCGTAAGGCTACCCGTTTCCGAATTAAAACGAACCAATTCACCGGTCGCCGCCAGATACCCCATCAACCCGCCGGCATCGCGATTTGAATTGAACAAGATGAGACTGCCATCGGCCAGCCACGAACGCTCATGAAAATATAGGTTTACATCATCCGCAGGATCCGTCGTGAGATAAACCAATTCCGCGCCGCTACGCGGGTCCGTCACGCGTTCCGCTTCAGAAGGCAACACGTCAAGTGCATACGGCTGCGCGAGCGCCACAGTAGCCCAACCTAGAACAACAAACAGCATGACAAAAAATCGAGTCATAGCGATTCCGGTTCCTCAACGGCCGAGTCGTCCACAACCTCGGCATCGGAATCGGATTCTTCGAAGTCGGCGTCTTCCTCAAAGCCGTCTTCCCAATCGTCCCCCATCCCATCAATGTTGCGCTGTGCGTCTTGAAATGCACGTTGAAATTCCGGATTCTCGCCCACAAACTCAAAAAACTCCAAGGTCCCAACGTCAGGATTATCTTGTAAAAAGTCCGCCAGTTTCCCCGCCGATTCCGCTTCGGTTTCGGTCACTTCCCCGTCCTCAAGGTATCCGATGGTCACAAGGAACCCCATCATCGTTACCATGAATGAAGCGTCATTCTGTTGTGCCGCGACAAAAATCCGATCGAAGACCTCGGCGTGTTCCGGCGGAATCCTTTCCGCTTCCTGCAGCTCCTTGTACTCATTCGCATACTCAGTCCGAATCTCGACCGCCATCTGGCCCATTCCCCGCTGGAACATCATGACCGTCGAAACAACCCCTAACACAACAATCAACAACAGCGCGCCACAACCAACACCGCACGCCAATAACCAACGGCTGCCCCCATCTCGATTCGGTACACTTGGCGGTTGAGCCATGGAGATCTCCTTTTTGTCACAGGGAAATGAAAGGTTTCGCGCAACCCGTGCGGCTGCTCACGTGTACCATTCAAAGCGCAGATCGCACCTCGAACGATTACGGTACGTAATACGCTACCGCTTGATAGATCATAGAGTCAGGGCCGGCCTCGCCATAACAAGCAATGCTACCACTGTCAAGAATCTGCCCCTGCCCAAGCGCACCGACATATTGATCTTGAAAACGGACGCCGACTTCCAACGCCTGCAGTTCATAGGACGACCTGCCGCGAATTTCGTACTCCGACTGAATCGTTGCGACGAAATAAATTTCTTCTGCATCGAGATATACGTACGCCTGGCCAACAATGGCTGCACCATCGTAGTCGCCGTCTTTGAGGAAGTACCGGCCTGTCAGTAGTTCGCCGGTCTGCGCGAATTCTGCTTCAGCCACCTCTTCCGATGTAATTGGTGCTCGTTCCAATGCACGCATCATGTCATCGAAAACCGAAGCCGATTCGCCAGTCCAGAACAGCTCCGCACTTGCCGCAGTTCCGCCTGTAGTCTCCGTCATTTGCGTTTCGATCAACCACGTACCGATGTTCTCGCTGTTAAGCGCCACGCCGAAAACCAGAAGAATGCCGACCACGACGAGCACAGCCGCCACAAACCGTCGCGGCTGTTTCAGCAGGCTGTCGTCCTGCAGTTCAGGCGTACCCTGCGTGGCAAACCGGCGCGCTTGTTGATCCCGCAGATTGTTGCCACACGTCTTACACAGCAAGGTCCCTGGCGGATTTACTTCATCGCAGGCTTCACACACCGCGTCGTAATCGTGGTGTTCGACGCCATCATGTGTTTCGAGATGTTGATTCATGACAAGAGTTTACGCTCCCGGTGCCGCATTGTGGCATATGACGCCTGTCCAGTCCAGCCTCAACGCCCAACGGTCACCAAACTCCGAATCGATTCCAGCCGCTTAGGGCCAATTCCGCTCACCTGCTCAAGATCGTCCACCGACTCAAAACGCTGCGCGTTTCGGAACCGGATGATTTCCGCCGCATACTTCGGGCCGATACCCGGCAGTGTCTCCAATGTGGCCGCTGTCGCACGATTGATATCGATTAGGCCATCCGAACGACCCGGCCTGGCGACAGGCAATTCCGTCGTCCGTTCAAGCGCTTCGGATTGCCAACCCGACACCGTATACTGCGGCGGATTTAGAGGTGGCGGCAACGGTCGCTTAATCTTAGCCCGGCCGTCAGGGCTCTCCGGCGACTCACCGGGAATCGTCAATGTTGTCCCATCTATGAGACGCGCCGCAAGATTAATATCGCTCAAATCGGCCCACTCCCACGTGCCCTTCGCGACTTCGATCGCGTTTTGCACCCGTGATGTGGGGTCAAAAGAATAGAGCCCCGGCGCCTTCACCGCTCCGGCAATCGAGACCTGTAGTTTTGTCACGACTGTGTCCCGGTAATCGACCTCCTCCACGCTCGGAGTCGCCTCAGGTTCGATTTCATCCACAAAGTCCTCAATGGGCGCCGGTGTTGCGATTGATTCCGCTTCCGACGGAGTCCTGACCAAATACAACACAACAGCTCCGAGGCAAATCGACGCCCCAAGAAATAGCAATACCAATTGCTCTTTCCGCGTCAGTACCTGACTGAGCATGGCGAGAACCCTTTCAGTTTTGTATTAGGGAATCGCCTCTATTATTAAACAAAACGAAATGCTTTACCACTTCTAATGTGAGTATCCACTTCGTGTACGATTGACCCCTCCCATATCCTTTGGCATACTCGCCTATCGCGCCACCATGGTCAGGGGTGCAACCGGGGCGCGGGGCATTCGCACAACAACCCATGTAGGACCGGTGTGGAAGGCACAGAACAAGAACTCGCCAGAATAGACCTCGTCATCATCGTCATCTATATGGCGGGCATTTTCGGGATGGGAACGTACTTCGCCAAGTACGTCAAAGGCGCCGGTGACTTCTTCGTTGCCGGTAAATCACTACCATTCTGGGCCATTGGCATGTCTGTCGTCGTCAGCGATATCGGCGCAACCGATTTCATCGCCACTGCAGGAGCGGGCTACGAATACGGCGTATCCGCTGCCAACTTCGACTGGATTGGATCGATGCCCGCGATGGTATTCGCGGCATTCATCTTCATCCCCTACTACTGGCGCGCAGGCGTATTTACAATCCCTGAATTCCTCGGTCGCCGATACAACTCCGCCGTCCAAATTATCCACGGCGCTATCTGGGGCATTTTCCTGATTACCATGCTCGCGGTAATGCTTTGGCTCACAGCTCAGATGCTTGAGACCATCCTCCAACGCGAATTCGCATTCACCCTCGTGGGCTATGAAGTAAACGGCTATGTCTGGCTCATTGTCGCCATCACCGGCATCTACACCATATCCGGCGGACTGTCTGCAGTCGTGCTCACCGACGTCGTGCAACTGATCGTCATGTTCGTTGGCGGATTCGCGCTGTTCGTACTCAGCATGTGGGAAGTCGGCGGCTGGGGCGGCTTGCAAGAAAAAGTCCTCGCGATGGGCCCAGAGTACGAAGAACACTTCACCATGCTATTGCCGCATGATACCGACAAGCCGTACCCCTGGACCGGCATCGTGTTCGGACTCGGCATCGTCATGGCCACCGGCTACATGGCCGGCAACCAAGCCATCGTCCAACGCACGCTCGGCGCACGATCCGAATGGGACGCCAAAGCCGGCATGTTGTTCGCCGGATTTTTGAAAGTATTTATTCCGCTCCTCGTCATCATGCCCGGCCTGGCAGCGATTGTGCTTGCCCCCGATTTGGAAAACGGCGATCAGGCAGTCCCCACCATGATTCGCGAACTACTACCGCCTGGGTTGCGCGGGCTCATGTTTGTTGCCCTGTTTGCAGCATTGATGTCCAGCGTCGACTCCTACCTCAACTCCGCCTCCACCATCTGGACCACCGATCTGTACGGCAGTTTCATCCGTCTTACCCGAGGCGAATCACTGTCCGAGCGCCACGCCCTCTTTGTGGGCCGGCTCTTTACCGGCATCTTCATCATCATCGCCGGATTTACTGCGCCGTTACTCGAAGGGCGCGACACGATGTACAACTTCATCCAGACTGCCCTCTCAATGTTCCAAGGCCCCGTATTCGCCATCCTGTTACTCGGCATCATGTGGCGCCGCACCACGCAATGGGGCGGACTAGCAGGTCTCATCCTCGGCGTGGCATGTACAACCATCCTTCACAACACCGAAGACGTTTTCCCTTCAGATGATCCGTTCTTGTTCGTCGCCTGGTGGTCGTTCATATTCAGTTTAGCGGTCACCGTGATCGTGAGCTTGCTCACACCGCAAGACCCGGACGAGAAAGTACGCGGCCTAATCTTCGGACAAGTGATCCAAGACGGCGAAGTACAACGCGTACTGCGAGAACGCACGGAGTAAACACATGGATAGCATCTCACAAGCAATAAGCGACGCGTTCGGCCCCCTGCTCCGGCCGATCTTCTCGCCCATGGACGGCCCCCTATCCGCACTGTCGCCAATCGTCTGGACGTTATCCGCAGCGGGCCTATTTATCGCGGCCATGGCATGGGTTTTTACGTTGAAAAAGGAATACGTCAACATCGATTCCCCCGGCAAGGGACCGCTCTACGACCTCCGATTCTGGACCGTCGTCTCGATGACACCACACGTCATCGTCTACCTCTATTTCGGGATTAAGTCGCTATGAGCAAACAACAAGATCAAACCCGCCGCGACGCAGAAACCCAAATGCTACTGGGCGGATTCATTTTCGTACTTGGATTGCCCGTGCTCATCGGTACGCGATGGGCCGAGACGACCGCCCAG
>Ga0315336_1004473_pt1 | contig 16518 bp, 12 predicted proteins | sample ASW5metaG_FD_204512 | JGI IMG/M metagenome (GOLD analysis project Ga0315336, IMG submission 204512) | Ammonia-oxidizing marine archaeal communities from Monterey Bay, California, United States - ASW #5 | ecosystem: Environmental > Aquatic > Marine > Intertidal zone | place: USA: California...
AGACCGCGTGTCCGGAATCGACACATCGCAGTTTCCGGTTGAACAGGTGAGCTGGTACGATGCGGTAGAGTTTTGCCGTAAGCTGAGCAACGAGGAAGGGGTGGAATATCGCCTGCCGGCTGAAGCCGAGTGGGAATACGCCTGCCGCGCGGGAACGACGACCGCTTACAGTTTTGGGGATGATGTTTCCCGGCTTGGCGAGTACGCATGGTACAGCGGCAACTCGAGCAGCACGCATCCGGTTGCCGAGTTAAAACCGAACGCTTGGGGCCTTTTTGACATACACGGCAACGTGTTTGAGTGGTGCCAGGACTGGCACGGTGATTATGACAGCCTGAAGGTGGTGAGCGACCCGACAGGTCCAGCGTCGGGCGACTTACGTGTGTTGCGTAGCGGGGCATTCAACATTCAACCGGGGGTCGTCCGCGCTGCCAACCGCAGCTTCTACCCTCCGGACGACCGTGACCACAATCTTGGTTTTCGTTTGGCCAGAACTTACCCCATATCACCTTAACCACTTTACCCCTTGCCCGGCGTAGCCGGGGCGAAGTTTGACCGGGGGGTGGGGTGAGTTCAGAAGATCGTCACATCAGGGAATCGCTTGGTCCGGCGTGCACGTTTTTTCCCATAAGTTTTATGCCCAACCACGCAGGGCCTGCGCGACGTCCCACTGTGGGATGTCGTTCTGTTGCGCAACTGGGTACACCCCAAGAATTGGTGTGGCCCGTTTTTTTGCGCACTATTTTGCAGACAACTACGGGTACTTATTGCGGCCTGGGGGGGCGTGGGCAAAGCCCTGTCCTCCGGCACACCCCTATTGGGGTGTGCAACACCTCCAGGTCAATCGCTCGCAGTAGCCCTTCTGTGGGCTTCTGTTAAGTGGCTCAGTGGCCTGCTGAAGGAGCCCTTCGCGCAGGCTGGCCGCACTCGCCTTTCTGGTACCCGGGCGGACGGGGGTTGTCTTCCTTACGTATTCATCTCAGGGCACCGAAAGAACGACGCGGAATCCGACATCGTTCGAGGCGTTCTTTGGGGCGCTGTTGAAACGGATCGCCGTGAGGCAGTATACCGGGCGGACACTCCACGCCCCTCCACGCAGGGCCTTGGTCATTGCGGCCTCGACACGCGCGGAACCATCGGTCGGAGCGGTCTCGGTTTCGTAGACGAAGTCATCTTCGCTCCATTCCCAGACGTTTCCGTGCATGTCGTAGAGACCCCAGGGGTTGGGCTTCTTCTGCGCGACGGGATAGGTGCCTGGTTTGTTAGTTCCATACCAGGCGTAGTCATCGAGGTCCTTGCGATCATCGCCGAAGGAATAGGCCGTCGTCGTGCCGGCGCGGCAGGCGTGCTCCCACCGCGTCTCCGACGGCAGTTCCAGGCCCGCCCACTTGCAGAAGGCCTTCGCGTTCTTCCAACTGACCCAGACGATGGGGTAGTCGTCCTCCTTCGAAGTGATGCTCTTCTCCCGCCAGTGCCGCAGGTACAGGTCGTAGGCGGGGTCAGTGTCTTTCGTGCCGTCATAGACTGGGCCCTCGACGAACTTGCGATACTGGGCGTTGGTCACCTCGGTCTTTCCGATGTAGAAGGGCTTCTTGATGGTGATTTCGCGAATGGTCTTGAAGGTATTGCCCTCGCCCATCTTGAACTTGCCCGGGCCGATGAGGATGAGCTCGATGCCGGTCTTGTCGTGCACGACCCGGTTGGCGTATCCGTCATGGCCGGCCTTTGCGTCGGGGGCCAGGGTGCAATTCGGCGGCACCTTAGGGGTCTGACCCATGACGGTGGAAACGCTCGTCATTGAGACGAGCACGATCAAGGCAAGTAGGAACTTTCTCATGGTTGTACCTTCATCCTCAGAGCGATGATGCCCCAGGGCTCTGCGGACATTGTTTCCTGAACAGCGCCGCCCTTGATCTCTTTCACGGGTGTCAGGCCCTTTTCCTGTGTCCATCGCGAGAGCGCGAGTTTCTGCGAGGCGTCGATCCCCGTTTCGGCGAGGTCCGTCGACCACGTGAAGTTGTGGGGCTTGTCGTCGTAGTTGAGGAGGAAGATGCCGATGGTGCCGTCGGGAGCCTTCCAAGCGCTGCCCTCGACGGCGGGCACGGTGAAGAGGCCGCGATCTCCGACGACGGTGATCTCGGGGAGATCCCCTTCGACGCGAGGCGGGCGCAGCATCTCGCCGTACCCGAGGTAAGGGGTGGCGAACTCCCAGCGGCACTTCAGGAGCTTCTTATAGTAGTCCCCCATGGGCGTTCCCGTGATAGAGTACTCCCTGTTGTTCCAGCCGTTCTGCCTGCCCCAGAGCCAGCCCCGACCGACCAACGGCGGGTCGGTGACATGGTCGATCTCGCCGCCGTAGATGTTCGTGTAGCCGTGGTAGACGGCGAGGAAGAGCGGCGTCCGGTTGGACTGTCCGCCGACGAGAAAGGTGTCGAGGACGTCGATGCAGAACTCCGCGACCCCTTCACCGGTGAATATGCAGTCGTCGCTGAGTTTTCTGCACTCTGTGCGCATCAGCTCGTAGAACCCGTGGACGCCCTTCGACCAGTAGTCTCCGCCGCCGATCGGATGGCCGTGCGCCTCGTTGTGGCAGTCGTTGACGTTGAACGTCAGGAAGTCATAGTAGATCCCGTCGACACCGTAGCGGCCGATGAGCTCCTTGGAGACATCGAGCATCGTTTGGCGCCACAGTTCGGTTGCAGGGCACATCCCCGTCATGATCGCGCCGCGTCCGCTGACCCCGCCCACGTTGTAGATGTTCCCAGCGCTGCTGAGGATCGCGCTCTTTCCGGCCTCCTGCGTCACGTAGCTCTCGGTGTCCTGATCCCAGTTCCACCCATTCGTTGAGCAGATGATCCGGATGTCCTTCTCCTGAAGCTCGCGCACCGTGCGCGTGAAGCCTTCCGAACCCAGGGCGGGTGGGAAGTACTCCGGCTCCCGGTCGGTCTGGACCGGAGCAAACCACCAGGAGGTCGTGTGACAGACGCTCACCGGCAGCCCGTAACGCTCGTGTGTCGCCGTAACACGGCGAACGTCCTGCTCCTGTCTGAGGCCGTCGGTGCACCAGTAGGGGGCCGTGAGAAGCCACTTCGGATAGTCCTCGCGCTCGTAAATCGGCCCCTTGGCGCACCAGGGCGCCGTCAACGCCCACTTCCGATAGAGCCGCGCGGCGTCGTACCAATCTCCGTGAAACGGACCTATGACGATGTCGCCCGGAGACTGATACTCGCCGACGAAGCGTTTCGATCCCCAGTCCCTGACGGCGTGGGAGATCGTGAAGTCGAGCGTTCGGGAATCACTGTCGGGGGTCCATGTCACCTCTTTGCGACGCGTTTCGCCGTCCTCTTCGGCGACGTAGAGTCCCAGTCCGTCGCCGTAGATCGCGGAGAACTGCATCCCGCCCGGGTTCCTGTTGTGGCAGACCTTGCCACTGGCCAGCGGCGAGGGCAGCGCGTCCCCGATGCCCCACGTCTCGATCACCCTGTCATCGCGCGCGTCGGGGGTGAGCGGGAGCACGTCTTCAATGACGGGAAAGGTCACGTTGACCAGGCCCGCAGTTCGAGACTTCGTCTTCGCCTCGAGCCTCATGCGCAGGAGCGACTCCCCCGCGGGCAGACGCGCGTCGAGATCCACGGCGATGCCCTTGGACCATCGGAAGCGCAGGCGCCCGCCGACGTCATCCGCTTCGTATTCCACCTCGCAGGGGGATGCGACGTTTTCATACCCCGCGCCGCCCTTCCGGCGCTTCACGCTGATGCGCCAGAGCGGTGCACGCTTTGGATCGGCCTTGAGGAACTCCCATCCGGTGTCTCTGTCAAAGACGCCGAGGAGTCCTGCGCCGTGTTCGGTCTTGGCGAAGACGAACACGGCCTTGTCGTTGCCGAGGTAGGGATGGCCTTGGACGGTACCCGCCTGGGTGTCTCCCTCTTCGGCCAACTCAGCGTCGCCGGCCGCAGCGGCTAGGGCCTGCTCGCAGCTTTCGATCGCCTTGAGCGTTTCGTCAAAGCGGCCGGCCGCGAGGCCGTCGCGGGCGATGGACGCCTGCACGCGGCCGATGGTGAGGGCCACATGGGCCTGGGCCCAGGCGGCTCCGGAGAGCTCGTCGCGGGCGTCGGCTCTTTCTTCGAGCGCCTGCTCGATGGCGGCGACGCGATCCCCGAGGACGTCGAACGTGATGTTGACCTTCGGCGGATCGGCGAGGACGCTGCTCCAGAACTGCACGGTGCCGTCCTCGACGGCCTTGGGACCGGAGCCCCAGACGAGCGCGCCTTTGCAGGGGTGACGCAAATCGGTCACGGTCGCGGAAGCGGTTTTGACGTAGCTGGGATATCCGCTCGGACGTCCGTCATGTATGAACGGGTTGGCCGTGGCGCATACCGCGATCAGCATCTTGTCGTTGTAGGCGGCGATCCACGCGTTTCCGTCGTGGGTCGTTCCGGTGTGCTGCATTTCGCCTCGGCCGTCCCTGTCGGCCCAGTAGTGGGTGAGCCCGGCGTCGTCGATTTTGATCTCCATGAACGAGAGGCTACGCCACTGTTGGGCGAAGTCCTGGACGACGAGCGCATCCACGATGGTGAAGGGCAGTCCCGCGTAGGTGGTGAAGCGGTAGATCGCACGGACCTTGGATGCGGGGCTCTCGCCGGCGTCGAGAAACCTGCTCTCCGATTCGATCGTGGCGCGCAGCGGACCGGCGGCGACGACGTCCATTCGCTCGGCAGCGTGCCTAGCCAGCGAATAGATTCTCCCGTCAAAAATCTTGTCGAGCCACGGGAAGTGGGCCTTGGCGCCGGCGACGGTGACAGCGCCAACCATCCCGCCCCCAAGGCGGTGATGTTCCAACACGATGTCGCCATTGGTGATTATGGCAGTGCTCTGGTCAGTCTCGACGCGGATGGGGTTGTCCTCGACGACGGGCTCGCCGGCGATACCGAAACGGATGAGAAACCTCCTTCGCGCGCCGGCGGCGAGCTTGCCCGGGAGGCGCCAGGCGACGGTGTAGAGACCGGTGTCGCCGGCCTTGTCGACCTGGCTGGGGACGGGGACAGTGCGCGTCGCCGTAGTCTTTTCCTCGACCTGAACCCACACCCCCTCGGCGACCTGCTGGGGCACGGTCACGACGCCGGTGTCGGAGGTCTGAAGCTCAAAGACCGCCACGTGGTCCGGGCGCCCCTTTTCACCCAAAAGCTTCGCCGCAGCGACAAGGTTGAGCGTTGCCTCAGCGACCCAGTCGGTCACCTCGTGCTTGCCGGCGGTGACGTCAACGCGAATGTCACCGGCGTACACGCTGCTGATCGTCGTCGACGCCAGCACAACGAACATCACCGAAACGTTCAGCCTTCTTCCGTTCATTTCGATTCCTCCACACATTCTCTTCTCTAGCGGCCATGTCATGAATCAGAATGGATCATTTGCGCATTCGTTGTTCTTCTGCCTGCTCCACCGGCAGGACGACCCTGAAGCCCACGTCGTTCGAGGCGTTCGTGGGCACGCTGTTGTACCGGGAGGCGCAGCCGCTGGTGTAGGGGATGGCCCCCTCGCTCCAGGCCCCGCCGCGCAGAACTTTGGTCATTTTTCCCTCAATGCGTGCGGTGCCGATCCGTCGGGAGAATACAACGTCCAGTATGACCCGTCCCCAGTGCCGGGACAAGTGTTTGCCCTTGTCATATCGCCCCCGTGAAGGATGACCAAAACAGTGACGTAAACGTTGTTTACATCCGTCAGGAATCTAATCGGGGGTAGGTCGAGTTTAAACGGGTGTCATGTCGCAGAATCGCTTGGTCCAGCGTGCACGTTTTTCCGCATAAGTTGCTACTCTGGGCGCAGGGCCTGCGCGACGTCCCACTGTGGGAAGTTGTCCTGTTGCGCAATTGGGTCACTTCAAGTTTTGGTGTGGTCCTTTTTTTGTGCGCACTATTTTGCAGACAACTACGGGTACTTATTGCACCACCGGGGGGCGTGGGCAAAACCCTGTCTTCCGGCACACCTCCAAATCAATCGCCCGCAGAGGCCCTTCTAGGGGCCTCTGGTTACCGACTGGGTGGCCCTGCTGAAGGAGCCCTTCGCGCACACTGGCCGCGGCCTGCGGGTGCGAGGGTGATGAGCTGCTCGAGATCAGCATCGACTGCGCCTAATTCTGCGCAGCGCGGGTCGTATTCTGCGTCGCGCTCTGTGGTGATAGCCGGTTTTCCCGAGGATTGTTGCAATAGTTCGAGTCCCTCCCGGGCTATTTGTGGATGCTGCAGAGGGCGGCACCCCGATCGCAAGCTTTTCCCGATGTACCGAAACTTGCGGACTGGGCTAGAATCCCTGGCGGCAATCCAGTCCCGGGGCTCCAGGTCGCCATCTCTGTTTTCGGGGAACGTTCACCGGCGGGCAACATCGCTTACCAGGTCGAAAGGGAATTTGTTTTTCCCGTCGAGGACTACTTCCACCCGCAGCGTCGAATCGACGTTGTACGCCTTGGGGATATACTGCTCTGTCGGTCGTCCCCCCGTCAGCGGATCGTCGGGGCCGTCCGTAAATCGGATGGCCTCAATCTCTACCCGTTTGGGTCCCGGCCAAGCCTCGAATGAAAACCGCCCGTCAGAGATATATCCCGCATCGGAAGAAATAAAACGGTCACCGTCTGGCACGAACGTGACAAAGCCATTTGTCACGTCCTCGCCGTCGAGAGTCACCGTCCCCGACACACGGTACTTTCCCGCGGTCGACGAATTACCGCACCCACTAAATGCGGCCGAGCCAAGTACAGACAACACCGCCAACAGCCAACTGACGCGACTTGTACACCGAGGCACACTCTTGCTGAACGGGCAACTATAAAAAGACTGATTTGAAGCATGCATCGTGATATCAGCTCCTCGGCAAACCCAACAGAACCAACGCATCCCGAATATACCTCCCCATGACAGGCACTACCTCCCCCAGGAATCCTCCTCGTTGCGGGTGCCTAAGGCGCGGTACAAGTCGAAATCAACACTTTGGTGAATACTGGATACCGAGCCGTCTACTCGACAGGCGTTGATTATTTGTGGATGGAAGCTCCGCGCCGAGTTGGCCGTAAAACTGGTCGTGGAAACGACAGGGGCCCCAATTTCAACACTCTGTTTCATTTCGCACGGCTGCAGGCGATCGGGGACCGTTGAATTGGGCAGTTCCTTCGTGGCAAAAAAGACTCCGCCGTAGGCGGGGTTGTAGTATCTTCCGCGCATGTCGCCGACCTTGCGATCCTCCAACAGTTTCAGTTCGCTAAACAAGAGGGTATGCGAAGCACCGTCGGTAATATGCCTCATTTTCACCTCAGAAAGGGCGAAGAAGATGCCGTTTCTGTCACCGCTACTTAGGGTGTCGTTAGGACCAACTAGCAGGTGATCATCACCGGCGCAGGCCACGTAATTTCCCGAGAAACCCTGGTTGGGAGTACCATCCACTGCAGGTTGAACAGTCACAAGCTTGGGATTTACGGGATCGGAAGGACACATGGCCAAATCGACCACAGTTTGCCTTAGAGGAAAGTTAACGCCAAAGTTGCCGCCGACCTCCACGTAGGAGACAAACTCGTCGTAAAGGGTCGACTCTTCTACATAAGGTAACAAGTCGTGAAACCAGCACCGACCTATCTGTGTGTGTGGACCTTTACCTGGATTGTTGCCATTATTTACATTTAGAGTTCCGTAAGGTGGGGGCGTATAGTACGGAACGTGAATATAGCTATAGGTCCCGTGGGGAAAATGACCTTTGGCATCTTCGTACGTCACCGCCCCCAAACCCCATTGCTTCAGATTGTTGAGACATTGGGCCCGACGGGCCGCCTCCCGCGCCGCCTGGACGGCCGGAAGCAAGAGGGCGATCAGAATCCCAATGATGGCGATCACCACCAACAGTTCCACGAGCGTAAAACCACGCTGAGGCCTGGACCAGCGGGCAGGCTGCTTAAGAAAGCTTCTGTTTCGCCGGCTCCACACAGGGAGTTTCACGCCATGGCTACCAAGATTTGGAATCATCCTGAATCACCTCTTTGATATTCTGCGCTAACTTCTCTCTTGCCTCGGTGCCCGTCCTTTCGACAGGCCTAGGGAGCGGGCTGCGCCAAGCGGAGCTGGGTAGCCCGCTCCCTAGGCCTATTGCGCAATAAGGCCTACCTTATTTAAACCTGACGGCGGCGGGGCTCTCCCATGATGGCAATCGCCAAGGACACCAGCAAGATTCCGGACGGTTCGGGCACGGTGGTCGCGCCACCACGGCTAACCGCTCCCAGTCCCGATGGGAAGTTACTCGTCCAGAGTGTGTAGTCGCTGCCGGCAACGGTTCCACCATCTCCGTTTCCATTGAGTCTACCGTCTTCGGACAAACCGAGATTATCCATCCATACCGTGTAATCTGCCGCGTCTACCACGCCGTCGCCATTGAAGTCGCCAGGGGTCGACTCGGGAGGCATAATCGGAGCGTCTGCGTCCATAAAATCCCTTGATGGGTTAACTAAGACAACCCCGTCCACGTCATCAGGATCGTCGACAGAAGGATCGAAAATAGCCACTCCACCGCGAAGGTTGCCTAGTATCAGTTCGCCGGTACCGCCCTGCTGCTGGCCGTTCCAACCGCGGGCGATTTCTTTGGGAAGCAGGTTTTGGAACTGAAGATTACCATTAACGTCCACCGAGTGGGCAGTGGTGTCCAGGTAAAACTCCATCGGGTTCCTAGGACTCGACGAGTTGTTCATCGCAACTACGATCGTGTCATCGGCGGCCGTGGCACCTTTGCGGTATATCAGGGCCTGTGGGTCGTTCCAGCGATAGTGATTGGGCTCGCCATCGTTCTGCAATGAAAAACCTTCGATAAGGGTGGTGTACGACGAGGTCGAACCGCCCGAAGTATCGAAGGCGATCAGGTCACCTTGGGTCAAACCACCTGGGGTCGTTGGATTATTAAGGTTCCGGTTGGTCATATACAACGTGCCGTCACGGTCGTTGATGGCTATGTTGATCGAGCGTCTAAGTACATTTGGCCCCGTGTAGGTGTTCAACACGGTAGTCAGATCCAAGTCGACCTCGTACACAATTGCCGGAGTGGAACTGCCATCATCTTTGTTACCGGTGACAAATAAGCTGTTGGAAAAAGGGCTGTAACGAATGGTGCCTGTGTCTGGGTTCGTGCTACCCACGATCTCTCCGCTAAGCGCGTTGAGACTGGTGATTCCGCCGATAAGAAAACCGATCGAGTGGACCTCGGAAATCTCGATGTCCGACGTCGTGCCATTAACTCGGCTGACAAACAACCGGGCGTCGTCGGTCCCCGTGCCAGCGAAAGTCATGGTGTGCCAGGCAGAGCCGCTGACTGCGTCCCACACCCGTGTAGGATCGACAATATCTGCGTCGGCCTTATTGTACGCCCTCAAGTTCTCCGCGGTAGTAACGGCAGGAAAGTCTTCGAACTCCGACTTGAGCGTATAAACCCAATCCGTGTTGAACCCATTATTGAGAACTGCCCAGGCGGGCGAAGCAGATATCACTGCCACCGAAACGACCATGACTCCATAAATAAGCTTTTTCATTAAGCAAACCGGCCTTGGTCGGTCGAAACCTACACACTTACCGCGCAGGAACAAATACCGTTAAAATGACTACTAAGTCAGTGTAACTCGAATGGAAAACGGTGGCAAATTATTTCCTCGAGAAATTACAAAGAAATTGCAGAACAAGCCTGCCTTGCAATAAGCCAACCTGGGGGAGGCCAACGATGCTAACCCCTCCTGCGAAAAGCGGTTATGTTGATGCTGTTCGCCCTGGAGTGTCATTTATTTGGTTCCTCGCCAAAACCTGTGGGTCGGATCCGCAAACTCCAAAGACCAAACGGTCCCGATCGAGCGTGATTCGGGCGTCGGTTTTTCCCGGAGAAACAATATGGACTTCGCCATCTCCGATTCAACCGCCGTCGGTTACTACTTCGAAGGTTTCTTAGTCAACGGGCACGGGGCCGCGGGCGGCACGTGGCGAGGCGTGCGACGATCGATCGGTTAATGTCCGCTCCTCACTACCGCTACGGCAGCCCCCATCTCGAACTACAACCTGGCTGCGTCATGTAAAGTAGTTAAGGCGATGAGTTGTAAGTTCTGACCACATCCAGGATAGAATCAGGACCAATATCGTAACGCATAGGGGGGTTTGTGACCTCCGTATGGGATTCAAATTCCTATCGGTCAGTAATTCCTATCCGTTAATGTTGGTCGGCCACATCACGCGAACCGTGATAGCTACTTTGGAGAATTGACTTGCACAACTGGAAAACCGCTGTCCAAACCTGGCGGCCACCTGACGATTGGATACGGGTCGCCACGATTGACGCACACACCGCCGGTGAACCGCTGCGTATTTACGTTGACGGGTTCCCGGAACCGGCGGGCCATTCGGTTTTGGAAAGAAGACTGGACGCTGCAAAGCGGTTGGAATTTTATCGAACCGCCACGATGTGGGAGCCACGCGGACACGCGGACATGTACGGCTGCTTAATCATCCCGCCGGAGCGACCCGAAAGTGACTTCGGCGTTTTGTTTCTTCACAACGAAGGCTACAGTTCCATGTGCGGTCACGGCATTATCGCCGTCGCGACGGTTGCCGTCCAAGTCGGCTGGATCACCAGCGACGAGCCCGATGTCGGAATCAATATTGATTCCCCGGCCGGATTAATCAAAGCCACGGTTCATCGCGAAAACAAAAATGTGATCAGCGTTTCATTTGAAAACGTGCCTTCATTCGTGGCGGCACTCGATCAACAAGTTACCGTCGATGGACTTGAGACAATCAACTACGAGCTGGCGTTTGGTGGCGCCTATTATGCGTTTGTCGATGCCGATGAACTTGGAATCCGCATGCAACCCGACAATCAGGCTCTGCTGATCGACTATGGACGTCGAATCAAACATGCCATTTCCAACTCGTTTGAAATCAATCACCCTGAACATGAAGACCTTTCGTTTCTCTACGGGACGATCTTCACGGGCAAGCCGCACGACCCGAATCACCACAGTCGCAACGTTTGTGTTTTTGCAGACGGCGAAGTCGATCGCAGCCCAACGGGAACCGGAGTCAGTGCTCGGGCCGCGATCCTAACGGCAAAAAATGAACTTCAGCCGAACGAACAAATTACGATCGAAAGCATCCTCGGAACTTGTTTCGATGTGGAGGTGATTGGCGAATCGACTTGCGGACACCAGTCAGCCGTGGTTCCGCGGGTCCGTGGAAACGCATTCATTACCGGTCGGCACGATTTCGTTTTTGATCCTCTCGACAAGCTAAAAAACGGATTCTTTCTTCGATGAGCTCAACCATAAGAATTATCGGCGCCGAGGACGTTCGAAGATGCTGCACGATGCCACAGGCAATCGAAGCGATGAAGGTCGCTTTTTCGAAACTGTCTTCGGGTGAAGCTAACGTGCCCGTTCGCACGAATCTGCCAGTCACCGAACAAACAGAATCGTTGATTATGCCAGTGTCGATCCATGGCTACCCAAATTTTGGCCTCAAAGCCGTTTCTGTGACAGCTGACAATGCTGATCGCGGACTGCCCATGATTCACGGTTTAGTGTTGTTGTTTGATTCAAAAACAGGTGAACCACGATGTCTGATCGACGGCGAATTCTTAACGGCACTGCGAACAGGAGCGGCGTCCGGTCTGGCAACGGATCTACTTGCCGATGTTGCCGCGAGGCACCTGGTCGTATTTGGAACGGGGAAACAAGCGACTTCTCAAGTCGAAGCGGTGGTCGCGGTCAGGCCAATCGAAACCGTGACGATCGTCAGCCGAAGCCCCCAGCGCGCAGGCGAGTTTTGCGACAACTTGCGAAACTTCGGGGACTTCAACCTCACGTGTACATCCGATTCCACAGTCGTCGCAACATCGGATGTGATTTGTACCGCAACGCCATCGAGAGAACCGCTTTTTGCCGGCAACGATCTGCCCGAACAATGCCATATCAATGCCGTTGGTTCCTACCGAAACAATATGTGTGAGATCGAACCTGAAGTCCTGACTACCATGTCTATCCTGGTCGATCAACGCGAGGCAGGTCTAAAGGAAGCAGGAGAAATTGTTCAGGCGATTCGGTGTAAAGCGATCCAGGAATCGCACGTCATTGAGCTTGGGGATTTACTTCTGTCTGGCGAAACGATTGACGTCAAAAAACGAACGCTGTTCAAGTCGGTTGGAAATGCGGCACAGGATTTAGTCGTTGCCGATTTCGCGTGGAGCCAGGCGAAGCAGCTTGGGCTTGGGCACTTGATTGAGATGTGAAAGTAGCCACCACGCGCCGCGTGATGAAGCTTTGGGGAACCAGGGCCAGGTCTTGACAATGAACGTATCTCAAAGCAATTACCGGACTGCTGATTTTCCAGCTTGCAGAGCAAGTGATCTCACTTGCCGACTGCAAAAATATTAGCTGCGGTTTCCCCGCACTACCAAGCGGGCGAGGTTGCTGTTAACTTCATGATCTCGTACACCCTGGCTATTCTCGCCAGAGGCCGCACAGGCTTGCCCGCTACGCGCTAAGCATCGCCAGAAGGCTCGACGCCCGGAATGTTCAGCTTGCCGTGCGTCTTCTGCCACGAGTCTACTTCCTGGGCAGAGAATCCGGGATCGACTTTCAACGCAAGACACGTTGAAGCAAGCTGACTGCACGTCATCTGATCGATTTCAATACCCTTGTTCATACGTTCGGATTTCGTGCGACTTTCGGGTTCCCCAGGCATGAGGATTTCTCCATCCGGCATTCGAGTACGTGAGCTCTTCACAAAATCGATATACCTTGTGACCTCTGGAAAAAAATCCTCGGCGTCCACGAAACGGCGCGGGTCCAAAATGATCGACAGCATACCGTTGGCGACGCGGCCAGCGTTTTTGGGGTCGGTGCATGACCCTCCGGTCAGGGCTCCGGCGAGGACTTCAATAATCATGGAAAGCCCGTATCCTTTGTGTCCGGCAATCGGGCGGATTGAGCCCGGTGGATCCCCATAAAAGACAGCCGGCTCCTGCGTGGGGTTACCGTCAGCGTCAATCAGACAATCTGCGGGGACTTGTGTTCCCTGATTCAGGGCAACCCGCACCTTACCTTCAGCAATCATGGCCGCGGACATATCCAACAAGAGTGGCGTGCCGTTTTCGATGGGAACCGCCGCTGCGACGGGATTGACCGACAGCCTCCGCTCAACGCCTCCATGTGGCGCGACGAGCATCCCTGCACCACTTGTGTTTACGAAATGGACCGAGATCATCCCCTCCTTGGCAGCCATCAGCGGCCAGTCGCCGATGCGACCCAAATGGCCTGAGTTTCGCAACCCAACGACAGCTACTCCCTGTTGCGCCGCCCTTTCGATTCCCAGCTTCATACTTTGGAAACCGACCGATTGGCCCAGGCCGAATTGACCGTCGATCACGAGAATGGGACCGTTGTCAACGGCTACTGATACGCGTTGGTTGGCGAAAACCTTCCCTTCCCGCAACCACTGCACGTAAGTCGGAATGCGGATCACGCCGTGTGAATCGTGACCAACCAGGTTCGATTCAACAAGCAATTGCGCAACCAGTTGGGCTTCTTCCTGTTCGCATCCAGCAGCGGAAAAGATACGCGTGGTTAATTCTCGCAGATCGTTATGGGCGAAGATCATCCTTACACTCCGTCGATCCGCACGAACTTTTGCAGTGTGTGACATGTGGGGCTGATCAGGCCCCGATTCACACCAGCTGACCAAATAACTTCGGAAACATAGATGTCGCCGAACTTATCGACCCACACGTCGTGCGGGGCAAAGAAATCACCGGCCGCAGAGGGGGACTCGCCTCCGCCCCAACGAGCCAGCAATGTCCCGTCGTGGTCGAAGATGCTCAGACGTCCTCCCACCGCATCGTCAGACGGTTCAGGCCAGCCGGCCCATCGGCCGGCACGCTCGCCGAGCTCGGCAATGTAGACCGTTCCATCACCGGTGACAAAAACTTCACATGGACGGACAACATCGGTCCACTCGTCAACGTACTGCCCCTTTAAATCGAATCGCTGAATGCGGCTGTTTTCGCGGTCGGCGATGTACACAAGGCCACGAGAATCGATCGCAATGCCGTGAGGAACCTGAAACTGACCAGGCCCGTCACCCGGTACGCCCCACGATCCAAGCAGCTCACCTCCTGCGGAAAAACGATGGACCCTGGCATTTCCATAACCATCCGTGACGAGTAGCTCACCGGACGGTGTCACAGCCAGATTCGTGGGATAGTTAAACGGTGGCCCGGAGTTCTTGATGGTGCGGTAGTCGATGCTCGTGGCACCGGTGTGAGAATAGACACCACTGGTGCCCAACGTGAATCGAGACTGTCCGTCGGGCGAGAACACTTTCACGGTATGATCGCAATCGTCAACGCAGTAGATCGTGTCATCGGTCCCCACGGTGATCCCATGAGGCCGGGCGAAATCGCCAACTTCGAACGCACCGATGAAATGCCCGTTTCGGTCAAACGTCATAACCGGCATGGGGCCGCGGTTGAAAACGTACACATGTCCCTGGGAATCTGCAGCAACGGCCACGACTTCCTTAAATTGTGCCCCTGGGGGCCATTGAGGCCATTGTTCCAGCACCTGGTAACGGTGGCTCCCCGCGCCAACTTCGATTCGGTTATCCAACTCCATTTCGCACCCCCTCGCACTGTTGCAATACGTTGTACTATTTGTGTGGTTAAATTTCAGGACTGATAGCCACTCCTGCGACATGAGCATGCGGCGACAGCCTGGCGACTTCTTGTCGACCCGACTTTGCAGATGTCTCGATCGAAGTGCAACCGGCTTCGGGTCAGGCTTCGCAGCTTGTTTGTCGGCAACCCGGTTTGGATCACCGTCCTGTCCACTAGCAACCGCTCACAGCCGGTCATGGCGTACCGTTCTGGACCGGTTTTGTTTGGTGGTTGCTACACCTACTTGTGAAGTTTTACATGGTCTTCGCCTAAATTCAATGTGCAAGCCCCAGGGGGTCGTGGGCAAGAAACCTTAACTCCATGGGCCCACGGGGGGCTTGGGGTCGGCATACCCTGGAGAGAAGGGTTTGTGCGGTCATGGAATTACGAGTTTTTTACGGGCCCCATGAGCCCGTGGACGACCGTATCTTCCTTGCCGGTGGCTGTATCTCTCACTTGGTCAGGGGCGGTCGCGTCGCGACGGGTCGTCGCGACTACTCCTGTGATGAGAACCAGGCGGCATTCTTCCAGGCGACTCAGGCCACTTTGCGGTTACACTGCACGCCATCGTACGTGTAGCCGAACAGTTGAATGTCTTCGGCGTAGCCTTGCGCCACAAGTTCGATGGCGCGATCGGAGTAGTAAGACCGGTAGTCCCGATGTTGTGACCGGTTCCTCTGCCCGAGTGACCCGGTGATGTTCAGCTTGTGGCAAACGAGAGCAAAATCTTCCATCAGGTTCTCAAACCGCCCGACGAAGTCCACTATGAGATTTCCCTGGTGATCGGTAACGAAGTTTTTCTGCATAAACTTTTTCTGGGAACATTCGTACTCCACAAAATGCTCGAAGCTACCCAGTGACTTCAGCTGCCGGTAGCGCCGATGATTGGGCTGCCCCATGACGAAGTGGTAGTACGAAACGAGCCAGTCCCAGGGATTTCTGACAAACGCGAACTTGTAGTATTGCTGGAATTGCCGTCGTGGCAGGTACCACTGCAATTTGCGGGCGGAGGTGTGACGGCGGTAAGTCCGGTACTTGGGCGGGGCAAACAGGTTACTCCGCACCCCCGCTCGCAGCAACCAGCGTGTCAGCCAGAACTCCGAGCCACACCGTGAGACCGGCTCGAGAACCTGCGTAATGCTGGAACCAGCCGTCTTGGGAATGTGGACGAAAATGAACTGGTGGTCATCGGAAATCAGCACGACGAAGGTTCTCCCTACCCCCAAGAGCCAAACCACCTGCTGTCGATCGGATCCTCACGCTGCCCGAGACAGCATATCGGGCGAGGACGCGCGCATCCGGTCGCCCGCGTCGATCCCATACGGTGTCCATCTCGAGCCAGACTTGCGAGTATACTCCCGGATTGCCCGGTTGTGCCACAGCACTTCCTCCCGCACGTAGGGCCGACCGTGATCGAGGTGGACGCACACGGCCTGGTGCCGCACCTGTTTGAAGCGAACGCCCGCATTGGTCAGCCGTTCACCGAGTTCACGATCGAGGCCGCCGTATTCCATCCGCTGGTCAAACCCGTTGACCTTGAACACATCGGCTTTCCACATCGACGCGTTGTGGCCGTTCAGTGTCGCTCGCGTGGGCGTTAACCACTTCATGAACCAAGCGACCTGCGCCGCGGGCAATAGTTTCAGGATGTCCTTGGACAGGGGTAAACCGTTGGCACGCAACCATCGCGGGTCAGTACACTGCTGTGTAAGAATGTTTTCGATGCCGATGAATTCGCTTAGCTTGCCCGGCAGCCGAACGCATCCACCCGACAACAGGCAATTGGGCTCAGCCAGTCTGAAGTGTGTG
>Ga0315336_1004474_pt1 | contig 16518 bp, 12 predicted proteins | sample ASW5metaG_FD_204512 | JGI IMG/M metagenome (GOLD analysis project Ga0315336, IMG submission 204512) | Ammonia-oxidizing marine archaeal communities from Monterey Bay, California, United States - ASW #5 | ecosystem: Environmental > Aquatic > Marine > Intertidal zone | place: USA: California...
TCGGAGTCGAAAGAAATAGGAGTATCAAGTTCGACCACTGCGGGAAAGTCCGGTACAATTCCCGCTACTACCTAGCGCCGCACTTTTCGACCGCTAGGGTGCTTCAATTCTCAACCGCCATTCACAAGATTGACTTGAGTGTCGAGTATTTGCAACAGGGCGGGAGGCTTGCGCGTGTTAGGGCTGCTGAGGCGGGGTATCGTTTGGCTGAGGTGTGGCGAGTGGAGCTGGTGTACTAAACCCTAGTAAGTACAATCACTTTTGCTGACCTTTCGACTCTCTGCTATACCACCCATCCTATATCAGCAAAGGGCAATGGAAATGGAAACTAGCGACTGTTTAATGAAGACGAGCGACTATTTGCAGTTCTTTCTGTTCACGGCAAGAAGTACACTGTATTGGTTTTTCGTGACAACGGGCGTCAACGTCGCAGCTGCTGGATGGGCTCTTCGTGACAGCGGCGGCGATTCCAACTCTTGGTTTGACTATAGATTCATTGGGAGGATATTTGTTCTGTGCAATGTGTTTAATGCACTTGTGTTCATAATTGGTGTCCCTTGTTGGTATTGCTATTTCTCATCGGATATCCCAATTGATGCTAAAGGTAGGGCGTTCCTGGAAGCGAATTTGAACTGCTGGATCGCCGTTTCAGTTGGCATGGGTATCATATTCTTGGTACTTGTTTACGCGTGGTGTCATGGAATTGGGAAGGTCACTAAAGCGAAGCGAGCGGCGCTTCAAAATGATGTCTGACGAGACATTGAATCGGGGCATACTGGTCTGTCGGATCACCAAGCCACGCACGCTGTACCCATGCAGTCCGATTGGGGAACCCATTAGTCACTTACCCCACCGCGGCTGCTTAAGGCACTTGACCGGCAGGGCTACGTTGTCCAAATTGTCAAAGATCGTCTTGCGGCCACTGTGCCGCGCTTACTTCGTTTCAAATTCCAGTAAGCCAGCAACAAAGTCTGCAGACATTCCAATCAGTCGGGCATACTCCCTAGCCCAGCCTGGAACCGGTAGGCCTCTGCGAAGAGAGCTGTCTACATCTCTACGTAAAGCCAATCCCTAACCTGAAGCGTCAGCGAGGTCTCTTCGTCGTTAGCACCCGATCCTCGCTGACGCTTCGGGTTATTGAGGATTGCGCGGCGAATGAACCCCCTCCGCTAGCTTTTCCACCACGAAAGCCGTGCTTCCGTTGGTCGCCCTGGGTTCATTGACGGCGCAAGTATCAATAATGGGCTTCAAGAGTAACTCGAACGAGTCGTCGCGGGTGGTCAAAAAACGTGCTCGCATTTTCCCTCCGTCCCTCAACCCTGGACTTTCCATCAGCAATCAGAGATCAGAAATTCCCTCTGATTCCGCAATCCGAATTTCCTTCTGGCTCTGTTTGCTGGTTGTAGAGTAGGGAGGTGGCGCAATAGTCAATAACGAGCGAAATGCTAGTGACTGGGTACCTTGGCTAGGCCATCGTCAATAGGAATCCTGCTGAACGGAATCAGGCTGATCGTCCAACTTTGTGAACACGCCAGCGCTAGGCGAGAATCAACCCAAGCGTACCGGTCACGAGAACATAGTAGATGAATACGAGGACCGTCTTGCGAATGACGTCTCCCTCTCGTCCCACCATCCCCACCACAGCGGACGCGGCAACGACATTGTGCACACAGATAACATTCCCAGCAGCCCCACCGACCGCTTGAAGCGCGACGACCCAAGTTGGGTCGGCGCCGATCCGCCCGCCCACCTCGAATTGAAACAGCGAGAACATCATGTTGCTGATGGTGTTGCTGCCCGCGACAAAGGCGCCGATCCCGCCGATCATTGGAGCGAACAACGGCCAGGCATTGCCGGCCAGGGCCGCGACTCCCTCGGCCAATTCCACCGGCATGGAGCGCAGATCGGCGGCTCCATCCGACGAGTTGATAAACACCTGAACCATGGGCACGGCAAACACCAGCGCGGCTGAAGCAGACACGAGTGTCTTGCCCGAGTGAGCAACTGCCCGGCCGGCCGCCGCCCAGCTCATGCGATGCAGCAAAACGGTAAGCAGGCAGACGATTATGAAAACTGTTCCTGGAAGATACAGAGGCTCGACACTCACACTGACGGAGGTGCCGAACAGGTGATCGAATCTAAGCGAAGCTTTCTTCAAAGCCGCACCGATTCCCATCTGGGGCAGGCGGGAGGCGACCAGCAGCATTGCCAGGACGAAATACGGCAGCCACGCTTTCCACAGCGGGAGATCGTTGGCCAGCTCCTGCACTTGCAGGTCGGCGTCGCCGCTCCAGGAACTCTCCCAGCGGTCGCGGCTCTCGAAGTCCCAAGCCGCTTCGTCTTTGGGAAGCAACCACCGCTTCTTCGCTGCCGGCACGACAATGGCCAGGCCGATCAGCGAACCGAGCAGCGTGGGAAACTCGGGCCCCAGCACATGGGCGATGATTACGTAAGGAACGGTCATAGCGAAGGCCGCCAGCAAGGCGAACCGCCATATACGCAATCCATCGCGAAAGCTTCGACTGGCTCCATAGAATCGCGTCATCAAGGAGACAACAAACAACGGGATCAGCGTTCCAGCCACGGCGTGCAAGATGGCCACGTGAGTGCCGATCAGCGGGAGCAACTCTTGCCACCTACCCATTCCGAGGCGATCTGCGAGCGCTACGACCTGAGGAGCGCCATCGAGTCCTTTGTTCACACCGACGAGAATCGGTGTCCCCACGGCACCGAACGATACCGGGGTGCTCTGAATCAGCATTCCAGCGAGAATCGCGGCCATGGCAGGAAACCCCAACCCCACGAGCAAAGGCACAGCCACGGCCGCGGGTGTGCCGAACCCGGCAGAACCTTCGATAAACGAACCGAAGAGCCAGGCGATGATGATGACTTGCACACGACGATCGGGCGTGATTTCGGAGAAACCACGACGGATCGTGGCCAACCCACCGCTTTCACGTAGCGTGTTCAGCAGAAGAATCGCACCGAAGATGATGTACAGTAGCGTTGCTGCGATCACCAGCCCCTTCACGGAAGCTGCCGCCACTTGAAGCGCCGAAACCTGCCAATAAGATAGTGCGACGATCACCGCGGTGACATAAGCAAGCGGCATCGCCCTGCTTGCTGGCCAACGTAAACCGACCAGGAAGATCGCCACAACGAGAATCGGGAGCAAAGAGATAAGTGGTGCAAGCGAGTTTGTCATGCAGTACCGTGCAGCTGACGACTTCCTCAGACAAGGGCCCGACAGGTTGCTCCCCCAGTTTTGACTGTAATTTTACCCAACGCAGCCTCCGACCGGAAGGTGCAGATTTCACTGGAAAATGCTTGCCAAAGGGTTCATTCTTGGCGCAAAAGGCGATAGAATCTCGGTCGCCTTTATACCTTGGTTCATGGATGCCATGCTGGTCAGGAACTTTGTGGCGTGCCTCGGTACAATCCCTACCTTATGGATGATGATATGTCAGCAACAAGAACTTTCGACATCGCGATTGCCGGCACGGGAGGCATTGCAGGTTTTCATGCACGTGCCATTGAAAACCTGCCAAATGCTCAACTGGTTGCTGTATGCGACCGTGATAGTGGTCGAGTAGCCGCCTTTGCAGAAACCCATAATGCTAAGCCCTTCACTGATCTGAGTCGGGCACTAGATGAGGTAAAGCCAGACGTTTTGTGTGTGACTACACCTTCCGGTGCCCATCTGGAGCCAGTGCTTGCTGCTGCAGAGCGTGGCATTCATGTAATTTGTGAGAAACCTCTGGACATCACTCCCGAACGAATTGAGCAAATGATCCGTGCGTGTCAGAAATCCAACGTGATACTAGGAGCCATTTTCCAGTCGCGACTGAGCCCGTTAATGGGGGAAGTCTATCAGGCTGCCCAAGAAGGCCGCTTTGGTGATAGGCCAACGATTAACTTTTTTGTGCCCTGGTGGCGTGATGATGACTATTATGGGCCGGATCGGTGGCAGGGTACTTTGGCGATGGATGGTGGCGGGGCACTGATGAATCAAGCGATTCATGGCGTGGATATGGTGCAATGGCTCGCCGGGGCTGCTGATGACACCGACGCCAATCCAGTGGAAGAGGTGTTTGCATATACCGCACAGAATGGCCATTCATCTGATCTGATTGAAGTGGAAGATACCGCGGTCCTTAACCTTCGGTTTCGTTCGGGAGGATTGGGACAGATTCTTGCGGCAACCTCGATGTATCCGGGCTCCTTGCGACGCCTGCAGATAGGCGGGCGAGACGGCATGGTGGAAATCTTGGAAGATCAAGTCCTGACTTGGTCTTTTCGGGATGAAAACGAGCACGATGCTTTTGTCCTCCAGCAATATGGTCAGGCGACCAAGCATGGCGGTGGTGCCGCGGATCCGTTGGCGATGGATGTGACAAATCACCAGCTTAATATAGCTTCTGTCCTTGATGCGATTGAAGAGAAATCGCCGTTGTCACTGACTGGTCAAGAGGCGTGTAAAGCCCTCGAAATCATCTTCGCTGCCTATCGTTCGGCAGAATCCGGAAATCCGGTGAAGCTCGCGTCGTAGGAAAGTCGAGCGATCCGATCGAGACTGGCAGTGCAAACAGGAGTGCTTCGCTCCGATACAGTTTCCGATCTGCATGATTCTCTAACAATATCCTGAGCACATTTCTTACCGAAGGTGAAACTGTCGCCTCTGGTCAGGTCAAAACTCCCGACCACTCATGCCGTGCCGCCAAGGAAAATTCTACCATGACTGAAATAGCCTCGAACCGCTGTTCCCGACGCAGGTTTCTCAAGGCATCCGGCACAGCGGCCGTTGCCGGCATGTCTTGGACCGCCGCCAGCTACGCCAAGATCGCTGGCGCCAACGACCGTATTCGCATCGGTTACATTGGCGCCGGAGACATGGCTAACAATCATTTTGACACTTATCTCTCCTTGAAAGACGCCAACAACCTGCAAGCCGTGGCGGTCGCCGATTGCTGGCGGACCAGAGCAGAGCAGGGTGCGACCAAGGTCGATGCTTCTAATACGTTTGTCGATTATCGCCAGGTGCTCGATCTCGATGACATCGACTACGTCACCATCGCCACGCCAGAGCATCAACATGCCCGGATGACGCTCGATGCGCTCGACGCTGGCAAAGCAGTCTACTGCGAAAAACCGCTCACGCACACGATTCCTGAAGCAAACGAAGTTGTGAAAAAACAGGCCGAGACGAAGCTCCCGTTGCAAGTCGGTGTTCAAGGGATGTCGGATGACTCCTACATCTCAGCCCGTGATGCAATCAGAAAGGGACTCATCGGCCGGGTGGTCCAAGCTCAGATTGCATACGTCCGTCGTTATGGAGAACAGGGCATGTTTAATGTGCCGGGTCTCGAAGACGACATGCCCAAGCCGCCCGATCTCGATTGGAGCGCCTGGCTCGGCCCGGCTCCCGAAACGGCCTGGAATCCACATCATTACTTTGAGTGGCGCAACTACTCCGCCTACTCCGGTGGGATTGCCACCGACCTGTTTATCCATCGTCTCTCGCGCATCATGAAGGCTTGCGACTTGGCCTATCCGCGTCGAGTGGTCGGCATGGGTGGAATTTGGCAATGGCCGAAGAATCGTGATCTGCCCGACAATTTTGAGATGATCTGCGAATACCCGCGCGGGATGAACGTTTACATCCTCGGCACGCAAAGCAATCGGGTCGGCATCGACCACCTGATTCGCGGCTATCGCGGAACACTCTATTTCACTCCCGAGGGTTGGGTTGCTAAAGATAAAGACGACAAGGTATTGGCCGAACACAAGAAAACCGGAGCTGAGGACACGCGCCTGCATCATACGAATCTGCACAACCACATGCGCCACGGCGAGGCGTTAAACTGCCCGGTAGAGTTCGCCGCTGCGGGTGTTGCGGCCGTGGTGATGGCCAACGAGTCGTGGCGGACCGGCCAAATGATGGGCTGGGACAAGCAGGCCCAAAACATGGTTGCGGCTGACAAATTCAAGCACAATCCTTATCCGGAGTGAAGCAAAGGCACCGGAAAGTTCCGATGAAAACCTTCTCGTCACGGAAGAACTGCCGGCTCGCCATGCCTGAGATCCATTCCAAATCCAGCGATCAGCAATCAGAAATCCCTTCTGGCTCTCGACTCTAGACCCTGCACTCTGGACCCATTCTGTCCCACTGTCTGGGGTCCCATGTTTTGGGTCAAAAGTCAAAGGTTCTGTCCCGTCGTCAATTTGATTGACGACGACTATGGTAGTCCGTAGTACAAGTCGACCGGGACAAAAGGTTTCGACTTTAGGACATTTTGACCTCCTTAGCTTGGGACAAAAGTCGAGGAGGGGTCGGAGGTCCGAAGTCGGGGTTCAGGTGCGACGGATATTCCGCAATCCGCACTCCGAATTCCCTTCGGGCTCTGTTTTGTGGATGTCAAAGAACGCGCGCAGTGGTGCGCCATGCGCAATGTCGCAGACCGCGCGGCCAATTGCGAAGAAAAAACTTAGCCGGTGCGGATTGTTTGATGGTTGCGCGCCGATTGAACCTCCCACCCTACCAACTCCGGCGACAAGTCGAGATCAAAAGCCCCGACGGAGCGGCCCGATGTTAGCCCAGGGCAAGTCCGCCCACGGCGGACGCCGCCCTGGGTTCCGTGGGAGATGCGTTTCGTCGGCCGAGCCGGTTGCATGGTGTATTGAACTCGTGTTGCCGAGGCCGAAACAGGGCGAGCTCGATTTCGGCCTCGGCAACGCCCTTGCGGTACGCAGAGCGCCACGCTCGGCCGACGAACATAATGGAAACCGGTCCCAGGGCGGCGGCCAGATTCGCTGTCGCTCACTGAGCCTTGCCCTGGGCTAACATAGAGCTGCCCTTACAGGGCGTGCCGGAGGCCCTACTCACCCGGCGCGAAGTGCGGTTCTGGGGCGTTTCGGGAGTGCTTTCGTTGCGGAATTGGCTTGTTCTCGGCCAGCGGAGGCTTGATAATTGCTACTAGCAGAGGGGGGCAACGGTTGCCGCACCTTGCTACCTAGACTTGCCGAGATTTTGTCGGCCAGAAACCTGTTAGGCGGCAGAAGACACTACTTACATGACCGATCAGCAGTCACTTGACGATATAGCGATGCTGCTGATGCAATATCCGGGATTTGTTCAGCGCGAGGTTTCACAACCGACAGTGATGGCAAGGTGTGGCTACACTTTCGATGCAGAGATTTTTCGTCACTCAGTGCAATAGCGTCCTGTGCCGTTGCATCAAATGTTGTGATTAATATGGGCAACCCAGAGACTCGACTGTGCTACGAGGAGGAAGACGTTGCGGATTTACCATTCAACGTCAGAATTGACGACGATATCGAGTCGCCGACCTGTCCGCAGATATTTGGTGCTTGTCTCGCTCGAAATCTGAAGATAAGTCATCTTCTCGACGCAGAGACCGCCGACCAGTTACAGCATGGATGGAATGTTCGCCCAATGTAGCTGCCGCATAACAAAGTATAGCCGCAATGCGGAGTCGTCTCGACGTTTTTGCAAAGACTTAACATTCTGATAAGACAAACAGCTACATAATATTGCCGTGTCCGTTACAAACGGTGACGACTACACAAACCCGTTGGCAGATCAGAAATCTTTACTCGGTGGTTCAGCAGTGACATCCGAAAACCCCGCCCACCGAATTGCGGTCGAATGGGAAGTCGATGGCGACCAGCGGACAGGCGTGTTCATTCCGCGCAGAGATACGTCTTCGTTACTGAACGTGGTTGGCGGTGGGCGCGTTTTTCCCGGTAAACAATACCACGCTCGCAAAAACATCGCCGGTTAGCTCTCCGAATAATCGAAGGCAGAGCCTCAGCAATCGTCGGCCACGGGCTGAAAGTCTAGTGCGATGACTTCCAGTTGCTCGTCGAACATCGACGGACGGCGGCTGGCGGTGACTTGTAGCTGGTCGGTCAGACCGAGCGTGTCGCCGTCGCTGACGACTTTCGCTTGGTCGAGTAGATAGTAGGCCACGTTGTAACAGTGATCCAGCAGCTGTTGTGGTTCTCCCTGAAAGCCGCTCACCTCCAACTCGTTCTGACCCAGCGCTGTCAAACCGGTTGTGAACAACCGCAAGCTCTCGTCCGGCATCTGTTCGATGCGAAAATCGATCCAGAGAAACAGCGGCAAGCTCTCGTCGGTCATCTGTCGGGCTTGATCGACAAATGTCGAGGGATCGTGGATCAGCCGGCCCGGCCCCCAAAACACGCCGCAAGCGGGGGAATCGATTACCAGCGCCGTGGTGAGCTGGGTGAGCTGCTTGCATTTGTCCAGGGCGCGGCCCCCCTCGTCGACCATGGTAATCAAGAGATGGGCTGGGTGGTCGCGGAGCGATTCGGTCGCTTCGGGCCAGTACCAGGCCGTGGCGCACGGGCCTTCGAGTTGCGAAGCGGGAATCGGCCGTGTGACGAGCGTGACTGCGATCGTGTTCTCGCCGAAGCTGCCGGTGAGCAAGCTTTCGGTCGAACCGGCGGCGGTCAGCTCGGCCACGCCGTCAAAGTTGCTCTGCAATGTCAGAGTCAGTGTTTCGAACTCCGGCAACATCGGCTGATCAAGGGCCACCAATGCCAACCAGCTCAAGGGATTGTTCATGGTCATTTCCTCTGCGGACGGTCAGTCGGACGGCGACGCCGTTTGGAGTTGGGCCTGCAACACACGTGCCAGGCCCGAGAGATCGGTCAGAGTGTCGTGCAGCTGTAAGTAGCTGTCGTCGCTTGCCAGTTGCTCGACCCGCTCGGCAATCATCGGGCTGATCTCCATGAGCAGCCAGCCGCCCGGACGCAATCGCTGGTTTGCCTGCTGAATCAGTCGCTCGATCACGTCGGTTCCCTGCAAGCCGCCATCGAGTGCCACCCGCGGTTCGTGTCGGCGAACGTCGCCGTCTAGCAGCTCCATTTCGGCCGAAGTGACGTAGGGTGGGTTGCTGACGATCAGATCGAATCGCTTCTCAGCTGGGAGGTTCTCGAATAGATCGGATTGAACCAGCTCGATGCGATCGGACACTTCGTGGCTGAGTGCATTGTGACGAGCAATTTCGAGCGCCGCCGGGCTGATGTCAATCGCCGTGACGAACGTGTCGGGCAGCAGTTTGGCACAACAGATGGCCAGTACGCCGCTGCCGGTGCCAACGTCGGCGACATGAATCTCACGCGTCTCTCCGTCAGCGGAATACTGTTTGGCCAGGTCGAGCGCTCGGACGACCAGCAGCTCTGTCTCGGGCCGGGGGATGAGTACGTCGGGTGTGACTCGAAACTCCAACGAAAAAAACTCGCGATGGCCGACCAGATGGGCAACCGGTTCGCCCGCAGCTCGCCGGCCGACTAGCGCGCGAAACGTCTGCCGGAGGGGCTCGTCGGCCTCTTCGGCAAAGGCCGTGTAGAGATCGATCCGCTGACAACCACGGGCATGGGCGAGCAGCACCTCAGCATCCAGTCGCGGGCTGTCGGCGCCCTTCTCGCGCAGGAAGTCGGTCGTCCACTCCAGTAGCCGGCCAATGGTCCAGGGCGCGTCGGAATTCATGCGGGGGCGGAGGGAAGGGGGTTGAGGGTTGAGGGCTGAGGGTTGAGAGTCCAGGACCAGAAGAGAGAAACGCAAAATCTGGCTCTGGACTCTAGACTTTCAACCCTCGACTCCCTAGTCATTGGTTCCGAAGGAGTCGCGCTGCTGTTGCCGCTCGTAATCGATCAGTGCGTCGGTAACCATTTGCATGTCGCCGGAGAGAATCTGATCAAGCTTGTACAGGGTGAGCCCGATGCGATGGTCTGTCAGTCGATTCTCCGGAAAATTGTACGTCCGCACGCGCTGGCTCCGATCACCGGAGCCGACAAGCGTCTTGCGCTGATCGGCCCGTTTCTTCGCTTCGGCTTGACGTTTGGCTTCATAGAGACGCGTTTTGAGCACACGTAGCGCCTTGGCCAGGTTCTTGTGCTGGCTTTTCTCGTCCTGGCACTGCACGGTGACGCCGGTTTCATGGTGGGTTAGCCGGATCGCCGACTCGGTTTTGTTGACGTGTTGCCCGCCGGGGCCGCTGGCGTTGAATTTGTCGACGCGGTAGTCGTCAGGCTTCAGGTTGATTTCAACATCTTCCGGCTCGGGCATCACTGCGACCGTGGCGGCGGAGGTGTGAACGCGTCCCTGAGTTTCAGTCTGTGGGACACGCTGCACACGGTGCCCGCCGCTTTCGTACTGCAGCTCGCGATAGACACCTTCGCCCGACAGAGCCAGCGAGATTTCTTTAAATCCGGCCAGCTCGGTCGGGCTGTGGTCGAGGATCTCAATCTTCCATTTCTTCGCTTCGGCGTGATGTTTGTACATTTCGTACAGATCGCGGGCGAACAGAGCCGCCTCGTCGCCACCGGTGCCGGCGCGAATTTCCATAACGCAGCGTGTCCGGTTGGCGTCGGCGCCACCCAGGGTCATGACCAGAAGCTCGTCCCAAAGCACTTCGCGCTGCTCGATGAGCGTGGGCAGTTCCTGCTTAGCCAGCTCGCGCATTTCGGCGTCTGAGCCTTCGGCCATTTCTCGGACCTCGGCAATCTGGCCGTTGATCTCCTTGAAACGCCGGTACTTGGTTGCCAGCTTGGCCAATGAACCATGTTCCCGGGCGACCGCTGCCAACTTCGGGGAATTCGACAGCACTTCCGGATCTAGAAGCTGTTTCTCCAGCTCGATGAAACGGTCGAGCTTCTCTTCTAAGAGTTCGCGCATAGGCCAGGCATCTTTACCGATTGACCACTGGCAGTCTTGCTGTTCCGCCTCAGCGGAACGGGCCGCATCCTACTTCTCAGACTTGCCGGCTGCGGTTTTCTTGCCCCGCTTGAGACTGGCGTAGCCAGCGGCGGCAAACTTGCTCTTAAACTTCTCGATCCGACCGGCCGTGTCGACGAACTTCAGCTTACCGGTGTAGAAGGGGTGGCACATACTGCAAATGTCGACCTTCAACTCCTTGCGAGTACTGCTCGTCATAAACGAGTTGCCACAACCACAAGTGACCTTGGTCTCAAAGTATTCAGGATGAATATCAGCTTGCATGACAGACTCGCTTGATTGCGAAGAAACGTTGCTAAGGAATCGCGTCGCCCAGTCCTGGCCGCTTTCGCAGACAGACAAGTCGGTTCCTGGGAATGGACCCGAATCGCCCAATCTAACACTGTTTGAGGCTCCCGACAAGACCTACAGCCCGCCGCCCCGGTAGAGACGTTGGCGGAGGGCGTTACGGCTGCTGGTCAGGTGGCCCTCGGCCTGCTCTTCGGCCAGTGCGGAAATCATCATCTGCAGTTTGGCGTCGGCGTCGTCGGCGTAGTGCACCAGCAAAGCCTCGGGCGTCATAGGTGGTTTGGGTGAACCCCACTCGGGAAGCCGTTGGTGCGAGACGATGATGTGCTCTAGCCGAAGCAGCGTCTCGTCGTCCAGCGGACACTCCTGGGCCATCTCGCGGATGATGTCGCGGCCTTGCAGGATGTGGCCGATCAACGAGCCGCTGGCCGTGTACTCGGCCCCGGTTGGGGTGCTTGTCAGCTCGCGCACCTTGCCAATGTCGTGCAACACGCCGCCCGCAATAACCAACCCTTGCGAGAGAGGTGGGTCCATCTCCGGATACAGCTCACCGTACTTCTCGGCCAAGTAAACGCAGGTCCGCGTGACGCTCAATACATGTTCCAGGTAGCCCCCAACGTAGGCGTGATGATTATGTTTGGCAGCGGAGAGGCCCAACAGCGTTTCATGAAAATGCTTCAAGGTCCCAACGACAAACGCCGCCAACTGGGCATCGTCGATTGACGTCTCAGCGATCTCAACCAGTTCGTCAAACATCTGTTGCGGGTCGAATCGCGAGCTGGGCAGACACATCGCCGGGTCGAACCCCTCGGCCTGGTCTTCTTCGGAAACGGGGCGAATCTTGCGGATCTCCAACTGCGGGCCGTAGTTGGTTTCGCGGTACTGAGCGCGGAGCTTGTAAAACTCGCCCACCGCCCATTGATCCCTGCAGACCACGGCCCAGGTCGAATCGCTCCAGATCGGAAAGCTCACCTCGCGGCCGGCGTCACGAAACGCCACGCGGAAATAGGGCTTGCCATCTTTGGTAGCCAACTGCTCCTTGGCCGAGAGCAGCGCATAGAAATCGGACTCCTGGCCATGGATCAAGTCGGCCAGCGGCCTGGCTGACGCGGGCATGGGGCTACCGTCGGGGAACATGGCAGTCTGCGATTCGGACATACCCAAATTGTATCGCGCCATCTGGGTGAAATGCGAGGGGTAGGGCAGTGATTGGATGAGAGAGGTCGGAAGTCGGGGGTCAGAGTGAGAAGTCCTCTCCTCCCTCACCCCAAAGTAGCGGATCCAATCTCACGGGCGGCCTATCAGACGAGCGTCGTTTCGGCGGCCAGCTGGACGATCATCGTATTGAGCTGCGTTCGGATGCCTTGCATGATCGGGTCGACCGCCGCCGAGCGATCGCGCTGGCTGTTGACCTCGATTGCCTCGCCGACCTGCAGCACGACGTGGAACGGCCCATGCACACGGGCCTGATCGGTAAAATCTTCCTCAAATCGTTCAACCGTCTCGATGATGTGCTCGAGAATGTTCTGCTGCGATCGGTGGACGTAGTTGCGGGGATAGTGAGACATCTGTTGCACGTAGTAACAAGCGGCCAACTGCTTCCAACGGCTTCTGCGTTCCTCCTCGGAGACGTTGTTCTTGACCATGTCGGGCAAGATCGCCGCGCGCAGGTTTTTGACTCGGGAAACAACGCCCTCCTCCTGCTCTTTAATCTGCCACCGCTCTTCCAGCTCAGCCAATACGTCTTCGATCATCGCGTCGACTCGTTCGTAGAAGTCACCCGTTCTAGCAGCGCCGAAGTATTCGATCTCTTTGAGCGAGAGTAGCGCTTGACCGATGCGGTTGAGCCGCTGGACCAAGGACCGATCGCCTTGCGGATACCAAGAGAAGTGCGCTTCGATGTCCTCGATCACCGGCAGCACCGAGGCTTCCAGGTCGCCCTGAAAGTAGTAGCGAATGGCAATGGGATGGACGACCACGCCCCCGCGGTTCCCGCTTTTTTCTCTCCGCTTGGCGGCAGTACGGGCGATGAACGCGGTACCGTCCATCATCGGCATCAGCTCGTCGTTGTGCCGCGAGATAGCCCCCTCGGGAAACAGCACCAACGGCCGCTTGCCGGCGACCAAAATGTCGACGGCCGTGTTGATCGCCTGGCGATCGACCCCTTCGCGATAAACGCTGAACGCGCCCATCTTCTGGGTGACAAACCGTGTGAACCAATCTTGCTTGAAGACGTGCCACGAAGCCATCGCGTGCATGTTGCGGTTGATTTGCTTTCCTAGCTCGCCCAAGATCAACGGGTCGGAAAGTCGGCAGTGATTCGGCGCCAGCAGCACACCATGACCCGAGTCAAGCGACGCCTGCAGCCGCTCCACCCCGCGGCACTCGACCGAATGGACGCCATATTTCTTGCGGAGATAGCGCTTCAGATACAACCGCACCACCGTCGGCCACCACTCCGAATAGCTCGGCGGTACAAACTCATACGGTTCTTCGATGACGACGTTGAACATGACGGTCCTTGATCACTTTGGCCGGCAGCAATGACTTTCGATGATGAGTAATGATGAGGAACAGGGTTGAGATCGAAGCCCCGAAATCGAACCGCGGCAGCCCGCATAAACGGTGCAGCTTGCCTGTTTGTCACGGTCCGCCGTCGGTATGCAAGGATACCGTACGATCAGGCCGTTTGCCCAGTCTAACAAGTCGGTCGATCCGCAGCGAATCGTCGCTGAGCTCCTGACCTACTTACCGATACTGAATGAAGCGACGCCCCGGTGCAACTCACGGCCGACTCGGGGCTCGGAGCCGACCCGACAGGGAGAAATACACTTGGCAGCGGTTCGGAAAACCATACGACCTCGACGCGAAACGGCCCCGCAAGAGCAGGCCGAGTGGCAGACTCGGTTCGTCCGCTATCTGCGCAGCGAGTGTCACCTGGCGGACAACACGGTCACCGCCTATCGGCGCGATCTGGCACGGTTCTATCTGTGGCTGGGGCGTCGCCGGATTGCCAAGCTGCATGTGAGCGATCTGGCCGCCTACCCGGCCTGGCTGGCGGAAAAATCGCTGGCTCCGAAAAGCGTCGTGCGGCACGTCGCGTCGCTGCGGGTCTTCTTTCGCTTTCTCCAACTGGAAGGCGCCCTGCAAGACAACCAGGCCGATCTACTGGCCAGCCAAAAACTTTGGCGAACCGTGCCGCACGTACTCTCCGTCAAACAGGTTGACCAACTGCTGACCGCGCCGCGGCCCAGCGATCCGTTTTGGATTCGAGATCGCGCGATCCTCGAACTGCTGTACGCCACCGGCTGCCGCGTTTCCGAACTCTCGACGCTACGGTTGCAAGACATGCACTTGAAGCAGCGCCACTGCCTCTGCCGCGGCAAAGGCGACAAACAACGACTCGTGCCGCTGGGCTCCCGTGCGATCGACGCCGTGAGATCCTATCTGCACGACCAACGGCCCCGATTGGCAGCACGAAGGCAACCCGTGGCGGAGGAGTTAATTCTCTCACCCCGCGGGGCACCTTTGCGGCGAGAACGCATCTGGGAGCTAATCAAGAAGTACGCCGCTCGCGTCAAGGCGCCCTCTGAGATCAGCCCGCACTCGCTCCGTCACAGCTTCGCCACGCATCTGCTCGCCGGCGGTGCCGATCTGCGTCAGGTCCAAGAACTACTCGGCCACGCCAGCATCGCCACGACACAAATCTACACCCACGTCGACACCACCCGACTAAAAAAAGTACACCAACAGTTCCACCCCCGGGCGTGAGCCGCCCTCCTGCGTCTCAAGTTCCTAACCAACAGTCCCCATCCCCCCTCTAGCTCCAGACCCTCCATCAGCAATGTGAGATGTGCGATGTCAGATAGCAGATGTCAGAGCTTTGGGGGCCCGGATATCCTGTAATTTTGCCATCATCAATCTCACATCTCACGTTCCCAATCCGCATCCCCTCAGGCTCAAGCCTATTTTGCGCGCCAAGTAGGGGTCCCAGTTTTTCGTGCAAAATTCACCTATTCTGCGCGGGACTCCCTCGCTTTTCCTCTGCATTCGCAGTCTCGTCACTGTAACGGTCCGCGCAAAAAGGCGTGAGTTTACGTTTCCCAAAGCGAATTTACGGCGCCTTTACGCGCCTTTTTCTCGCCGGAGCAGCGGCCAACGTGTTTCAAGTTTTCAAAGATCGGCGCAACTGCGCGTACGTCGATTATCGATGATCGGAGTGAAAACGCGAGCACGTTTTTTGGCCACCCGGCATTCATTCCGCAATCCGAATTCCGCCTTCGTGTTCTTTGTGGTTGTTTTAGTCTTGAACCACGAAGGCAAGATGGACACGAAGAGGGGCTGTCTTGAATTGCCTATTCAGGCATCAGGGCCAGATGGTCCCACTCGTCGAGAGCTTCGTCGACAGCTTGTACGCCGTCGAATTCATCGGCTCGTTCAACGAGCAGCGATTCGACGTTCGACACGGCCCGGCTTGTTGGCGACGGAAGCTCATCGAATGCTCTATCGATTTGCTCGGCCGGCAGTTGATTCGTCGAATTGTTGTCATCGACGACGGCTCGCGGGCGCATCTCGTTGCCAACACCTGGAAGCGCTAACCACGTATTCGCTGAAAAAGCTGCACTCGATACTGTTGCCGCAACCGTCTGGCCTTGAACGGTCTCTGTGGCAGTAGGTTCGCTAGCAAGTAAGGCGGAGCTTGGTTCCCCAGAGCGCTCCGAAACGACTGCCGCGACGAATGGTGAAAGATTTGTACCGTAATGATTCTCCCACAAGGTTAGGTCATCGCCATCCACGTCCTGGTCGTTGTCTGCGTCACCGTCGCTCTTCGCTGCGTTGGGGGCGATAGTCCCCAACCCGAGTTGCCAGGCCAGGAAATCAAACCCGTCAATGTCATTGTCAGTATCAAAATCAGCGCTCGCGCCGTCATTATCGTACCAGGCGATCGTGTCGTCGCTGAAAGACGCACTGAGGACGTCTAGGTCGCCGTCCCCATCCACGTCCCCCACAAACACGCTTAGTGCTGCATCGGCCACCGTGCTGATTGTGTGCGGCGTGAAGCTCTCACTGCCGTCGTTCTCGTACCAGGCGATCTTGTCGTCATTGGCCGACGCGCTGAGGACATCGAGATGGCCGTCTCCATCCACATCCGCTGCAAACACACTCCTCGCATTATTAGCCGCCGTGCTGATGATGTGCGGTGTGAAGCTCTCGCTGCCGTCGTTCTCGTACCAGGCGATTTTGTTGTCACCAATCGAAGCACTGAGAACGTCGAGGTCGCCGTCGCCATCCACGTCCGCCGCAAACACGCTGAATGCAAAATCGGCTGCCGTGCTGATCGTGTGCGGTGTGAAGCTTTCGCTGCCGTCGTTCTCGTACCACGCAATCTTGTCGTCACCGGAAGACGCGCTGAGGACGTCGAGGTCGCCGTCCCCATCCACGTCGGC
>Ga0315336_1004475_pt1 | contig 16516 bp, 9 predicted proteins | sample ASW5metaG_FD_204512 | JGI IMG/M metagenome (GOLD analysis project Ga0315336, IMG submission 204512) | Ammonia-oxidizing marine archaeal communities from Monterey Bay, California, United States - ASW #5 | ecosystem: Environmental > Aquatic > Marine > Intertidal zone | place: USA: California...
TGCCTGTGACAGCTTGGCAACCGCGGCGGCTTGCCCGGCTTCCCATTCCAGGCGTGCAGCGTTTGAGGCGAGTTCGGCCACGTCACCAGCTTGTGCCACGAACTCGGCCCTGGCCGCGGCCGTTCGGGCCCGATAGGCCATCAGTTCGCTGTTGGCGGCTTTCAATTGCTGCTCGGCGGCCAGCAGATCCCGTTGCTGATGTCGCTGCGTTCGCTCGAGTTCGGCCAGACCTGCCATGGCTTGCTGAATGCCGGCATCCGTCGAACGTCCGGACGCCGCCGCAATCTGCGACAGGCTCAGTCGACCGCGGGTGTAGCGTACCTCGTCGATCAATCCGTGGAAGCGTCCCGTGCCGTCGGAGTTCCCGATTCGGAACAGCGCATTCTTCGATGGTGCGGCCAAGTCGGAAACATCCTGTTGCTTGCCACCGCGACTCACACGGCATGTCTGCAAGGCCGCGTTCGCGGTGAGATCCGCTGCGCAAAACAACAGCTCGTGCTCTCCAACGCGCACACACACATAATAATCGTGGCCTGTTTTCAGACGCATCCGCTGAGCGGCGGGAACCTCAGTCGACTCCGCCGTGGCCACATCGCGCAAGCGGCCATCCGCTCCGTGCAGACGCAAACGCAATTCAAATGTGTCCGCATTCAATCCACGATGCAACAGCGTCCAGCAACCGTCGAACGCGGCAATCGTCCTGTTGTAATTGCGTTGTGACACGTCGCAATGGATGAACGCTTCCAGCGTGAAGGTGTTGCTATAGAACTTCTCGGTCGTGTCAGCCGCCAGGTACGCGAAGCTGCGGTCCTGCTGAAACTCGGCGGCGAAGCGATTGTTGCCGCCCGTCAGCGGCAACGGATTGGGAAACGACTTCACTCCACCCGCCGGCGTGAACTCAAATGCACGCGTCACGGGATCGCTTTCGGTCACTCGCCGCAACGCCTGCCCGCCGCCGCGGGAATCCGCCAGAAAATCCGCGTCCTGCTGCCCTTCAAACCGCCACTCCGCAATCACGTCACCGGCTTCCCGAATCAGTCGTTTCGGATCGTCCGGAACATCCCGCTTCGCCTCGGCCACGTCGGCTGCAGCTTGTGCGAGTTGCTTGGAAACGGCAGGCAATGCCGATCGGCAGCGGGCCAGTTCGCTTTCCGCAACTGCCACGGCCGATGCGCGGCTGGCCAATTCAGATTCCACCGCAAAGTCCTTGAGTTCCGGATACCAGGCCACCGCCGGAAGTTGCACGGGCTCAATCCGCAATGCGTCACCTCCCAGAATCGCCGGAGCGTACGGGGCGATCGCCCGGTCGGTCTTGTCACGCGTATCGCCCAAGCGGTACACGAGTGTCTTTTCGTCGACATACGCGTCATAGATTCGAGCCAGCCCCGCCGCGATGGGAGACAACGACGCCCCGGAACCGGGTTTGTAGCGCATGTACTTGGTCAAGCGTGGACCGCCGGGAACGCGATCGTGCCGAAACTCCAGCGGCTCGAAAAATGCCCGGAAGGCAAAGTACTCATCCTGCGAAATCGGATCGTACTTGTGATCATGACAGTGCGCGCAGTTGAGCCGCAGGCCCAGAAAGGCCTTCCCCGTGTGTTCGACAAGATCCTGTTTCCAGGTGTCGTAATTCAGTGAAAACCAGTTGCGGACGATAAAGCCCAAGGCCACCGTCCGCGAATCGTCATCCGGATACAACTCGTCGGCAGCCAGCATCTCGCGGACCATCTGGTCATAACCCTTGTCCGCGTTCAGCGCATCGACGATCCAATCCCTCCAACGCCAGATGTGCGGATAGCTGTTGCGCACATCGTTCACCTGCCGTCTACCATACCAGTCACTGTAGCGCCAGATGTCCATCCAGTGCCGGGCCCAACGCTCACCGTAATGGGAACTGGACAGCAAGCGGTCGACAACACGTTCGTAGGCGTCCGGCGACGGATCCTCTACAAACGTCCTCAGTTCTGACCGCGTCGGAGGCAACCCCACCAGGTCCAGATACAGGCGGCGCAACAGAACCAGCTTGCCGGCCGGCGGCAAGGGGGTCAGATCCCGCGCCTGATGTTCGGCCGCGATGAAGGCGTCGATCGGATTGCGCACCCAGGCCGAGTTGGCCGGCCGTGGAACAGGCGGACGACGCAGCGGACGGAAGGACCAGTGCTCAGTCGGATCCGCTTCGGGTCGCTCATCAACGGGGATCTTGGCTCCCGACCGAATCCAGGCGCGGATGTGGTCGATCTGCGATTGTGTCAGCGGTTTACTGTCCGGTGGCATCCGCTGTTCGGCGTCCGCATGTGTCACCTTCCGCAGTAGCAGGCTGTTGTCCGTCGATCCGGGAATCACCGCCGGGCCACTATCGCCACCACGTCGCGCTAACAGGCCCGTGTCCAGCCGGAGTCCGGCTTCCTGTTTCAGCGCTCCATGACAGCCAAAACAGTGTGCGCGGAGTATTGGCTTGACGTGTGTGAGATAATCCGTTTCGGCCGCGTTGGCCGTCCAGGCCGCCAGTTGGCAGATCGCGCAGGCCAAGACGCATCGATTCATGCCCGGTTTCTCCCGGTTTCACACAATGGCCCGCCGCGCCCCGACAACAAATGTTTCCGGGTTTCAGATCTCGGAACAGGACCGGTCGGTCATGCCCATCGCGGCGTGTCGCCGGCAATCGCCCTCGGACGTTCCGAGCGGCCGGCCACCACAACTTCCACTCCAACTGACATTGTCGCTTTTCGGCGCTACGAATGTCAATCTGCGATGATCGTCTCCGGTACCAACGAACGCGCAGGCAGTCGCGACATTGGGTGGCATTAGCTGGGGGATGCTCAGGCCGGCAATCCCCTGGGCTCAACCGGTTGCGGCTGTCAGGAAACGCTGCAAGACGTTTTTCATGACCGCCGACGCCCCTTCGTCGACTGGCAAAGACAGTGTCCAACACAGTGATCCGGCGGCAAACACGCTTCCGCCCGAAGGAGTCTCGAACACGGTCATGTCGGCGCCCTGGCCATCGGGGTTCGTGCCTTTGGCCAGATGCTGGATTCCCTCAGGGGAATCAGGGCCGATCTTGTCCAGTTCATGCGCCGATGCTCCGCCAGGACACCGTTCGTGCAAGCTGTGTTTCCCGAACTCGTCTCCGTTGCTCAAGCCCGTTCCCGAAAACGCCCAATGCGTCTCGTCCAGAACACGGTAGGGTGCGCCGGTTTGAAACCCTGAGTGCGTGTACGCGACTCCCAGCAAATGCTCGGCTGACTCGCCCCGCTGCTGCCACTCGCCTTCACGACGGCAACGGATGGTCCACTCATCCGCGAATTCGACCTCCGCATACAATCCGCAGCCTCCGGGATAAACCAGTTTGCCACCCCGTTCGTACACCCAACTTTTCACCTTGTGGTACATATCGGCCGACCAGTACTCGGGATGGTTGTTCAGGATCAACACGTCGTATTCATCGATCGGCACGCGGTCAAAGTGCAGTTCCGTTTCTGAATACAGGTCGTAATCGAAATTCTCTCGCTCCAGCCATCCCAGCAAGCGCCATTCCCCGCCGGCGAAGCAGGAACCCATGCGACCGGGAATCGAATCCGTGATCTGTGCGTCCAGCGCGACTTCGCTGGCAGGTTCCGGCCGCTGAAAGGACAGCGGCGCGCCGCTATCTTCGAACGGCCAGGTATCGGGCTGCGTGTAGCGTTTCACTTCCTGGCGTGCATTGACGACCGGGCGATCCGGCAACGCGTCCTGGTTGAAGTAATTGCTGCGTCCCCCGAACTTGTTGTAAGCGTTCCAGGTAATGGTTGAGGCCAGCACGGCCGTCCGCGCCTGCGGCCTGGCGGGCGACACAATCCAGGGAAACGCACAGGACTGTCCGCCGCGCGTCGTGGCATGCAGATAATACAGACCTGATCTTGCCGGCGCCGGCAGCGCGTGCTTCTGGAATTGCAAAGTGTATCCCACTCGGTTCCAACCGACTCCGGTCTGAGTGAAATCGCCATCGGGCAATATCTGGGCCATCGCCCGCGGGCCATGTTCGTCACACCAGCCGAAGCTGCGAATGAACTGCTTGTCCCAACCATACCGCCACAGATCGAGTCGAAACTCCTGCGTGGCGTGGACGCAGTACTCCGAGGAATCGCCGCTGCGAACCCATTTGGGCCACATGAAACCACACATGCGATCCGACATCAGGCGGAACGCATGAGGCCGCTCGCCGTCGCACATCACCTCCACCGTCTTGGGCGTGAAGCCCGTCTTGGAAAGCGTGACACGATACAAGCCGGGTTGGATGTCTACAGAGATGGACCCCGAGGCGCGCGATGTGACCTCCACCGATCCCGCTGTATTGACGAACTCCAGCAACACTCCCGGTAGCGCCACGTAATTCTCATCGCTGACGTAACCGGCCAACATGTTCTATCCCCTGCAAATAATGGTGCCTCAACCACCGCCGCTCGGCCAACATACCACCGCGGCGGTCATGCAGGTAGGCAAGCGTCGCGGTATCCCGCAGCGGACACACCGCCCGCAGACCGGTTTGCTGTCGCGGGCCCAAGTCCAGTCGCGAAACGCGTCACGGCGCAGCGCTGGTTCTGCGAGTGATCCTCTGCGTCAGCTCGCGCTGGCAGCGGAACTGGCGGCCGCGGAACTTGCGGCGGCGGCGGCCGCCGCCTGCTGCGCATTGATGATGGCCTGCATATCCATCAACGCCTTCGCATCGGTAATGGCATCCAGGTTGTCGTCGAGTTGTACGAGTTCCAGGAACACCAGACTCGAGGCCAGGTTGAATGTGAGCAACCGACCAGGCGCTGGTGTCAATTGCAACATGTGCTCACGGTACTCCAGCACGTGCTCCACGATCCGCTGTGCGGGATGGCTCAGAAACGCGAGGATTGCCAACTCGTCATAGTCGCTTTGCCAAATGGAAACACCACTCTGACGGAACCCAGCGGCCAGTTCCGCGTAACGGTTGGCTGCGACGTGGGCATCCAGGCGAGCGAGGTACAACAGGTTGGCGGCGGTTTGAAGTGGATCGCCTGCCGAAAAACCGACCTTGTTCAGCGCCTGATAGATGTCTTCGATCGCCGAACCGATCTCAACGGGTGCGCCATCCTGTCCGACCAGGATCGCACAAGCCGGAAAGTCGTCGGGACCTGTCAGCCACCAGTGGTGCCGCTTCATCTCCTCGTAGATCGCTTGAAAACGCGTCACGACCGCGTCCGTGACCGGTTGCCGATCGTTCTGCAATCGTAGAATCAGAATGGCCATGGTCTCGTAGATGCCCCCGCGCCGCAGGTTGGCGCGCCGAAACAACTCACGGCCCTGTTTGACTTCGTCCAGGAATTCACTGGCGCTGTCGCCATTCAGTACCAGAATGGCACTGACGATGAACCGCAACGTCGAGGTGAGTTCTCCGAACCAGCCTGAGAGTTGCTTGATTTCCTCGGCCATCCGACGAATGGCCGAGGCCACCTCGGTGGGAGTCCCCTGGCAAGTGACCGCGGTCATGGCGGCGAAACGCAATGACGAGGCGTCACCAAACCAGCCGCGATCCGCATTGAGCGCGTCGTACAAAGCTCGAAACCGTGCGAGTGGATCTCGAACAAGTTTGGCGGGATCGCTCACCTGTGTGACCTCTTTCTGTTCATCGGTTTCTGTCAGTACCGCTGCGAACGCGATGCGGCTCGCATTGTCGATTCGGTTCCGCCCTCACACTGATGATGATCGGTCGGCTGGCGGAGATTGGCCAGCAAGGGAGCCATCTCCCGGTCAAAGTCGCGTTTCGCCAAGACCAGCACGGCAATCAGTGGAATCGCAACCAGCAGCAACCGCAGCGGCCCCACGAGCCACGGTTTCTGATATCGCAACCCAAGACACTCGGTCGTCCAGCACAAATGTGGAGCCAGCAGGAGCCCCAATGCGCGGCCTGTCGAGACTTCGCCAAAGAACCTCCCAATGAACACCAGGCCGAACAAACCAACAACTCCGATGGCGATGATCGGAGCCAAACCCGGATTGTGAGTCTGGCCAGCGCGTTTGGAAACGCATGCAGCTGCCAGTGTGGTGGCCAGCAGAACCGCAGCCATCGGAAAAGCCGCGGCGCCGCCCTTGACATAGCCCGCGAGCATCACGGTGACGCCGCTGCAAACAGTCGCCATGGGCAGAGCCAATGGAACGGACACTCCCGGAGATCGATCCGACAAACACGCCAGGGAAATCCACATTCCCCAAACCATCAAGCCGCAAATCGTAAGTACCCCGCTCGCCTGCCACACATCCCAGACTCTGTCGCTGCCACTCAAGTAAACCGAATCGTGCAGTAGTATTCTGGGAAGGGACAGGCACAAACTCAGCCTCAACAACCACGCAATCGCAGTGGGTACGCGCTGACAACCGGCGACCAGTTCGACGAGCAATGCGGCTGGAATCACAAGTGTCAACAGGCGTTCGAGGCCGTTTCTGGGGGGCCAGGCCAGGTTCAGGGGCAACATCCCATAGCCGACCACGAGACCGCCCGCCAGTGCACCCAGGCACGACAGCCTCAGCGATGGCCTGTTCGACAAAGTTCGAACTGCCGACATCGCCAGCAACCACACTGTGCTGACGATCACGGCAGCTCCCATCGCCTCCATGTAGACGGTCGAGTCGGGCATCACTTACTTTCGGACGCCCTCGCAGTCGATGATGATCAGAGCCTGATCTCCGATGGGTCCAATGGCGTTCTTGTCGAACCCATAATCGCTGCGCTTGACCGATAATTCCGTGGAAAACGCAACGCGTTTGACCTTTTTGAAGTCATGCTCTTTCCCACCCATCAAAACGAGCGTGATCTTTTTTGTTGTACCGTGCATCGTAAAATCGCCGGTGACCTGATACCCACCCTTGATCGCTTTGGTACTCGTGCTCCGGAATTCGATGGTGGGATACTGTTTCGTGTCAAAGTAGTCAGGCTGTCGCAGGTGGGCATCGCGGGCTTTGTTCGCGGTATCCACACTTGCCGTTTTGATCGTCAAGGCAAACGTTGATTTGGACGGGTCTGTTCTGTCGAGAGAGAACTTTCCTGAGACCTCATTAAATCGCCCATGAATCCAACTGATTCCGAGATGTCGCGCCTTGAAACTGACCGATGAATGTACCAGATCGTAATCGTATTCATCGGCGGCCGAGCAGGAATCGCCTGTACCTTGAATCAGCATTCCAGCCACGAGCGTCATCGCTCCGATTGAGAACATCTGTCGCATAGGTCTGTGCCTTTCCAACAAACTATGGTGTCGTGTCATGCTGATCAACCAGCAGGTCGCCGGCTATCGTATGGGCTAGCGGATCCGGAGTAAAGCAATCCGCGATTCCGCACATGGCAGCCGTGTGAGAGTGGCCGCGACACGTCCGTCCAGAATGTCGGCGCCAGCACGCGGGTTGGACGCTTGCACAGGCTTTTCCTGCGTGTTGCAGCATACAGACGAATCCGTATCGTCTGCCACGACTGTGTTCTGTGAAGGCGCTGTTCTGCGAACCGCTGTTGCAGCCGCCGCCGGAGATTGGCAGCAATTCGGCAGACGGAACGCTGGGTACCCCCATGGGGTTGTCCCGCCGCGTGCCTGGGTCGTCCTTTTGATCACCTGTTTCCCTATTCGATGGTCGAATCTCACCACGCTTTCAGGTTCTGCAACTGCGACCCGCATTCGGCGGCAGTTTGGCTGAGATTCGCGATCGTATGGCACCGTCAGGTCAGCTGACGTCCGATTTCCGCACTGACACCAATTGGCGCAGATATTCCATAAAGCCCGCTCGATTGGGGAGCACATTTGCAAATCGCCGCTGTTACCTGTTTTGCAATCAGTCCAGACCCATTTCGGCACACCAACAAGCTACCGTTTCCACTCAGCACTCCAGCCAGTGTCTATTTCCGATCCGATTCGTTCGACGGCAACGTCCGACAGGCCCGTGATGAATGCAACGCGCTCAATGTCATCACCTGCCATCGGTGCAGGATCAACAGGTCCGGCCCCCGAAGTGAGCGCCCGCGACGCGATGATCACAGTCCGCGATCTGGTCGTTCGGTTTGGCGATTTCACCGCCGTCGACTGCGTCGAATTCAGCGTCGGGCGGGGCGAAATATTTGGTTTTTTGGGACCCAATGGAGCGGGCAAGTCGACCACGATTCGTGTCTTGATCGGTTGTCAGCGACCGACCTCCGGTGTGGTGCACGTGGCCGGCTGCCGCCTGCCGCACGATCTCGAACGTTGCAAGCCATCATTCGGCTACGTTCCGGACGCAGACAACCACATCGACGAATTCACAGGTCGAGAGAATCTCGAGCTATTTGCGAAACTGTACCAATTGAACGACCGATTGGTCGTCGATCGACTCCTGTCACAACTCGAACTTGCGGAAGCCGCTGACGTGGCCGTGGCGAACTACTCGAAAGGCATGCGGCGCAAACTGCTCATCGCCCGTGAAATGCTACACCGGCCTCAGGTACTGTTTCTTGATGAACCGACCGCGAACCTGGACCCTCACTCGACCGCGCTGGTGCGCGAGTTGCTGCGCCAACTCGCGGCGGACGGCATGACGGTTTTCCTGACGACGCACAACATGGATGAGGTTGAGGAAATCTGCGATCGAGCCGCGATTCTCTGCCGAGGTCAAATGGTCGCTTGCGACACACCGGCGAATTTCATCAGTCGATATTCCGAATCCAAAGTCTCCGTCCAATACTCCACGAACGGCAAGACGCATCGACAACGATTCAATCTCGAGCGCGCGGAAGATCGGGGCCAACTGGCCGATATCGTGCGACAGGCGCACAACGTGCGGCTGAGTTCGGAAGAGTTTCACTTCGAAGATGTATTTCTGAAAATCACGGGACAATCCTACGCATGATGCTGCGACCCTCGATGTTGAAGACGCTGCTGGGCAAGGATCTACTCAAGCTGAAAAAGAACCCCAGCGCTTTGGCGTTGTTGGGCCTGCTGGTGAGCATTGCCCTGCTGATTTCTCTGAGCTGGGAGGATACGCCCGGTGCAGCCGACCGTGTGTGCTGGATTGTCTACCCAGCTTCCTGGGCCGACAGCCCCTGGACAAACCACTTGCACGGGCATCACCCTTCCAAACCGCGAACCCGCGTCGCCCCTTTACACGAACTGGCCGACGCACACGGACGGATGCAATTGCCGCCGCATGACTATGCCATTGAGTTGCTGCCACTCAAGTCGCCCGCGGAAAGCGACACGCAAGCCAAGGTCGTCTACCACTATCCTTCCGGCCAATATAGCGGAATCGCACCGGCGGCTGCCTGGTTCTGGTCTTCCTGGAAACAGTTTGGATCGACCGATGTGACTTACGACGTGGGATATGCACCGTATCGTCTTCCTCAGGCGTCGAACATGGCGTCACTGATTCGCAAACGGGCTATTGAGAGTGTCAATCTGGGCCTGATCGCGACAATGTTGCTACTGGGGGTGCAGTTCTTCACGTGTTGTCATCTGTACGTCTCGTTCAGCAGCCAGGACCGTGAACGCGGAACATTGATGGCCGTCGCACTGGCACCGGTGAGTCTGTTCGAGATTCTCACCGCCCGATTTATCTTTCATTTGACACTGGGAGTCTCGGTCTCGTCGCTGATCCTGGTGATCATCAACGGCCCGAGTTCCGTGCATGCATCGAGTTTCGTGGTGTTGATCTGCGTGGGTACAGCCTGGATGTGTGTGGCCACGATGATCTCGTCCTTTGCCAAGTCACAAAGCGTGGCCAGCATGCTGATGTTCTGCTACATGCTCGGAGGAGGCACACTGTTTTATCTGGCCACGCTGTTTCCCATTTTTCGCGTGATCCAGTTGGCGACGTTCGAAAAACATGCGGTAGTCCTGCTCTATGCATCGATCAAGACCGGCCAGCTTCTGGTGCTGCCCCTGGCCCTGTTTCTGGTGCTCACCGTCATCTGGGCGGTACTGGCGACGACCGTCTTCTCCCGCATGGGTTGGCAGTCCTGAGCTGCCGCCACCGCGCCCAGGCAACAGCGTCTCAGCAATCGCGGCGAACTCGGCGGCCGATCCAACAACCCGCCCCGTTGGTGAAAGATCTCAGTGCAACCAACAGGTTCCACTCGCTGTTACGGCTCCCGTTCCTGCCGCGGTCGCCTGGAAAGCTCTCGACACAAGGAACTATGATCACTCCAGCGTCGCACCTACCAACACAAGGCACAACATGAACGCGCCACCGAAAAATCCGGCCCACCCCCACACACATCATCATGCGCGTCATCGACCAGGCTGTGGTGTTGATCGTCAAGGCTTTGATCGTGCTGGGCGAACTGAGATCGCGGGATCCCAGCCGGGGATTCGGCCGCTTGCTGACACCTGATCACCGTAAACAATCGCAGATGCGCAATTGGCAGGCCGTGCTGAAATGGCCGCCACAGCGCCGGGTCGGATGTTTCACGGGAGTACTCATTGGACTCGTAATCGGGGGCGTGATTCTATGGTATGGATTGAAGTGACGCCCACGGGCGCATCACGGACGAGATCAACAGAACTCACGCGGCCGGCCTCGCGGCACCCGGAAATCTCGGATCGGTGACTCACTTTCCGTGGCTGGAACACGATGATTGTGCAAGTTTCCTGGTGCTGCGGTGCACCGGGTCCGGCTGAGCGATCCCGGCAGGACATGGTGGCCGTCGCATGAGCAGACGTCGAAAATCGTTCACCGGCGGGGCCGGGTCCCCTGTATACTCAACCGACAGACATTCTCAACCGACAGACATCTGCGGACGGACCCATGACAGCGGAACCGGACAGTGCGTGTCCCGATCCACCAGCGACCCGCCGTATCGCGCAGCCCCGTCCTCGGACAGTGGGCGTTTCGAGTGAACGCGGGCGAATTGCCGCCTACCGGTTTTGTCGGATACCGAGTTTCTGTGGAGTTTGCAATCCAGGTCACCAGGTCAAGAAAACATGAACGGCATACGAACCACAGTCCTCGTCACCGGAATCTGGATATGCGCGTGTGACGATTTCCACGCGGCAGCCTCGGAAGGGATCGAGGCCGTGCAAGCCAAATCACTTACACCCACGCCGGCAGCCGTTTACGACCCGAAGCAGTTTCTGCTGGCCGACGGTTTGGCTATGCAGCCGTTCGCGCTCGACCAGTTGTCAAATCCGTGCAGCATTGACGTGGACGATCGCGGGCGGGTGTGGGTTGGCGAGGCGGTCAACTATCGCAAAAAATCCCGCAAGGCCGGGGATCGCATTCTGATTCTCGAGGATCGTAACAACGACGGCCGAGCCGATCTGACCAAGGTCTTCTACCAGAACCCCGACATCGATGGCGTGCACGGCGTTTGCATTCTCGGCCACATGGCGGTCGTTTCTGCGCCCGACCGCATCCTGCTGCTGACCGACACCGATGGCGACGACAAGGCGGATCACAAGAAACTGCTTTTCAGGGGCAAGGTCATCAATCCGCTGCACGGCCAGCACGACCACGCGATTCACGCGGTGATGTTCGGCCCGGATGGCCGGCTGTATTTCAACTTCGGAAATTTCAATGCCGAGTTGCGGCGAGAAGATGGTTCGTTAGTCAAAGACATCTACGGATTTCCGGTCAACAACAGCCGTCAGCCGTACCAGGAAGGCATGGTCATCCGTTGTGAACTGGATGGCAGTCGAGTCGAAGTGCTGGGCCACAACTTTCGCAACAACTGGGAAGTCACGGTCGATTCGTTCGGCTCGATGTGGCAGTCGGACAATGACAACGGTTCTAGTTCTTGTCGAGTCAATTTCGTGATGGAACACGGCAACTACGGTTATCGCGACGAACGTACCGGCGCGGACTACAAGACGAAGCGCACGAATCTCGAGCGGACGATGCAGCGTCAGATGTGGCATCAGAATGATCCGGGTGTCGTACCCAACCTGTTGATCACCGGTTTCGGTGCGCCGACGGGGATCCTGGTCTACGAAGGCCGGTTGTTGCCAAAGCGGTTTCAAGGCCAGATGCTGCATGCCGAGCCCGGACGCAACACCGTGTGGGCGTTTCCCACACAACCAACCGGAGCCGGTTATGCAGGCCGGATCGTGCATCTCGCGCGGAGCCAGGTGGACCGCGACTATCGGCCCTGCGACGTGTCCGTCGCTCCGGACGGATCGTTGTTCATCGCCGACTGGTATGATCCGGTCGACTGCTGCCATCGCACATTGAACGACGCGGGTCGCTTGTTCCGAGTCGCTCCGCCGGGCCACACCTATTCACCGGTCAACTACGATTATGCCACAGGCCCGGGCGCGGTCACGGCATTACGCAGCCCGAATCTCGCGGCTCGTTACAACGCCTGGGCGGCGCTGAAGCGGATGGGCGGCGGCGCAATCTCATCCCTGCAGCCCCTGCTGGATGACCCCCATCCCCGGTTGCGCGCTCGAGGGCTTTGGGTGCTGGCGGAAATCGCCGCCACTCCGCAACCAGCCATCGACCGGGCGGTTCGCGACACGTCAAACGACATCCGCGCGCTCGCATTGCGGATCGCTCGACGCCACCAGTTACCAATCGAACCTGTGGTGGGCCGACTTGTGCGGGACAAATCAGCGCTTGTGCGCCGCGAATGCGCGGTGGCGCTGCACCGCATCAAATCGGCCGCAGCCACGCAACTCTGGGCCGAACTGGCCATTCAATACGATGGAAACGACCGTTGGTATCTGGAAGCGCTCGGCATTGGCGAGGTCGGCAAAGAGCAGGCGTGCCTGGAAGCCTGGCGCAATCGTGTGGCTGAGAACTGGAAGACCGAGGGCTATCGCGATATCGTCTGGCGTTCGCGTGCTCCCCAAGCCGCTCGACTGCTGGCAGATCTGCTGCTGGACCCCGACGTCCCCGCGTCAGAAGCCCCACGCCTGATGCGTGCGCTCGACTTTCACGCAGGTCAGCACAAACAGGCCGCGTTGGCGACGCTATTAGCGTCCAATCCCCAGCGGATTCCCGTCGCCTGGCTCGAAGCGTTCAAACGAGCCAGCCCGCAATACTTGAAGGCTCATCCTGAGATTTCGAAACAGGCAGGTTCCGTGCTGTTGACCAGTAAAGGCACAGTCACATTCGTTGATCTCGTGAGTCGATTCGGTCGGCGGGACATGATCAACCATCTGCTGGACATGGCGCAAGCGGCGCCCGAGTCCGAACCTGGAATTCGAGCCCTGGGACAAGTCATCGCATTTCAGGAATGGGATCCCATCTGGAAAGCTCTGGCGGACCCTGGTCGAGCCGCACCGTTCATCAAGGCCCTCGGCTACGTCGGCAATCAGCACGCGAAAAACTACCTGGCGGGAGTGGTGACGAACGAGGCTCAACCTGAAGCCACCCGGCTGCTGGCGATCTCAGCGATGGGCAACGCGCGCACTCCAGCTGTTGAACTCCGACGCCTCGTTCAACAGAAGCAGCTACCCCAGGAGTTCATGGCACCGGCAATCGCGGCGCTGCTGCTATCACCTTCACCCGATACACGCATGTTCGCCGCCGCGCAACAGCACTTGCTTGTGCCCGTCCAGGGTCGTTGGCCATTGCAAAAACTACTGGCTGCCGCTCCCAACCCCGGCAAAGGATTCACCGTGTTCCAAAAGGGTGGCTGCATCAAATGCCACAAAATCGGTGACCAGGGGCGCGACTTTGGCCCGTCGCTGTCGGCCATCGGCGCCAAGCTGACATCCAAACAACTGTTCGCAGCCATTTTGAAACCCAGCGAGTCCATTAGTCTGGGTTACGAGGGAGTGTCTGTACTGACGGACAATGGGAAACTCCAGACCGGCTTCGTCGCTGCCGAAACCAAAGACACGCTCACGCTCCGAATACCCGGTGGTTTAAAAATGGAAATTCCCAAAACCTCGATCGATTTCCGCAAACGATCCGACGTCTCGTTGATGCCATCTGGAATCGACGCCATCCTGAAGCCTCAGGAACTCGTGGACCTGGTTGGCTGGTTGAAAACACAACGATCCTCGACAAAGAACTGAACATCCTCTCCGCGTTCGCCGGACAGGTTCATCAGTCGTTGCCGGACGGACGCCAAAACGTTGCCAGCCGGCTGATGGGTCACACCGTCGCCTCCAGATAGGGGCGCATCACGTTTGTCATCCGACAGGCCTGAGCTGCGATCCAGATCTCGTCGGCGGTCGCCTTCCGCCGCCGGAAGCAGTCACGTAGTGCCTCGAGTGCGACATCCATGCCGATTTTGTTGCGATATTTAAAACGGTCTGCCACCGTCTTGGCCGGCGAATACACGTACACAGGCACACCCTCGACGGTGTGTGTCTGCACTCCCGTTGTCAGCGCCAGGCCGGAAAAGCGGACGATGCGGAGCGGGGGATAGTCGACGCGCGGCATCCGCGCCTCGGGGTCGATCGCCATCCAGACCTCGAATGGTGCCTGCGTCGCGAGTTCATGGAACTGCAGTGCCGAAACCAGACACAGCCCCCCCGCGGAACGCGCCGGCAAGCTTCGACCAGCGTTCGCCGCTCACTCGGTTCGTCATCCCGCAGCACATACAGCCCACGGCTCGGCCGCTCCAGAATCGCTTGGGCGTGGAGCTTGTTCAGGTAGGTTCGCGAAATGGCCAGGGCGGCAACGTTCCGGGGCCGTAGAACACGGGTGTGCTGAAACACCCGCAGAATCTGGTCTCGTTTGGTGGCAGCCATTGAGCGCGGCTGGTTCGAGCATCATAATCATACCGTTGCAGCATCATTCCGTTCGACCAGAGATCGGGATCGGCTTCAACCACGCCATCGCCCTGCGTGAGACGCCAAAACACGTGAGACGATCGAACCCCATCCCAGTCACAGCACACCGACCGTTCCCGGGAACATCCTCATGAAACGCATATCAACCAGCCTGGCGTGTCTGCTGCTGCTGTCAATCACCTCTGCGGCAGACAAACCGCCCGCAAAGCGGATTCAGCTGGGCGACAAGGTTCCGGACTTTTCCGTTGAACTGCTCGACGGAGCACAACACAAGCTCAGCCAATTGCGGAAGAACAAGAAGCTCAGCGGCAAAGGCGTGACCGTGCTGACGTTTTGGTGTTCGTTTTGCCACAGTTGCCGAGAGATCGACAAGCCGCTGCAACAGCTGGCAAAAAAATACCACGGTCAATGCCTCGTCCTGGCGATCGATGCCAGTTACGGCGAAACCGTCAAGCAGGTCCGTGGTTTCTGTCGCGAGAAAAAGCTGTCATTGCCGGTGGCTCTGGACGAATTCGGCAAGTCCGCCGATATCTTTGGCGTGACGATGACGACGACGACCGTGGTGATCGATGCCGAAGGCCGTCTGCGCTACATTGGACGTTTTCGTCAAGGCAACAAGACTCCCGCCGAAGACGCACTGAAATCCCTACTGGCGGGCACCGACGTACTGGTCCAAAGCACCAAGCCGCGCGGGTGACACATCCCTCGAGATTGACTCCCGTGTGGAGTCTCAGGGAATCCGCTGGTCCGGCGATCGCCCAACCAGCGCCACCGGCCGGTTTCGCAGCAGGCGGTTTCGCAGCAGGCGGTTTCGCAGCAGGCCCGGCGGACCGTGGAGCCCGCGCATCGCAACCCCGCGATGATCCGCAGCGGTCGTTCCTACGCAAGCAACGCCTACTGTTTGATGAGAATGTCCCCGTGCGTGTTTTTAAGAGTCATGCGAGGCGTGGTCGCGTCCAGGTCAGCGAAGTTGTCGATATCGGAATTCACCTGCAGCACGGGCAACTCCGACTTCAGTCTACCGAATTCCGTGCCCGCCTGGATGACCGGCTTGAGTCCGGACGGCAACCGCACCTCCAGAACACCAAAACTCGTCTCGGCATCGATATTCCGAAATGTGGATCCCGAAGACGTTATCGAAATACTCCCATGTTCGTTGCGGCACTGGATATTGGCCGCCGAAGATTCGATCCGAATGGCGCCGAATTTCGTCCCCACGTCGATTTGGCTCCCGCCCTGAATGATCACATCTCCATGCTGGTTTCGTAAACGCAGATGGCCGCTGGACTCCACGACTTCCATGGTTGAGAACGACGTCACCAGATCCAGTGCTCCGGCGATGCGTTCGGCGCGGATCGCTCCGTGACCGTTGCGGATTCGCAGACTTTGATCCACATCGAGCACGGTGACACGACCGAAATCGCTGTTGACTTCTACGCGGCCCGTCACATGACTCAACGTGACATCGCCATGGGACGCTTTGATCTTCAGCGCGCCGTCCACGCCGTCAATGGCGGTATCCCCATGGCTGTTGGCGAGCACGCAATCGGGCAGTTGGTTTCCATTCAAATCGCCATGTGCCATTTCGGCATCGACATGACCACCGAGATCGAACAGGCCCAGACTGCCATGACGGCATCGGGCTTTCGTGCCACCCGTCACGCCATGGATCTTGTTTTCACCGTGTGTATTGTTCAGCTCAACGCGCACGCTGGCCGGCACCATCAGAGCCACATTCGACACCACTCCCCGCAAGTCATCAACCGGCGGTTTGGGCAGCACGAGTTTCCAGGTGAACTGACCGTTCTTGGAATCGA
>Ga0315336_1004476_pt1 | contig 16516 bp, 12 predicted proteins | sample ASW5metaG_FD_204512 | JGI IMG/M metagenome (GOLD analysis project Ga0315336, IMG submission 204512) | Ammonia-oxidizing marine archaeal communities from Monterey Bay, California, United States - ASW #5 | ecosystem: Environmental > Aquatic > Marine > Intertidal zone | place: USA: California...
GCTCGGCCGAAGACCACAACCCAAACAGGCCGGGCGAGCGTGCGCGTCCCCGAGAGCGTGGGCATGCCTGTCCGCCTCAGCGAGAAACCAGTCATTGGACACCCCACAGGACGCCGATTGATGAAGCCACAGTTTGCACTTTTGCTCCTCTTGTTTCCTTCACTCGCTGCTGCAGCGCCGCCGTTGCGGGCGGTCGAGGGCTTGTTCGATCTCTCGAATTCCAGAACGCTGGGTCTGACCACGATTGCCGGCGAGCACGCGGAGGTTCACCACGCAACCGAAGAGAGCGGTTTTCGCTTCTCTCATCATCCGGGTCTGATCGTGTTCAAGGAGCGGATTTACTGCTCATGGTCAAATGGCCGATCGCATGAAGACCGGCCCGATCAGCGCGTTCTGTATGCATCCAGCGACGACGGCAAGACATGGTCGGAGTCCAAGATTCTGGCCTCGCCGCCAGAGACCGTTGACGGCAGTTGTGTCGCCACCGGATTTCACGTTCACGACGACACACTGGTGGCTTACTACACGCTGACACACGAATACCCGACTCACAATCTCTACCATGAAAAGAACGCGGCTTACGCGATCACTTCGCCAGACGGCGTGCACTGGAGTCAGGCCAGGAAGATCGCCTCCGGCTTCTACATAGAAGCTCCGCGACCGCTGTTGAGCGGCCGGTTGTTTCTAGGCGGCGAGCATGCCGGAGAAATCTGGAAATCGCATCAGGCACGCATGCGCCTGCTGTATTCCGACGCGCCGAATGGAATCGCCGGCTGGAAACCGTCCCACATCGACCCGTCCGCCGCGAAGCCGAACGGCCTGAAAGTGTTTGGTTATACCGAGCCCTGTCCATACATCCGAAAAGACGGCGTCGTCGTTTGTCCGTTCCGCAACCAGAGCGGATTCCTGTATGCGAGCCTTAGCCGGGACAACGGCGCAACGTGGAGCGTACCGCAGCAGACCAACTTCCCGGATTCGATGGCACGCTTCAGCACGGGCCGATTGCCGGATGGTAGAAGCTATCTCATCAACAATCCCGGCCCCGGCAGAATGAACCGCAGCCTGCTGACGATCGCGCTGAGTGACCATGGTGCGATTTTCGATCGCGCATGGATCATCCGAGGCGAACCAACGACGCAGCGTTTCCAAGGCAAAGGAAAACGCGACGGCTGGCAATACCCCAGTTCCGTGTTTTGGAAGAACGCGCTGTTCGTCGCCTACTCGGTAAACAAAGAGGACGTCGCCATCACGCGCATCCGATTGGACGCATTTGAGAAGAAATGACGGCCCGGTCACGAAACGAAACACGACCGGTTTCACTTTCAATCTCTAGACTAAGGGCAGAGTCGATTATTCGTATTTTCCAGTTTGACAAACGCGCAAAATCGGCCTTCGACGACCATTGACAGCTACAGACGTCGCTTGGTTCATCCAGCGGACGCCGCCTTGTCATTTTGTTGCCAAGCCGAAATTGAATCGACTAGAATAAAAGTCCGTTGCTCACAGCGACGACGGTTGGCCAGAACAGTGTCGCCACTCCATTTACTCAGGCGAGGACTCAACGTGCATCTGCTCGTGCATCTGCTCATTGCTGGGATGATCTGTGTGTCTGCGGAGACGCAGCCCTTGATCGTGGTAACCAACCTCGAACAGGTGGCCAATGTGCCAGCCGATGTGCGTGGGCTGAGAGTCCGATTGCCGAATCCCACCGACGCAGACATATTGGCCGCTGTTTTGAAGCACGCACCCCACATTCTCCGTCTTGAAATTGACCACCCGGGCAACGGAGTGCCCCTCAAAGCAATCGAAATGCTATCCAGATTTCAGAAGTTGGAACATCTGGAATTTGTAGGGGATGCAAATCTTGACGACAAGACGTTCGCCCTGATCGGAAAACTGGATCGGCTGAAATCACTCCGCTTGAAACTGCCGTGACCCAGCTTTTCTGACGCCAGGCTGGCGTCACTTGGCGGGATGATTTCGCTCAAGAAGCTCGATATGTCCGGCTGCAGGGGAGATCATCGCATTCACGAACGCAAGGTTTGGGCGGCCATTCGAACACAGCGCAAGGCGATGGAAACAAACAAGCAGCAGGACTTGCCCAAGCCCTAGAGTGTTCTGTTTTCGGATGGAGCTTGTGGCCACGGGGTGTTGGCGGCCTATCAGCACGGAATCTCAAAGCCATCCCGATCCTTGGGCGACCGTTTCGGCGGACGCGAACCGAGTATTGACCGGACTTCGGTCAGGTCGATGTCCTTGCTGCGTGGCCGCTCGAGCGGTGGAGATTGCGCCGAGCTGTTATCACCGTGCATGCTTTCAGGTTGCATTCTCAGTCGACTCCGTTCCAGGACCGCGTAGGGTCAAGAAACTCAGCCGAACTCAAAGTGTCGTCAGCTTTGTGACTGAGGTGGATACAAAGCGACATCCGGTACGGCACCGCGATGTGCAGCTCAGCGACTTCGGAGCTGCAACGGCTGAGGGAGTTGGGAACGGCCTCTGATCGCGGCTGAATCCGTGGCCCTGACCAGCTCGGCCTCTGATGCCCACGTTTCCCATTCACTCATGTGACACGTCACGGCATCAGCCCGTGATCAGCAAGGGTGGGTGTCCCCTTTGTTCCCCGCAGATGTTTCACATTGACAGCGGGCAAGGAAAGCGGGCAACGCGTAGATTGTGCGTCATGATCGCATTGGTTCGAATGGCGCGATCCACAGCTAGTCGATGGTAGCGCCGGCAATCGCTGGAGATTTGTAGGCCTTCTTGATCAGCTTCTTGAGCGTCGGTACATGGACGTCTTCGTACTTCTTGATGTAGAGACATGACTTGCCGATCTTGTGCTTTCCCAGTTTTTCCAGCAGGGCGGCTTGCTTGTCCAATTCGCAGTGCAGGTAGAGAACCAGGTCCTGTTTGAGAGAAGAGAAACCGACATGGAACCAGTCGCCCTCGGACGTTTTGCCACGATAGTGAAAATTACCAAAGCCGACCTTTGTCTTGCCCCACATGACGGCCGGTTCCCCCGTCAGCTCCTTCATCAGCTCGAGCACGGCCAGGCAATCAGTGCGTTTCTGGTCGTCTTTAATGCTGGCAAGGAATTTTTCAACGCTGGCAGCGTTCTTTTGTATTTTCGGTTTTGTCATTGGGGTCCCCTCGTGGGTGCAGCAAAGGGGTTGGGTCTCCTTTTGTGGGCGAAGTGCATGCAGGGCGGTCCAGTCGCAACGTCCGCTCCGTGATTGGTTCCCACATCGCTCGATCGTCCGAGGGAGAACATGGCCGACGCCGCCCCAAAACGAAGCGAAACACGCCGAACAACCATGAGCCGATTCTACTCGAGCGGTGGTCGAATGAAAAACCAAGGCGTGCCCGAACGGCCTCTGCGGTCACGCTGTGGCGGACGTCTCTGTTCGATCAGACTGGAACCAGCATGCAAGCAAAACAGACCCCTGCGATTCAGCCGACGAGCGCGAAGCCAAACGGGCGCGGATTTCGGATGCGAGTGGACAAGGTGATCCGATGAATCCGGTAGGGAACCGTGGCAACTGCCAGGAGGGCGGCGGGATACAGAGATGGCTCAAGTGACCAGTCCAACGTGCCGTCCTTAAAGAGCGTCAAGAACTGGGTCGGAACGCAGGCCACCATCGAAGTGGGCCATGTGGCATTTCGGTGTTGTGCGGCACTGAGCCGTCAATTTTGAAGTAACCCACTGAGTAAGAGGCCGAAGCTCAATGCGGCCGCAACTGCGAGCACCGTACCAGCGACAACTTCTCTGTCTTTCTTGATAGAGCCGAATGCGTCTATCGTCGACTTGCTCCGCGAAAGGGGAAGCGCCGGGCACGAAGGCATGACAGGCGACACCCGGTGTCCGCTCGAACACACGTAAGTCCAACGGTGCCCCAGCGTATTCGAGGGACTGCTCATTTCCAGAGGTAGGCTGCGATGGCGTTCCGCTCGCGGATATAGAGCCGCTGCCCGACGATGGCCAGGTGCCCCCAGGTTTCCTCCATCGATATTTTTCGGGAGTCCGCCAGGACGAAACGATCGGGATCGGCATGTATCAACAACAGCTGACCGTCGTTGGTCAGCGCCAGGATGCGGTCCTTGCGCCAGACCATGCTGCAGTATTTCCCGAACGGACGGTTCGAGGTCCAGTTGATCTTGCCGCTCCGCAAATCGATGCAGGCGATCCGTCCGTTCTTCAAGTGGGCATAGGCGAAGTCACCGACAACAACAGGCGATGACATGTATATGACCAGCTTGTTCTTCCATCCGTCGGTGATCGTGAATTGCTTGTTCTGATACGTCAGAGGGTAGTGCGCCGTCCGGCTGGCCCGCGTACTCGTGAAAATGCCGTCGCGGTAGACAATCGGTGCCAGGATACATCCCTGGTCATAGCTGTCGAGCACGCGTGTCCAGAGCACGTCTCCGCCAGACGGGTCGACACCCGCAATGGCATCGATGTTGGCGACCAGCAATTGCGGACGGCCATGGACCACGGCGAAATCGGGCGAGGAATAAGACCCCTGGCCCATTTTCTCGTTCCCCTTTCCGTGGCGGACCAGGCAGCGCCACAGACTTTTGCCGGTCTGCTTGTCGACCTTGACGAACGAATCGGCTGTTTGGACGTAAACGCCACCGTCGACGACCAGCGGCGAACACACGAATCCCAGTTCCGGAAGCGGAGTCTTGTATCGCGCATGAAAATCGGCCCGCCAGCGCTCGGCACCCGTGTTCGGGTTCAGACAAACGAGCAGGTCCGGCATGCCGGCGACGAACAAACGCTCGCCGTCAAGCGTGGGAGTCGCGCGAATCCAGCTGCCCATGCTGGTGCCCAGTCCGGCCACCTTCATGACGCCTTTCCACTCGGATTTCCAAATTTCCTTTCCCGTTGTCCGATCCAGAGCACGCACTCCTTCGTACGCGTTGTCCCGGGTGTACGTCACGAAGACCTTGTCATGCGACACGACAGGACCGGAGTAGCTCGGCGGGAGTTCGACGCGCCAAAGTGGCTTGAGCCGTGGTTCGCTGAGGCTGTCTGGCCAGGAGCCGCTGAGCACCTTTCCATCCCGGTTCGGTCCCCGCCATTGCGGCCACGTCTGCTCATCAGCGGCCCGCAGCCGTGGGCCACCTCCGTTGATCAACAAGACGCCGGCCAGCAGGACCGAGACCGTCAAACGCGAGATCGCCATGCGTGTTCTCCCAGCTCGTTCCATTCCACGTGGTCAGAATGATTCTGACCGGTCCCGCTGGTGACATCCAGCCCGGGACTTGAGATTTGAACTCGCCAGGTCAGTGAACCGGGCCGCGCTAGATCAGCCCCGGGATCGGCTGTCCGCTACCCAGCATCGGGATCGGCCGCCCGGCTGGATCGTCGAACGACGTCTCGGGCTCGATACCGAGCACGTGGAAGACGGTGGCCATCAGCTGCTGGGGCCCCACCTTGCCGCTGGCGGGCACCTCGGCCTTCGGCGACGACGTGCCGATCACCTGGCCCATGTTCAACCCGCCGCCGGCCAGCGCGAGCGTACTCAGGTTTCCCCAATGATCACGGCCGGCGTTCTTGTTGATCCTTGGCGTCCGACCGAACTCACCCGAGATGACCAGCAGGATGTTCTTGTCCAATCCACGCTGATACAGGTCCGATAAGAATGCCGAGACGGCGCGGTCCACTTCGGGGCCACGCCCGTTCATTCCGCCGGCCACGTTGCCATGCATGTCCCAGCCCTGCAACGAAACCGCCACGAAGCCACAGCCGACCTCGCACAAACGGCGGGCCGTCAACATCGACTGGCCCAATCCTCCACCGTATCTTTCCACGACCTTCGGATCTTCACGTTGCATGTCGAAGGCCCGCGTGGCCTTGCCCAGGATCAGGCTGAACGCCTGCTGGTTCATTCCGTCCATTCCTTCCATCATGCCCTTGGCGTCGACATTCCGGCGGATCTTGTCGAGTCCCTTCAGTAGCGAACGCCGGTCTTCCAGTCGCGGCAGCTGGGTCGTCAGTTTCATGTTCTCGCGTGCCGGACCACCGGGAGTAAACGGACTGTACGCCTTGCCCAACCACGCCGAACCGGGAATGACCGGGGCATCGCTGTTGAACCCGATGTTGCCCATTTGCACGTACGTGGGCATGCCCGTCTGCGGATGATTGGGACCCCGCACGCGCGACGTGATCGAGCCCAGTGAGGGACGATTGCGGGGAGCGTATCCGGTGTTCACCCAAAAAGCGCCCGTGTTGTGACTGCTGCTGGGAATCTGGAAGGACCGCACGAACGTCATCCGGTCGGCTTGTTGGGCCATGCCCTGGAAGTGCCCGCCCAGCGTCACGCCGGGCAACCGCGTCTGCACTTCACCGGAAACGCTGCGGTATTCTTTGGGAGCGGTCATCTTGGGATCGAAGGTCTCGATGTGCGTCGGACCCCCGTTGAGCCACAGCCAGACCACGGAAGTATCACGGGTGACCTCGGACGGACTGGCAGCCCGCGCCGCCATCAGGTTCGACAGCGTCAATCCGCCAAATCCCAGGCCGCCGACCTGCAACGCGCTGCGACGCGTGATTCCCGCACAGTTGGTCGCCTTGTCACCAAACAGAACGTTCAGCATGGATCAACTCCCTTGCCCGGTGCCCGTCCCGACAGCCGTATCGGCCACACATCAACCAATGTTGATATTCTAATTTACCCCCGGAACACGGCGGCCGCAATGTCAGTCTGTGTCGTATCTCGCATGGTGGCAGCCGATCAGGCTGATCTGTTGCACCAGCAGCCGCAGTGATCTTCGAGGCGGAGCCGGGTGTCGCCGGTTCACCATTTGCGTCAGGCTGCGCCACAGGCGTGCGATCGGCCAGCCGACGCCTTAGCGAAACCGGAAGGAGAACAGGTCGGCGTCCTTGAGCACGAAACGCAGTCGCACGGAAGTGCCCGCCAGTGGCTTCACACTTTCGCCGTCTTTCCAGGCAACGGTCCGTGCAATCTGGTCGCCGAACACTGCGTGGCAGTCGCTCAGTGCGTGGCCAGGAAGCGGATTTCCTTGCGCATCCTGGACTTCGATTTGGATGCTGCCGGCCGCCGAGGTCGAGTAGTTGATCTCGAGCTGGCTGCCCTGGAAGACGATCGGCTTTGTGACGAACGCGCCGCCGCTCAACGGAGCCTGAATGGAAACGAACCCATCGACGCGGATCGAGTAGCGTCGAAAGTTCTGGCTGTTGCCGGTCCAGTAGCCTTCGATGGCGTAGATCGACAGTTCGTCGGGCGCTTGCGGCAGGTCGGACTTCGTCGGCAGGATGCCCCAGGAGACCAGGTTGTCTCCGTAGACCCAGGAGTTGGTACGCGATGGACCGGGCCGAATGATGGCCTCGCCCCAGCGTTTGAAGGTCAGTCCGTCGCGGCTGGTCATCATCAGGGCGTCTGAGACCGCACTGCCGTAACGTGGGGACGCCTGGGCCCGCGCCTTGCGTTCTGCGAGGCCCGACAGTTTTTCAGTCGAATCGACCCAGCCGCGGTCGGTGTACCGTTTCGGGAAGCCAATGAAGATGTGCGGAGCGCGGGCGTACGGCACGATCTGGTTTGTGTACAGATGCTCGTGTGGGGCGCCGGGATACTTCAGCCACTTGGGCTTGGTCCATGTGAGGAAGTCGCGCGAGGTGGCCGTTTTGATTCCGCGAATGCCGCCGCGGCCCGGTAGGCCGTCGTGAAAGTCGCGGAAGTAAGCACGGTATTCGCCCCGTACGGAATCCCAGAACGCAAGGTTTTCGGAATCGAAGTACCCATCGGTAATGATCAGCTTGTCGCCCAGCCTCGAGAAATGAAAACCATCTGGCGATTTGAGCACGAACAGTCCACGTTCGCCTTTGACGGGCGAGCGAACGATCGCCTTGTACCGCGCATCGGGGGGGCAGTTCGGATTTGTGTCTTGGAGAATCGTGGTGTGTCCGGGATCGATGCGAACACCGGCAACGGTGTTGCCGCTCAGAACGATGTTGTTTTGCTTCGAGCCGTTGAACTCGACGAGACCCAGTTCCGGCTTCGTAAAATGAATGCCATCGGTACTCTCGGCGTAGCACAGGTGTCGACCGCGTGGTTCCTCGATCCGCCCCTTGCGGTTCACATAGTGGTTGGCCGTGTAGTACATGCGGAATCGCTGGCCGTCATGAAACAGCGAACTGTAGGCACAGGCGTTGCCTTCCCACGCTGCGTCCGTGACCAAAGCCACGTTGCGACGTACCGGCTTGTGCAACTGCAGCCGCAACGCAGAACTCATGGTGTCGATGAGGTAGTCGTCGATCATCAATTCCCGTCGGGAGCCGATATCGATGGGCTCATCAGCCGTGAGCGAGACCGTCAGGCAGAGAAACGCGAGAAACGCAGGCAAAATTTTCATGGCTATTCACGCATCATGAACTTGTGGCGAAGAACGAGCGTCGAACACTGTCGATCATAATTCGGACCGCCGTGTTTTGCACTGGCTGGCAACCGGGGGCCGTCGAAAACCGGACAACTCGTCAAAGCCACCCGACATCCGGTATGCTCTCGGAAACGTGCCGGCAGCCATCGACTGGGGTGAATGCGTGTGTTTCACAATGCACGGATTGGCAGAAGAGGACACCCCGGTGTCATGTGCCACCAACGGCGAATCAGGCCTCGACAACACAGGAAACCGGACCATGCAACACTTTACGAACATGGTCATGACAAACATGGTCATGATCGCAGCCGTGTTGCTCGCGTCCGCGGTGGCAGCGGAAGAGCGCCCGGCCGCGCCGATGGCCTTTCCCGCGCAGGAGGGCTTCCAGCAGGCTCCCGCTTTTCCGGGCGCGGAGGGTTTTGCGAAATACACCGCCGGGGGACGGTATGGTCGCGTGCTGCTGGTCACCACGCTCGAGGACTACGACCCTGAGATAGACGCTCCGATCACCGGGAGCTTGAGGAAAGCGATCGTGACCGGCGGACCGAGAACAGTCGTCTTCCGCGTGTCGGGGACCATCGAACTCAGGGCTCCGCTGGAAATCTACAAGCCGTTCCTGACGCTGGCGGGACAGTCGGCGCCCGGAGACGGCATCTGCCTGAAGAACTACGGAGTGGTTGTCCGCACCAGCGAAGTCATCATCCGTTATTTGCGGTTTCGCCCAGGCGATGAAGTCGGGAAACGTCAGGCGGCACTCGGCAAACCGTTCAACACGGATGCACTGCAAATCCACGCCGGAGACTGGATCGCTGGACGCACCCGGTCGGGACATACGCGGAATGTCATCATCGATCATTGTTCGTTCAGCTGGGGGAGTGACGAGACGGTTTCCATCCCGGGTATCGGCACGGCGACGCACAACACGGTTCAGTGGTGCCTGATCAGCGAGGCGTTGAACAACAGCACGCACAGCAAGGGACCGCACGGATTCGGTTCGATCATCGGGGGGAAAAACGCGAGCTTTCACCACAATCTTTACGCACATCTGACGGAACGCGCCCCCGCGATCGCCGCCGATATCGGCGACTTCCGCAACAACGTGATCTACGACGCCAAGGGTTTTGGTTCCGGCAACTTCAATTATGTCGGCAACTACATTCGACGCGGCAGGGGACGGTTCGCATTCTGGTGGTGGGGCTCCAGGCCGTACCTGGACGGCAATTCGATGGACGGCGCAGACGACAGCAGCCAACACAGCCTGTTTCCGGGGTTTCAACGCGAGAGTCACCGCAGCGGCAAGCAGCTTCCGCGCGACAAGCCGCATGCGATCCCCAGCTGGGCCCAAGTTGCGACTCAATCTGCAAAAGACGCGTTCGAGCGGGTTCTCACCGAGGCCGGCGTCACACGTCCCAGGCGGGATGCCGTCGACCGCCGCCTGGTGCAACAGGTGCGTCGCGGCACGGGGAACATTATTGACTCCCAAGACCAGGTCGGGGGATGGCCGGAGTTGAAATCCGCCACCCCTCCCGAAGATTCGAATCGCGACGGCATGCCGGACGCGTGGCAAGTCCGGTATGGTCTGGACCCGCACAGCGTCGATGACGGACCGGCATTCAACGACGCCGTGTGGTATCCGAACAATGAGGCTTCCCGCGATCTCGACGGAGATGGGTATACCAACCTGGAAGAATACCTCAACGGCACCGACCCCACGCGCCCGAACACGGACCTGAAGGTCAAGGACCCCCAAGCCGCATCGAAATGGGCGCCGCCGGCCGGCTGGTTCCGCGGCTACGACTTCCGCACGCACCGCCACACGCGTTGACTGCGCGTCGGGTCAAGCTGTGTTCTATCCCCGTTGTTCTCGGAGGTTGCATCGTGATGGCCCTGGGCTTCCAGCGCAGCCTGAAACTCTCTGACGATGGACTCACGGTTCCCCGGTTTCGTCTGCAAAGCGCGCAGCACAATCGACATCAATTGTCCGGTGTGCTCGACACTGTGAATGAGGTTATTCGCAACATTCTTCAAGCAACGCAGAGAATGCTTGCCCGAGGGCAGCGATTCGTTGGAGAGGATTTCAAACAGAGTCGCACCGCAGTGATCGACCAGTGTCCTTTGCGTGATTCGTGTGTTGTCGCGAACCGCGAGTTCTGGTGCTGCATAGGCTGGCGTGAAACCGGCTTGTTCGTGAGAATGCCCGAATTTCGCGATCGCTACCTGGGCAAGACGGATCCCCGCAATCCGCTCGCGTCACCCGTGTTTGGTGATTACCGCGGCCTGCCGCCGCTGCTGATTCCGGTTGGCGAGCACGAGATGCTCCGCGACGACAGCGTCCGAGTGTCACAGAAGGCCCGTGCGGACGGCATCCGGGTCAAGTTGGAAGTCTGGCCGGGTATGGTCCATGTGTTCCAAATTCGCCGACTTCCAGAGTCGCGCGCGGCGATCCAGCACATCGCTGACTTCATGCGTTCGTGCCTGCCTCGCCCGCGCTAAAGCCGCCCGCTACCGCCGCGATTTGTGAGCATCACCGGCCCGGTTTGCTGCGGTTGGTTCGCCGAGTGCGTCTGCGACACGCCAGCTGAGCGTCTTGACTACAACCATCGCCGACGGCATAGTGCCTTGGACACTCAGACCCCAGCCTCGTTTGCAGCCTGCTGTGTTTTGCAGGACTTGGCGACGCTGGAGACTTCGGATTACCGTTCCACCTCGGAATCCATTGTCTCTGACTCGGAGCGGTACAACTTCCGGGGGTAGATCTGCGTCACCCGTGTGCCGCATCATCCTGAAGATCAGACCTCAGATTTGGACACACCATGCACTTCGATTTATCAACAGCTACACGAACATGCGTCGCACTTTGCACAATGGGCTTTGCAACGATCGCGTCAGGCCAAAGCACCATCCAAGAAGCTCAATTGATTCCTCGCTCCAAACGAGTGCTCACGCTTGAAGAACAGCAAGCACTCACACCTCGGCAAGTCTATGGACTTTTGAAAGCCGGAAATCAGCGATTTGTCGCTGGAACGTTGACACAAAGAAATCACACCAAACAGATCCGCGACGCGGCGGCCGGCCAGTTTCCCAAAGCGGTTATTCTGTCGTGCCTCGACTCGCGGATTCCTGTCGAGGACGTTTTTGACTGTGGTATCGGCGATCTTTTTGTGGCCCGCGTGGCCGGTAATTTCTCCAACACGGACATCCTGGGAAGCATGGAATTTGGCTGTAAAATCGCCGGTGCCAAACTCATCTTTGTGCTGGGACACGACAGTTGCGGTGCGGTCAACGCTGCGATTGACGGTGCTCAACTGGGGAACATTACCAGCATGCTCGCCAACATTCGTCCAGCAGTTGACGGCGTCAAATACGCTGGTAAGCGGCGCAGCGACAATCCGAAATTTGCGCGAATGGTCACCGAAGCCAACGTGCGAATGACCTTGGACTCCATCCGAAAAAACAGCCCTGTGCTCAAAGATCTGGAAAAACGCGGGAAGATCATCATGGTGGGCGGTGTCTACGACATGAAACAGGGAAAGGTGTCGATGATCGCGTCTCCCCCCCAAACTAGGAAATGATCGTACGCGGCCTTGACCGGCAAATCGCTGGCACGCGTGTTGCCGACTCTCCCAGGCCAACACGGCGGGAGGGGGGGGCTGCGGCGAGTGAATTCAAAGTCGGAACCCGCAGCCACCGCGGCAGATCATCGAGTTCCAGAATGCTCAGTCCGAAGCCCTGCTGAAGAAGCTCGGTCGCAAGCGACTGCTGCTCGACAACGATCAACGTCGGCTGAGTTCCTTAACCCTACGGGTACCTGTCTCAGCCCCAGAGACGACTCAGCCGTTCGTTATCAGGCACATCGAGGGGGAACTGTTTGCTGGCGGGATGGTCTTCGATACCTGCCAGTTCTCGTAGCGCCGTGTGGATGTGCTCCGGTCGAACACGAATTCCAGTCTCTGTGCTGAGGGCGAGCGTGCTGGCATCGACCGGCACCAGGAACTGTTTTTCGTCGGTGGCCCCGATCACGCGATTGCCTTTGATTCCAGCGCCTAAGAACATGATCGAACCGATCGACCAGTGATCCTTGCCGTTGCCCTTGTTGTACAGCGGTCTTCGACCCATCTCGCTCTGAATCACCACCACCAGTTTGTCGCGAATCTGCAGCTCCTCGGCCCTGCGTAGCAGGTCGTCGATGCCTGACAGGAATTCGGGGATCAGTCGCATTTGGTCACGATCGTTGTTCGCATGACTGTCGAACTGACCAATCGATAAATTCGCTGACACACAAATGCCGGCCTTGAATGCTGCGAGTGCGATTTCGGCCTGTTGGGGTAGTCTCCCTTTGGCGACACTTCTGGAGACGAATGGAGCCACCCGCTGAAGGGCTTTCGAGTTGAGCTGCGCCGCATACAGCATGCTCTGAGCACGCTGACGACGTGGCAAACGCGCGGTCCTGCCCCGAGCTGTGAACTGCGCTTGTAGTGCCTGCTCAATACGGTCGATAACGAAGTCGTCGTGGTACGGAGACTTTGCCACACCGTGCACGGCGTCGGCATTGGCCAGAGACGAGAGCGATCTCAGATACGGGACACGAGACATTGGCACCAGGTTTCCGGTGCCGGAGTAGTTACCAAAGGTGAGGAAGGCCAGCGGGCATTCCGGCCCCTTGCAGGCCGCGACCAGTGCAGCAAAGGTCGGATACGCCTGGCTGTCGAGCTTGCCCGTCGCCATGTAGCGCGAACAGGGCGAGTGGTTGTTGACGGAATAATCGAGACCGTTGACGGTAAGCACTTCCTTGCCATACCTGGCATAGAAATCCGCGTTGCTCATCCCCTTGTCGATGTGTCCGGCGATGGGGGCGAATACATGCTCACCAGCGGTGAGGATGTCTCCTGCCTTATACAACCGGTTGATCTCGTTGGTGCCCTTGGGATCCATCATATACGTCGTGTCCCAACCGCCCGAGGCGTTGAAGACGACGTAGTACGGTCCGTCGTATTTCGGGAGCTCCCGTTTGGGGACCTCGCCGAGCAGCATCCGAGTGTTCACCGGGACGGCAAAGCCCAGACCGGCGAGGGCGCAGCGTTTCAGGAACTTGCGTCGTGTGTTCATGGTCCCGTTCTATGTTGTATCAATGCGGGAATGGTCCAATGCATTGGCTGCTGACAGGGCGGACTTGTTATCGAACCGTGCTGGACGGTTCCGACTCGCTGGTAGCTGGAATTCGATGCTTGGCGGATACGTGTCATTCGTACAAGAACTCCTCCTGCCGTAGCAGATAGGTCACGACAGCTCGCCATGCTCGCAGGGTATAATGAGGGTCGGCGGATCGCGGTCCATCTTCCCGGATCGCACGGCAGTGGTACTTCTCGCGGGGGTCGATCCGTTGTCCCTTGTCGGATCTGGTTTTCGCATCGTTGAGTATCCCGGCAAACAACTGATACGTTCGCTCGACTTCCGGGGCGTCGACGGAATCGAAGCGCCCCAGTAGACGCTGGTGCAGGTGCACAATCGCCTGGCGGATCCGCTTGTCTGAGGACTCCTTGCCAGGCACCACATCGGCCTCAACACTTGGGAACAGCTTTCGTTCACTGGGTTTCAGAGCAAAATCGGCGGAGACGTTTTTGCAAGCGACCTCGTTGGCCATGATCCGCTGGATCGCTCCCATGGCGCCGCTGGGATTCACGATCCTCTCAGTGACTGACTTCGAATTAATGCCCCCATACAGAATCTGCATGTGAGATTTCAGACGCCCCCAACGCCTACCAAACACAGCCTCAATCTTTCGCTCAAGTTGCTCGGGGCTCAACAAATGGACGACCCCGATATCGTCGAGTTCCGCTCGGCGGCGGGGATGCTCGGCCACCGTGGCGAGTCCATCTGCCCGATAAAACGGAGAAAAGACAAGCCCTTTGAAAGCCGCTTTCAGGTTGAAATCCGCTCTGGCAAAGTTGGCTGAGATCTCTGAAATTCCAGCACGTTGCATTTGATAGGCGCGGCGGCGGGAGGCGAACAACGGGTCATCGATGTCTTGTGGCGGGACTAGAACCTTGCGCCCCGTCAGGATGTAGTACACGTGTTCGACCATGGCGACCGCGAATCTCGGATCTTTGGCCGTCCGCTCACCCAGCCATTGCAATGACCGCCATCGTTCCGTTTCGGGAAGGTCTTCTCCCTCGAAACCTGGCCCGAACATGTCGCTGAACCATCCGTCTTTCCGAGGGCTGTAAGGGCCGTTGTCAAGTGTCGCGCCGGTGTCGTAATAGTCCTGGAACAGCCCTGCGACGGGATCGACCGTCTTGTGACACACCACGCACTCGGCCGCCTGCATGGTCGGGATCTCGTACGCCACATCGACTGCCGCCGCATCTGTCACTCGAGGCGCGAGCCCCATAATATCGACACCGAGAAAGTGCTGATAATACATCCTCGACCGCAACCGATTCCGATTTGTTTCCGTGGTGGGATACCGCTTCAGCCAATGGAACGTCGTCAGCATGCCAGCGTGACCGTGAAACCCGGTCGGAGTCTTCTGGTCCGGCTTTCCGTCTCGAAAAGTGAGCGCTTCGAGTCGGACGGGCACGAATTCCATGAAGTCGTCCACATCCTTGAAACGGTCCTTCAGTTTGTCATAGATGCCATAGCCGCGTGCCGTGTAAGGCGAGACCAAGATATAGTCGGCTGTCACGATCTCGGTAAACGGGCGATCGTGGCGAACGATGTACTCGATCAGCTCGAGCGGTTCTCGGAGAATTGCCGCCCGGTAGTCGCCTGTCAGCTTATAGAGTGCCTGCCGACGTTCTTTTTCATCCTTGATCTGGCTGAGGTCATACTTACTTGTCCAGTTCCGAGTCTTGCCAAAGTTGCGGTATCCCAATACGCGCTCGGGAACGCCATCGTAACCCAGTGTGAGAAAGATATCGTTGAAGCCTTCTGTTAAGCGCAAATAGAAGGCGTCTTCCTGCATTACCCTGTCGAGGATCGAATCGAGTGCCTTGAGTCCACGTTGTTGCACGAGTGACTGCTCTTGTGCCGTCGGCAATCTTCCCGACAGAGACAGTGTGACACGCCTGAGCACTCGCCGCGGCTCCAGCATCGTCACGCCCTCGAAAAAAGGAGGCGGATCGTAATCAGCGTACTGAGCGTGTTGCGACGGCGCTGGCCTCTGGCCATTTTTCCGCCGTACAAAACGTTCCAGGATCCGATATTCCGTCGAGTCCGCTTTGAGCACCTCTTCTCCGCCATGGTCGAGCATGCCTCGTGCCTTCAGCAGCAAACGCGATTCGTTGCTCGCTTGCAGCGCAGCCATGTTCACAAACGCATCACGGTTGGCCGCGTGGGCCTTCTTTCTGGCCGCCACTTGCAGACGGGACGGGTCGCGCAGCAGGAATCGACTTTCTGAAGCGTCGCCTTCGGCGTTGTGACACTTCAGGCAACGTCGCTCACCGACCTTTGTCCAGACCTCATCCATAAAATAATTGTCAACCGCGATGCACTCAGGGCCGGAGTGTTTCTGTTTCGCCGAAGGCGCCCCGGGAGTTTCATCAGCCCGGACACCGCCGATCGAACCAGCCAGCATACAGACGAGTGAGATAAACAAGATGCGTTCAGACATGGGACAACCTTCAGCCTGAGATGACCGTGCAATGTCGGTATCAATCACCGCTCGGGGTTTTCGTACCAGAACACTCCGAGATTGTGGACTTCTTTTCATGTGAGCCGATCCAAATTTCCGTCTCCATCGAGATCCAGCCTTTCGAGGCGATCGAACTTTCTGCCGTGCTGGTCACTTCTACTCTACTTCATTGAGTGGTCCTTAGCCGGTTTCGGGCAGGAACGTGGGCATGATCACGCCTGCGGGGAGTTGTGCCGGGCCGTGACTCTGGGCGACGTGCATTTCACAGTTGCGAGCTCCCCAGGCGTAGAGTTGTTTGACCAGCGACCCGCAGGAAACCGGGACGAGCAGAACCGGGCAACGACCTCGCTGCTGGTTCAACTGGTTGTAGAAAAGTGCCGCCGCCTGATCCTGCGTCAGCGCGACTCCCGGACCGATCATATTCAACGCGTTCGACCCGCACGATGTCAGGAACCCGGTGATACCGTCGGACGATTCGGCGATCGAGAC
>Ga0315336_1004477_pt1 | contig 16508 bp, 16 predicted proteins | sample ASW5metaG_FD_204512 | JGI IMG/M metagenome (GOLD analysis project Ga0315336, IMG submission 204512) | Ammonia-oxidizing marine archaeal communities from Monterey Bay, California, United States - ASW #5 | ecosystem: Environmental > Aquatic > Marine > Intertidal zone | place: USA: California...
TTTTTGCAGTGGTTGGCCGACGGACTGAAAAACCTTCTCAAAGAAGATGTCATTCCTGCAGCGGTGGATCCCCGCTTGTTCCGCATCGCGCCTTACATTGTCGTGGTCGGATTCGTAGCGGCGTTTGTTGCGATTCCGTTTGGCAGCAGTTTGATCATTGCCGATCTCAACATTGGTATTCTCTACATAACGGCTGTGACGTCGTTGGTGGTCGTTGGAATTTTGCTCGCCGGGTGGTCGTCGAACAATAGGTGGTCGATGCTTGGCGGCATTCGCTCGGCAACACAGATCGTGAGCTACGAGATCCCGGCAGGACTGTCTGTCTTTCCCGTCGTACTGCTCTCGGGCACGCTTTCGATGCAGGGCATCGTGGGTGCGCAGGGTTGGGAGCCGTGGAACTGGCACATGTTCCACAGCCCGTTTACGCTTGCAGCTTTCCTGCTGTTCTTCGTCTCGGTGCTGGCGGAGGGCAATCGAACGCCGTTCGATTTGGCTGAAGCCGAGTCTGAGTTGGTCGCCGGTTTTGCGACCGAATACAGCGGCATGCGCTCGCTTCTCTTCTTCCTGGCCGAATGGGGCAATCTCTATTTAATTGGCGCGCTCGTAACGACGCTCTACATGGGGGGGTGGCAGGTTCCGCCGTTCACCGAAAACGTCGTCCTTCTAACCGTCGCGCAGTTCCTTGTAATGTTTCTCAAATCATACTTTTGGGTCTTCGTCGCAATGTGGGTTCGCGCAACGCTGCCGCGTGTGCGTGTCGATCAGCTGATGACGCTGTGCTGGAAGTATCTCGTGCCGCTCGGTCTGGTTTGTGTGTTGGGCACGGCGGTAACAATGGTGGCAGCGCCTGAGGGCAGTCCGGCGCTCCGTTTCACAATGTTCGGTTTGGTTCTGCTCGTCCTGGGGAACTTCCTGCGCCGCGTGGTATTCCATCTGCGGCGAGCCAAGGGAATGGGTTGGACGATAGCCGGTTAGATCGGGGGATCCCGCTGCTCGGAGAGCGCACTGCATGAAAGCTTACGTCAGTAATATCTGGGCCTCGCTCGCGACGGTGTTCGAAGGAATGTCGATTACGTTCTCGCACCTGTTTCGTAAGCCCTACACGGTCGAGTATCCGGACCGCATCGCCGTGCGCATTCAGGACACGCTTCCGTATCGCTACCGAGGCATCCTCGAAGTGGATCTGGAGATCTGCACCGGGTGTCTGGCCTGTGAGCGTGCGTGTCCGATCAACTGCATCCGTATCGATGCCAAGAAAGATATGAAGACGAAGGAGATGCTTCTCAATCGCTTCGATATCGACATGGCCAAGTGCATGTATTGCGGATTGTGTAGCGAGCCGTGTCCTACCGGCTCGATCCATCACACGCGCGAGTTCGAAGGCTCGGATTACTCACTGGAAAGCCTGATTAAACGGTTTGTAAAAGTCCCGGTCCCTGCCTACAAGCCGAAAAAGTCGGGTGAAGACGACCCGGCGATCCTGCCCATTCTTGAACGCGGTATGCGCTACATCGACGAGTTCGCCGGTCCCGACGACGGTTCGTCGGCGGGCGGCAATGGGAGTGGGGCCTAGTTCGATGGAAAACCTGTCACTATCCGTACTCACGTTCTACGTACTCGCCGGCACGGCGGTCGTAGGCGCTGCGGGTGTGGCGTTCTCGCGTAACATCATCTACTCGGCGCTTTCGCTCATGGTCTCGTTCATGGGGGTTGCCGGGTTGTACGTGATGCTGGGCGCGGATTTTATCGCCGGAGTCCAAGTGCTTCTCTATGTCGGCGGTGTGCTCGTGCTGACCCTGTTCGCAGTCATGCTCACGCAAGGCATTAGCGACATCCAGGTGTCGAATCGAAGTGTCGGTCGGGTGCCCGCGCTCGTTATCGTCGCCGGTACGGCTGCGATCATGTTCCGAGCGGTATCGCAGGCCGGTTGGGCCGACAAGGCGCTACCGCTTGACCAATCGTCGACTTACGAGGTCGGCAATCTGTTGCTCGGTCGCTACATCTTGCCGTTTGAAGTGGCCTCCATCGTCTTGCTGTCCGTGCTGGTGGGCGCTGTTGTGTTGACGCGCAAAGAAGTTGTTGCGGAGGACGAGTCCACGTAGGCGCCTATGTTCGAATCGGTGGGGCTTCATCATTACGTGGTCGTCGGGCTGATACTTTTTTGTTTCGGCCTGTTCTGCGTGCTCACGCGCCGTAACGCGATTGGTGTTCTGATGGGCATCGAGCTGATTCTGAACGCCGCCAATATCAATTTCGTTGCCTTCTCACGCTACAGCGCGGGTAGCTTCGACGGGCAGGTGTTCTCGATCTTCGTAATCATGTTGGCTGCGGCCGAAGCCGCGATCGGGCTCGCGATAATCCTCAGCATCTACAGACGCGCGAAATCAATCGACGTCAACGAGCTACAAGGGCTCCACTGGTAGACGGTCAGAAAAGATGACAGCTGCACACGGACACGAGATCGTCATCCATACCAGTACGCTGCTGCGCTGGATCCCGTTGCTGCCGCTCATCGGCGCTGCGATCAACTTCCTCGTAGGCGCTCGCATTCAGAAGAAGTTCGGCCGAGGCGGTGTTGCCGGGCTCGCGACCTTGATGCCGGCGATGAGCTTCGTGCTCGTGGTCATGAGCTTCCTCCAACTCCAGGGCTATCCGACCGACGAACGTCTCATCATCGACAACGTTCTCAAGTGGATCCACATCGGCACATTGAACGCAGATATAGCGTTCCAGTTCGATCCGCTCTCGGCCGTCATGTGCTTGGTCGTTACCGGCGTCGGAAGTCTGATCCACGTTTATTCCTACGGCTACATGGACGATGAGCCCGCTGCCTGGCGCTTCTTCGCACTGCTGAACCTCTTCATGTTCGCGATGCTGTGCCTGGTGCTCGGCGACAACCTGTTGATCATGTTCCTCGGTTGGGAAGGTGTGGGCCTGTGTTCCTGGGGGCTGATCGGTTTCTGGTTCAGCGAGATGGCCAATGCGCGGGCCGGCAACAAGGCGTTCATCGTCAACCGCGTTGGCGACTTTGGCTTCACGCTCGGTGTGTTTCTTCTGTTCTGGACCTTGGATTCTCACGGCGCAGGCACGGTCGTTTTCCGCGAGTTGGCGGGTTCGGTTCATCTGATCGCCGACGACATGCTCTGGGGTACGACGGTAGCGACGGTCGTGACGCTCTTCTTGTTTGTCGGAGCTGCGGGTAAGTCCGCGCAGATTCCGCTTTATGTTTGGCTACCCGACGCGATGGCCGGGCCAACGCCCGTTTCGGCTCTGATTCACGCTGCCACGATGGTCACCGCAGGTATCTACATGATTGCGAGGATGAACTTCATCTTCGACATGGCGCCGGTCACCGGTCAGGTGATTACGACGATTGGGGCGCTGACTGCGTTCTTCGCGGCAACGATCGGACTCGCCCAGAACGATATCAAGAAGGTGCTGGCGTACTCGACGGTCAGCCAGCTTGGCTACATGTTCATCGCTGTCGGCGTCGGCGCGTATGCCGCCGGCGTGTTCCATCTGATGACGCACGCGTTTTTCAAAGCCTGCCTGTTCCTCGGCGCTGGTAGCGTGATTCACGCGATGCACCACGAGCAGGACATGCGCAACATGGGCGGCCTGAGGAAGTACATGCCGCGTACTTTCTGGACGTTCCTCATTGCGACGATCGCTATCGCGGGTTTCCCACCGCTCGCCGGGTTCTTCTCCAAGGACGAGATTCTGTGGAAAGCGTTCAACTACAGTCCGGCCATTTGGGCGATAGGCTTCGCCGCTGCGGCGATGACATCCTTCTACATGTTCCGGCTGGTGTTCATGACGTTCTCAGGCGAGTGCCGGGCCGATCACCACACGGTTGAACATCTTCACGAATCGTCGGGCTGGATGACTTGGCCTCTGGTCATTCTTGCGGGCGGTTCTATTTTTGCCGGATTCCTCGGCGTGCCGGCAGCGCTCGGGGGCAGCAACATCTTCGAGCACTGGCTCGAACCCGTGATGGCACATAGCGCCCACGGAGCCGGGCACGATGCCCACGCCCACCACAACCTAACGCTCGAGTACGGTCTGATGGTTGCGTCTGTTGCGGTGGCATTCGGTGGTCTGCTGCTGGCCCACCTGATGTACAACAAGAAATCGATCAAGCCCGATGGCTTCACTCAGCTTGCGGGTGGTCGGCTGCACACCTTGATCTACAACAAGTATTACATCGACGAGATCTACCAAGTGGTGTGGGTCAACGGTACGCTCGGGCTGGCGAAAATTCTGGCCTGGTTCGATGCGAACGTCGTCGACGGAATGGTCAATGGCACGGCTTCGGTTACGAAGCTGGTGTCTTTCATAAATGGTCGCATCGACCATCATCTGGTTGATGGGCTGGTCAATAAGACGGCCGGCGTCGTTCACGGTGTCGGTGGCGCGGTACGACGTATCCAGACGGGTAGCATTAACGCCTACCTATACGTGATCGTAATCGTCGTAACCGCTGTGCTGTTTGCACGCACCTGGTAGGGAGACGGGAACAGCAATGGAGAACATCCTCACTTACATGACGTTCATCCCGCTTTTTGGGATGTTCGCTGTGCTCGCGCTGCCGCGGGACAATTACAACCTGATCCGTTGGACAGCGCTCGGGTTCACGATCCCGGGTCTAATCATGGCCATCTGGCTGTACGCGAACTTCGATCGAACCACCGAAGGCATGCAGTTCATGGTGCGGCACGAATGGATCCCGCGCTACAACATCCAGTACATCATGGGCATCGACGGATTGTCGGTCACTATGGTGCTTCTCACCGGGCTGCTTTGTCCGATCTGTTTGTTGGCGTCGTTTAACATCGAGAAGGGCGTCAAGGGCTACTTTGCACTCTTCCTGCTGCTCAACGCAGGTATGATGGGCGTTTTCGTCTCATTGGACTTCTTCCTCTTCTACATTTTCTGGGAAGTAATGCTGCTCCCGATGTACTTCTTGATCGGTATCTGGGGAGGTCCGCGTCGCGAGTACGCGGCGATCAAGTTCTTCCTGTACACGCTGTTGGGCTCGGTGCTGATGCTGATCGCCATGCTGGCGCTCTACTTCCACAACGACCTGCATACCTTCGACATGCTCATTCTGATGGAGCAGTCGGGTACCTACAGCCGCGTATTCCAGACCTGGACCTGGCTGGCTCTGTTCATCGGCTTTGCTATCAAGATTCCGGCCTTCCCGTTCCATACCTGGCTGCCCGACGCGCACGTTGAGGCACCCACGGCCGTCTCGGTCATCCTGGCCGGCGTGCTGCTGAAGATGGGCACGTACGGGATCCTGAGGCTCTGCTTCCCGGTGTTGCCGCTAGCGACGCTGGACATGGCGTTCTGGGCGCTTGCGGTGCTCGGCACCTGGAACATCGTCTACGGTGCTCTGTGCGCGATGGCGCAAGAGGACATGAAGAAGCTCGTTGCGTACTCATCGATCTCGCATATGGGCTACGTGATGCTGGGCATGGCTACGCTCACGCCCCAGGGCATCAACGGCGCAATACTGCAGATGTTCAACCACGGTACGGTTACCGCGATGCTCTTCCTTCTGGTGGGCGTCATCTACGACCGCGCCCACCACCGCGATATCAACGGCTTCGGCGGCCTGGCGTCTGTGATGCCGCGATACACCGGAATAATGGCCATCGCGTTCTTCGCTGCTATGGGACTACCCGGCCTCTCGGCCTTCATTTCGGAAGTCCTCGTTCTGATCGGCGCTTGGCAGTACAACAAGCCTCTCACGATCATCGCCGCTACCGCCGTCATCCTGACTGCCGGGTATATGCTCTGGATGCTCCAGCGCGTCTGGCTTGGCCCGGTCAACGAAAAATACGCCAACATGGAGGATGTCACCACGCGTGAGTTGGTCACCCTCGTACCACTTGCCATTATCGTCATGATCCTCGGTGTATACCCGCACGCAGTGCTCGATCTCATCAATCCGACGTTGCTCGCGCTTAACGAGTCCGTCCTCAGCGCTGCTCCGACTGTAGCTCAGCTCGTGGCGCCGTAGGGGAGAGCTGGTGGATCTCGGCAACATCGAGAGCCTGGCGTATTCCGTCCCCGAGCTTCTGCTGGCGGTGGCGGTGGTCGCCATCCTGATGCTCGACCTGTTCGTCAAACGTAAGGACGTGCTGGGCGTGATTGCCCTGTTCGTGATCGTACTTGCGACGCTTGCGGCGAAAGCTCAGGGCGGCGGCGATCAAGGCTGGCTTTTCAACCGCATGGTTGCCCTGGATTCCTTCGCGGTCTTCTTCAAGGTGATCCTCGGGCTGGCATCGTTCGGTACGATTTGGATGTCTCTCGGCTCGAAAGAACTCGAGAACGAGCATCCGGGCGAGTACTACGTCTTGGTGCTGGCGAGCACGTTGGGCATGTTCTACATGGCCTCGGCGACGAATCTGCTGATGGCCTATCTCGCGCTCGAATTCGTTAGCCAGACCTCGTACATCCTTTCGGGCTTCTTGCGCGGCAATCGCCGCTCGAGCGAAGCGGCGCTCAAGTATCTGATCTATGGCGGCGTGGCCTCGGCCGCGATGGTCTACGGAATGAGCCTACTGTTCGGGCTCACCGGTTCGCTCGACTATACGATTCTGGGCGATCAGCTCAGCGCTGCCGGCGGCAACGGGCCGATCGTCTTCATCGCTATTGCGCTCATGTTGGCCGGCTTCGGCTACAAGATCGCGATGGTGCCGTTTCACATGTGGGCACCGGATGTCTACGAAGGCGCGCCGCTGCCCATTACGGCGTTCTTGGCCGTAGGTTCGAAGGCTGCCGGCATCGCGCTGCTGGTGCGGTTCTTTTATCCGGGAATTTCCGAGTTCAACGGTGACGGTACCTGGACCGCCTTAGAGGGGGTGGATTGGCCGAGCCTCATGATCCTGGCATCGATGGCCACGATGACACTGGGCAATCTCGCCGCGCTCCGCCAGGACAACGTCAAACGTCTTCTGGCGTACTCGTCGGTGGCGCACGCGGGCTACATGCTCATGGGCTTCGTCGTGCTCTCAGACGACGGCCTCACGGCGATGCTTTTCTACACGGTGGTGTACTACCTGATGAACCTCGGTGCCTTTATGGTGCTGCTGATGGTTCTGAACAACTCGGGTCGTGAAGATCTCGAGGGCTTCAGAGGATTGGCGTGGCGCGGTGGTGCACTGCCCGCGGCGGCGATGGCGATCTTTCTGTTCTCGCTGGCCGGGCTGCCGCCTTTCGCTGGTTTCATCGGCAAGTTTTATCTCTTCGCAGCCGTGGTCCAAGAAGAGATGTGGCTGCTCGCAGTGGTGGGCGGTCTGAACAGCGTGATCGCGCTCTACTATTACGCGCGCATCGTGAAGGCGATGTATCTAGAGAATCCCGTCGACGGCGATCCGATCATGACTTCTGATCTTCCGAACTCGATCCTCATTGGTGTGATGGTGACAGGTACGGTGGTCTTCGGTGTCTATTGGGCGCCGGTTGTCGAGTTCGCCGAGCAAAGCATTCAGTTCTGGGGGCGCTAAGCGCCAGCCGACCCGCCCCTCGGGGAAGATAAAAACGCCGGTCATCAAGAAGATGACCGGCGTTTCTATTGGATCCCGGCCGGTGGTGGCGTCCGGTGCCGGGATTGGGATGAGTTGTTCGAGCGCGGGCCCGTCGCCGGGTCCTCGCTCGAGAGTGGGTATGGAGCAAGTCGGAGGCCAATCGCGCAGCTGGGTCGCACAGGTCGTAGCGAACGCCATGGCACCGGCCTGAGCGCTCAGTGTGTCCCCCGGTCGACGACTGTCGGAAAATCGTAGTGTGGGCATCGAATTTGGCCCTATCCGGCCCACACACGGCCCGGCGCTACCGCATGTGGTTTGTCTCGACAGGGCGCATGAACGTCCATGCAAACAGCGCTACGCGTTGATTTGCAGCACCTGTGACTTGATCCCCTCGCTGTGCGTTGCCCGCGTGGCGCTGCGTCACTTAGCGAGCGGTGTGCGCCGAGGTTTGCCGAGCAGTCTGGAGCGGCATCACGCCTGTTTGGGGCGGTGACATTTTCGGGGCGCGGTGCTCAGCTAGGCCTTGGTAGGCTGGAATGGATGTTTCGCTTTGACGCAGATGCCATCCGAGCCTTGTTGCTCTATGGGGGCGCGACGCTCTTGCTCGGGTTCGCATGCGCGCGCGATCTCGAACGGAACCTCAGCGTACCGTCGTTCGATACGGGTCAGGAGATTGAACGTGTTGTGGGACGCTGACGATCGTAGTGGCTTCGCGTCGACTGCCGGATTGCTGGTAGTGCTTCTGCGCGTTGCTGCGGGTCTCGGCATGGTAGCCGCGGTCATCTCGACGACGTCGATGTTTTCCAGGCCGATTTATGAGTCCGACATCTCGCGCTTTCTACATTTCGCTCAAGGCGCGGTAGTCGTTTACGTCGCGGTAGTGTTCTTTCGATGGCTTGCCACTGCGTGTCTTATTGCGCGCGAAGTTGCGGCCGATGATTTCGAGTTCTTCCCTCACGGTGTTGTTGCAAGCTTCTTCATTCCCTTTGTGAACCTGGTACTGCCGTATCGGATCATCAAGCTGATGTGTCACGTTTCGAGGCGTGCTTGTCGGCGAGGAATAGTCGAGCGAGACGGTATTACGGCAATCGTACCAGTGCACGCACGTCGTCTCGACGATGACGACGATGTCGTCGGTTTCTGGTGGGCGTCGATGCTGACGATGTTGGCGTCGCTGTTTGTGGTTGCTGCGTCCACCCGATCGCAGATTGGCCCAGTGGTCATCATCGCGGCCGACCTCGCCGTGTTCTGCGCCGCCTTTGCGGCGGAGCGTCTCGTCCGAACGATTACGAATGCCCAGCTACCGGCGATCGCTGCGTAGCTCTATCACCGCAAAAAACAGGAATGTTTCCCGTATTCCCCGTCAGCGTAGCGCGACTTTCATGACTCCCTCGCTGCGTGAGCGGAAGAGATCATAGGCCTGGACGACGGACGCGAGCGGGAGATCATGTGTGAACAGCGGCGTGGGGTCGACCTTGCCGGCGTCGATTAGCCCGAGCAGGAACTCCAGTCTGTCGCGTCCGGCGGGGCACAGTGTCATCACGATGCTGCGATGGATGAAGGTGCCGTCGGTCGGCAATGACAGTGCGTCGATGCCGCCGTACACGCCGACCGAAGAGACGGTGCCGCCGAAGCGCGTCGACTTGAGACAGTTTTCGAACGTTACCTGTTTGCCGAGTGCTTCTATCGCGATGTCTGCGCCACCGCCGCCGGTTAACTCGAGGATCGCGTCGACCGCAGTTTCCGGAGCGACGACATCAGTAGCACCGAAATTTTTCGCCATTGCGATGCGTTCGGGAATCGATTCGACGACGATGATGCGCTCAGCGCCGTAGTACTTGGCGCCGAGCGTTGCGCACAAGCCCACCGGTCCTTGCGCGAAGATCGCCACGGTCGATCCGGGGCCCACTCCCGCGCGCTCGCAGGCTCCGAAGCCAGTGGAGAGAATGTCGCTGACCAGAACGCCGGCTTTGTCATCGACCGACGAGGGGAGGGGGGCAACGCTGTGGTCTGCACCGTTTACCAGAAGGAGTTCGGCCTGGGCGCCGAGCACCAGATTCATCGGCGCTGCGAAGGTCTCGCAGATGTTGAAATCGCTGCGGCTGCATGTAGCACATTCCCCGCAGCTCTGAAGGCAAGAGACGACGACCTTCTCGCCGACCTTGACTCGCTCGACACCGTTCCCGACCGCTTCGACTATTCCCACGCTTTCGTGCCCCATGGGGGTGCCGTCCGGTATGTCGGGCATGTCGTCTACTATGTGCATGTCGGATCCGCATATCGTGGTGAGGGTCGGGCGTACGAGGATCTGTCCCGGCCCTGGATCCCCGAGTTCATACTCGGTCAGAGCGACTTTACCCGTTCCGACTTTTACGCATCCCTTGACTTTCGGCATCCGCAAATTGTTTCAGCCAAGCATCGGTAAAGGAAACGGGTTGGGGGGGTCTGGTACCTTTTTCGCCGCGCTTCAGGTTAAGATGGGTGGTCCGCCGAGTGCGGACACCAAGCTATGAGCAAAGCTCCCCAGCGAAGGCCGGCCAAGGGTCCCAGAGTCGCGATCGCTCAGATCGAACCGACGCTGGGCGATGTCGATGCCAATCTTGAAATTCACCGAAACGCCGTCGAACGCGCGGTAGAAGAGCAGATCGATCTGCTCGTATTCCCGGAACTCAGCCTTACCGGCTACCGTCTAAAAGACACGGTGCCCGACGTAGCCGCGCCGCTTGAGGGTGGGATCTTTGCGGAACTGTGTGGGATGTCCGAAAAAATTTCGCTCGTCGTTGGCTTGGTCACGGAAACGCGTGCCCACGCGTTCTACAACTCCGCCGCTTACTTCGAGGATGGCAAGATGCTGGCCATCCACCACAAGGCCTATCTCCCGACTTACGGAATGTTTGACGAGCAGCGCTACTTCGCTCGCGGGGATCGGATTCGCGCTTTCGATACGAAGAATGAGCGGACAGCGATTTTGATCTGCGAAGACATTCTGCACCCGAGCGCCCCCATGATCGCGGCGCTAGACGGTGCGTCCGTGGTCGTCGTGCCCTCGGCAAGCCCGGTGAAAGGTGTCCTCAGTGAGGACGATCCCGACGGCGAAGATAAACGCGACAGTAGCGATGAAGTCGATTCCAACGGACGCAGCTGGGAGGCCCACAACCGCGTGACCGCGCGCAGTTTTGGTATCTTCATTGTGCACGCGAATCGCGTCGGTGTAGAAGACGGGCAGACCTTCTGGGGCGGCTCGGAGATCATAGGACCCGACGGTTCGTCTTTGGCTAAGGCGGCGTACTACGAGACCGATTTCGTGTCGGCTACGCTTCCGATCGAAGCCCTGCGCAGTCGCCGAATCCAGGCGCCCGTCCTGCGCGACGAGAACGTGGATCTAACGATTAACGAACTGTGCCGAATTCGGGAGCGTCGCGCGCCCGCGCGCCCCTCCTACGGACGCACCGGTGGCGATGACCGCCGTGGCGGTGATGATCGACGCGGCCGCGATTTCGGTCGCGGCGGTGATGATCGACGCGGCCGCGATTTCGGTCGCGGCGGTGATGATCGACGCGGCCGCGATTTCGGTCGTGGCGGTGATGATCGAGGCGGTCGTGATTTCGGTCGTGGCCGCGATGATCGAGGCGGCCGCGATGAAAGAGGCGGCCGCGATGAAAGAGGCGGCCGCGATTTTGATCGAGGCGGTCGCGATACCCGCGACGGTCGTGACCGGCGCGACTACGACGATCGCAACAGCCCGCCACGCTACGGGCGCGGAGATGACCGCCGCGATGATCCGCGCGAACGAGATGCGCCCACTAGAATGCGCCCCGATCGCCGTGCGCAGAAGCCGCGCCCTGTCGGGCGTGGACCCAAACGCAGCGACGACACGGATGGGTCGTGATCGTGGCTCCGGTCTTCCCTCGAACTAACTACCGGGTGGTCGAGAGGGTTCTTGTCGATTTTATTCGTCGTGAGGTTACCAAGGTCGGCCTCGACTGTGTCGTGCTTGGGCTGTCCGGCGGCGTCGATTCGTCGGTTTCCGCTGCTCTGGCGGCGCGTGCGCTCGGGCCCGAGAACGTGCTCGGTGTGATGATGCCGTACAAGACGTCCAGCGCCGAGTCTCTGAGCGATGCGCTCGCGGTTGCCGCAAGCACTGGTATTGAGACTACGACCGTCGAGATCAGCGAGCAGATCGACGCATACTTTGCGTCGGATCCCGACGCATCCAGCTTACGGCGCGGGAACAAGATGGCGCGCGAGCGCATGACTGTTCTTTACGACCAATCGGCGGCACGTTCCGGGCTTGTGTTGGGGACATCGAACAAGACCGAGTTATTGTTGGGCTACGGTACGCTGCACGGCGATATGGCTTCCGCGCTCAATCCCCTGGGGGATCTCTATAAGACGCAGGTATGGGGCTTGGCGAAGCACCTGGATCTTCCAGACTCGGTGATTTCGAAAGCACCGTCGGCTGATCTTTGGGAAGGTCAGACCGATGAGCAGGAACTCGGATTCGGTTACGCCGAAGTGGACGCACTGCTGCATTGGATGATCGACGAACGAGCGATCGACGAGAGCTTGGTCGAGATGGGGTTCGCTTCGGATTTCATCGTTCGCGTTCGGGACTTGGTACAGAGCTCGCAGTTCAAGCGGCGATTGCCGGTGATCGCGAAGGTTTCTGCGCGCACTATCGACTCTGACTTCCGCTACTCGCGCGACTGGGGCCGCTAGCCACAACCGACGATTGTACGATGAGCGAAGCCGGTAAACTCTTCGTCGTCGCCACGCCGATCGGCAATCTTGCCGATCTTTCCCCTCGCGCTGCTGCGGTTCTCGCCGAGGTCGACGTGATCGCAGCTGAAGACACTCGCGTTACGCGCAAACTGCTCGATAGGGTCGGCGTCGCTGCGAAGCTGTTGAGCTATCGCGACGCCAACGAACGCAGGCTGGCGCCCAAATTGGTCGCGAGATTGCTCGAAGGCGAGGTAATCGCGCTGGTTAGCGACGCCGGCACGCCGTGTATCTCCGATCCTGGCTATCGTTTGGTTTCGGCCGCCCAGGCGGCAGGTATCGAGGTCGTTGCGATTCCCGGGCCATCGACGGTGACGGCCTTCTTGTCGGTGTGTGGCCTGCCTACAGATCGTTTCGCGTTTGAAGGCTTCGCGCCGAGAACGGGCCGTAAGCGTGCGCTGGGCGCGTTTCTGGGATCGGGTACGACGTTGGTCCTCTACGAGTCTCCACGGCGCGTGATCGGTCTGCTCGGCGACATCGCCGAGGTTATGGGTGACTGCAACGTGGCGGTCGGGCGGGAACTGACCAAGCTACACGAAGAAGTCTTGTGCGGGACGGCCCGCGAAATCGCGACGAGCTTGGGCGAGCGAGACAGCGTGAAGGGAGAGGTCGTCGTAGCCGTCGATACTCGAACCGCTACCGTGTCGGCCACTGAGACGGTACGCGACGAGGAGATCCTTGCGATGTTGGACCAAGGTTTGTCTGCGCGCGACGTCGCTTCCGACCTCAAGGACCGTGGCGTGACGCGCCAACGTGTCTACACCCTGGCGCGCAAGTAGGCGCGCGACGCGGGCTCGGGGGAGTCAGCTCGGGATCGCCTCACCGGTAAAGAAGCGGCGTGGGTTTTCGTCGACGAACATAGCGATCTGTTCTTCGTCAACTCCCGCATCCTTGAGCTGTGGGACGATTCTTTCGAAGAAATGTGTAGGCGTCCACTGTGCGGCCATCGCGGTGGCGATTTCTTGATTTGGAATGGCGTTGCCCTTCCAGCACCAGACCGTGTCGTGCGACACGAGCACGTGCGAAGCCTTGTCCTTCGAGACTAGCTTGGCCAGTGACTTTACGCGTTCTTCATCCGGGTGAAGAATGTCGAGGCCGAACCGATCGAACCCGATATAGGAACCACCGTTGACGATGCTCATGTGGTAGTCGTGATCCGACGTGCCGCAGGAATGTCCGATTACGATTCGATGTGCCGGCACGCCGTGCCCGGTAAGTATTTTTTGCTGCTCGTCGCCCAGCCTCCCTTCATCGGTATGCGTCAGGATGGGAGCGCCGGTTTCTACCGATGCCATCGCGGCGGCTTCGAGCAACATGGCTTCGTACTCACTGATCGTCGGACCGCTGGTTGCTGCCTTGATGATGCCGGCCTTGACGCCGGTGTCGCCGATGCCCACGGTGAGTTCGCGGATATACATTTCGGCAACCGATTCTACGCCCGCTCCGAACTGTGCACGGAACTTCCAGTACGCGCCGCCGCCTTGATCTTCTTTGTAGAGCCCGGTGGCGCACACGATTTGGAACCCGGTGTCGGCCGCGACTTCCGCCAATAATTCGACATCACGGCCTAGGTCGTTAGGGCAGGGGTCTATCATGGATTTGACGCCGTGGTCGCGCATTTCGGCGATGCGATCAGCAGCGATCGCGATGACGTCGGCGCGCGCGGGCGCTCGGTAGAGACTGTCGGAGTCCCATCCAGGCCAACCTATGATGACGTGTTCGTGCGCGAGCGTTCGGCCGAGTTCGTCGGCATCGATGGGGCCGGTCACGGTTTGGATTGTAACGTCGGACATCTTTGTTTCTCCGTTGCGGTCGAGCGCATTCGTATGGCGAACTCAGTATCTGACGCTGAACTCATCGAAGCCGGAAACGGGCTGGTCGTTTGACAAAACTTCTGCCACGCGGGCGCCCGGCGGGCCGGTTGCGCACCAGCGCAGCAGTGCGCGAACTTCTTCCGCAGGGCCTTCTGCGACGGCCTCGACCCTACCATCCGGCAGATTCTTAACCCAGCCGACCAGACCGAGTTGGTCGGCGTATTGCTGCATGGAGCCACGGTACCAGACGCCTTGAACGCGGCCTGCCACGACGATGCGTTTGCTGACGATCTCGATGCCCATCAGAGCATCGATCGCAGCTGCTCTTCGTCGATGATCGTAACCCCGAGCTCTTCCGCCTTTTTGAGCTTGCTACCGGCGGCCTCGCCGGCGACCAGGTAGTTTGTCTTCTTACTGATCGATGACGCGACCGTTCCGCCCGCATCTTGGATCAGGTTCTTTATGCGGTTACGCGGCGTAGACAGCGTGCCTGTGATCACGAACGTCGATCCAGATAGCGAGCCGGCGGCCGAGAGGGCCGCGACCGTGGGGCGCAGCCCGACTTCTTCGAGATCTTTGATGAGTGCGATGTTGGCTTCGTCGTCGAAGAATGCGCGTGCCGACGCGGCCATCTCTGGACCGATTCCATCGAGTGCAACCAATTCCTCTTCGTCGGCGGAGACGATTGCGGACAGACTACCGAGGGCCTGTGTTAGTACGCGCGCCGCGTGCTCGCCGATGTGGCGAATCCCTAACGCAAAGACGACGCGCTCGAGTTTCTGTGTACGGCTGGCATCAATTGCCTTCACCAAGTTGTCGGCCGATTTGGGGCCCATCCGGTCGAGTTCGGCAAGCTGGTCTGTGTCTAGCCGGTAGAGGTCCGCGAACGATCGCACGAGTCCGGCGTCAATTAGCTGGGCGACCAGTTTTTCTCCCAGACCGTCGATGTCCATCGCGGTTTTACCCGCAAAATGGCGCACGGTTTCGGTAAGCTGCGCGGGGCAGCTTCGCCCGGTGCATCGATACGCGACTTCGTCTTCCAGGCGAACGACCTTCGAGCCGCATGAGGGGCACTTGCGCACCATACGAAAACGCTTCTCGCTTCCGTCGCGTTTCTCAACGATCGGGCCGACGACGTACGGGATGACATCGCCGGCGCGCTCGACCGTAACCCAGTCGCCGACGCGTACGTCCTTGCGCTTGATCTCGTCCATATTGTGCAACGATGCGTTCGTGATCGTTACACCCGATATTTGCACCGGTTCGAGTTCCGCAACCGGGGTGATCGTTCCCAGCCTTCCCACCGACGCGACGATGTCGTTTATACGGGTAATACCCTGCCGAGGCTTGAATTTGTAGGCCGTTGCCCAGCGTGGAGACCGCGAGAGTTCGCCCAAACGGTCGCGCTGTTCGGCAGAGTCGACCTTTATTACGACGCCGTCGATATCGACGTCGAGGTTGTCACGCTGTTCAGTGAGCCAAACGTAGTAGGCCGCGATTTCGTCCTTCGAGCATGCGCGTCGTACAGCTGGGTGCGTCGCGAAGCCCCATCGTCCGGTCGCCGCGAGAAATTCGGTGTGGAATCCGAATAGGCCGGCGTCGACGTATCCGTGGCTGTGGGCGAAGAACATGAGCGGTCGCTCGGCTGTGATGCCGGCATCGAGCTGCCTGAGCGCGCCGGCCGCCGAATTGCGTGGGTTGGCGAAGACCGTCTCGCCGTGTTCTTCACGACGACGGTTGAGATCGGCGAAGTCGCGAATGCCGATGACGACTTCTCCACGCACCTCGATCCGCGCGGGAACCGGGGCGTCGGGATGCGGCTGGAGCGCGAGCGGCACCGTCTTGATAGTACGCGCGTTGTTTGTGATGTCTTCGCCGGCCGTTCCGTCGCCGCGGGTGGCCGCGCGAACCAACGTTCCCTCTTCGTAAAGAAGGTTTACCGCGACACCGTCGAGCTTGGGTTCGCAGACATAGGTGACCTGGTCTGTGTCCAGCCCTTTCTCTACTCGCGTGAGGAACTCGTTCAGTTCGTCGTCGTCGAATACGTTTGACAGAGAAAGCATGGGCCGGACGTGCTCGAAGCGTTCAAAGGACTCCAGGGGCGGTGCGCCGGGGCGCTGCGTCGGCGAATCCGGGCTGGCCAGCTCGGGATGCTTCTTTTCGAGCTCCTCGAGATGGCGCAGGAGCGCGTCGTAGTCAGCATCACTGATGGTGGGGTTGTCGAGCAGGTAGTAGCGCCGATTATGCTCGGCAAGCTCAGCCCGGAGGCTCTCGATCAAAGCTGCATCGTCTAGCGGCACGCGGCTTCACTACCACAGCGGAGCACTATTGAAAAAAGATCGATAGACATGATGACTTCCCTGTCGTTGCCGCAACAACC
>Ga0315336_1004478_pt1 | contig 16505 bp, 13 predicted proteins | sample ASW5metaG_FD_204512 | JGI IMG/M metagenome (GOLD analysis project Ga0315336, IMG submission 204512) | Ammonia-oxidizing marine archaeal communities from Monterey Bay, California, United States - ASW #5 | ecosystem: Environmental > Aquatic > Marine > Intertidal zone | place: USA: California...
GGTATTTCCCATTGCCAAGGCTGGCGCCAACTTTACAGCAGTGAGAAACATTTGAGAGTTCCAAGGAATAATGGCAGCAACGATTCCCACAGGAACGCGGGTTGTAAATACCTGCATATCTTGTTTATCAATGGGAAGAGTTGATCCTTCAATTTTATCAACTAATCCTGCATAGTAATAATAAAATTCAGCAATATAATTTGCTTGAAATTTAGTCTCCTTATACATTTTACCGGTATCACGAGTTTCTATAGTGCCAAGTAGTTCCGCATTTTCTTTTAACTGATCTCCTATAGCTCTTAAGAAATTGCTGCGTTGTTGAGGTAAAAATTTTGACCACTCCCCATGAAAGGCTTCGTGAGCAGCATTCACAGCGTCATTGACATCCTTTTCCTGAGCTTCAGCAATTTTAGCCCACGGCTGTTCAGTTGAAGGATCAATTGAACGGAAGAATTTTTTAGAGTAAGTATCTCTGAATTCACCATTAATATAGTTTCGATAAATTTCCATTACACTATAAAAAATTTATCTTTTGAATAATATTTTCGCATATTTTTATACCATAGATCATAGTTGGTTTTTTCAATCAATGATACTGTAAACCCCCCAAATCCTCCGCCAGTTAACCTTGAGCCTGCAGCACCACTTTCAACAGAGCGCTTAGTGATTACATCCACATCTTCCGTAGATGCTTCAAAGTCATTTGAATAGGAATGATGGCTCAAATTCATTAATTCACCAAATCGAGATAAATTGTTATTTCGAATGTATCTTTTAGCATTTAAAACACGTTCATTTTCAGTAACAACATGTTTTACTCTTTTATAAATAACCTCATCACTAAAATCATTATTATTAAAAGTACTTAATTTTACACTTCCAAGATATTCCACACCCAGTATTTTTTCAGCTTTTTTTAACTGCTCATATCTCTCATTATACGAGCTATTCCGTAAATTTCTTTGAACTTCAGAATCAATTAAACAGAATTGCCAATTCAAAGGTATTTCTAGCAATTCATATTTTAATGATAAACAATCAAGAAAAAATGCTTTACCGTGAATTCCAATTGAGGATACCATTTGATCCATTATGCCTCCTGAGACTCCAATATAATTTCTTTCCACTTTTTGTGCGAGTATGGCAATGTGCTTATCAGAGAAAGAAGTGCCAAAAAATTTGTTGAGAGCTTTTAGCGTAGCCACACACAAAGCAGAAGATGACGATATTCCTCTTTCTATAGGAATGTCTGATTCCAAGTATATATTTATGTATGTATTTTTTATTTTTATGTTTTCATCAAAAAAAACAAACAGACATCCTTTTACATAATCTACCCATTCATTTGATTTTGATTTTATAAAATCATTAAATTCAATTTTTTCTTTAAAATATTCTGAATACACAGCATAGGTTGGATTTCTATTTTCAGAAATATAAACTAAAGTTTTGTAAGGCAATAGAGATGGTAGTACATAGCCGCCTGTATAGTCTGTATGTTCGCCGATTAAATTGACACGTGCATGAGCAAAGGCTTGAGAGACAATATCTTCATCAAAAATATTTTTAAAATTCCTGATATTATTTTCCATTTTATTTGTTATGTTCAGTATTTAATAAACCATGACTTTTATTATAGTTACTCCTAAATTCAATAGTGCAAACTTACTTGAAATAAAAATAAACAATCAATCTAATAATAATTTTTCTCAATTAAAATTATGTTTTAGCTTGGTTTATTCGATTAAAAAAGTGGATGGTGCCCAAATTATTAATCAAATAGGAAGATACTACGAATTATTATTAGATCAATCCAACCTAGGACCCAAGCAAACTATAAATTTGGCATTACAACTTCAGATACCAAGAATTGGAACATACAACTTATCATGCGGACCTGAAGGTCTCTTTATTTTAGATACCAATGAAAAGAGAATTGATTTAGAAATTATTCAGCTAAGTTTTGATTCCATAATACACCAACCTCAGTATGTGGTGGTATCAGAAGATATAAACAACAATGTTATTCCTGAATTGAGGAAAACAAAATTTTCAAATCAGCATCTATCAATCCCAAAAAATAATTTTGTAACACAAGATGAAAAAATAATTGAAATTTGTAAATTTCTTAAGCCAACTTGTGACCTATTGTCTATTAATTTTTTCTCTAAAGGAGGAGCTCATATAAAGTTGCAATCTATGAAATTGGAAAAAGATGAGTACAGAATCAATATTTCTCAAAATAGCATAACAATTTACGCTAATGACTATGGAGGTCGTTTTTATGCCATCATAACGATAATTCATCTCATCTCATATTATGATTATAAATTACCTTTGGGGGAAATAGAAGACAGTCCATATTTCGCATGGCGAGGAATGCATCTGGATTGTTCTCGACAATTCCATACGGTTGAACAAATAAAACGTCTTTTGACTTACATGGGAATGTTCAAGCTTAACCGTTTTCATTGGCACTTGACTGACAATGAAGCGTGGAGACTTGATTTAAAATGTTATCCCAATGTAGCCAGGCAATCATCTTTTCGCGGATATAAACAACTCATTCCCCCTTTGTATGGCAGTGGTTTTGAAAAGTCAGGCGGATATTATTCTAGGGAAGAAGTAAAAGACATAATAGCATTTGCTAAAAAATTGAATATCGAAGTTATGCCTGAAATAGACTTACCGGCCCATTCATGGGCCTTAACTCAAGTAATGCCCGAGCTTTATGACCATGCCTCTAATAAGCATTCTGAGGATGTTGGAAGTTATACAAACAACACTATTAATCCCTCGTTAGAATCAACTTGGAATTTTTTGAATAATATAATTGCTGAAATATCCGATTTATTTTCATTTAATATCATTCATGTTGGAGTAGATGAGCGCCCTAAATCAGCATGGGAAGGCTCTCCCAAGATACAGCAATTGATGAAAGAGAAAAATTTTCAATCATTTGATGAGGTTCAGGATTATTACATGAATAGGGTCATCAACATTGTCAAGAAAGAAAACAAAAGAACTGCTGCATGGAATGAAGCTGCGTTATCACCGCACAATGACATAGGATCAAGTGGAGGAGCGGGAAAAATAGACAAAAGCTGCTTAATATTTGCATGGGAGCATCCTTCAGTTTCAAATGAGTCAGCAAAAAGAGGTTTTCAAACAGTTATGTGTCCTGGACAAAAAACTTATTTTGATATGGCATATAACAATGCAACATCTGAAAGGGGAATTTGCTGGGCGGCAACAATTGAAGCATCGGAAATTCACACATGGAAGCCTTTAAAAGATGTCGATAAAGATTATCATAATTTAATTTTAGGTGTTCAAGGTCAACTATGGTCGGAAACTATAACCAAACCAGAGTATATAGACACTCTGATCAATCCTCGCCTTGCATGTTTATCAGAAGTAGCGTGGTGTTCAGATAACAGGAGAGGATGGGCGGAATTTAAACCAACTCTTTTGCATAATATGAAAATATTAAGCAAACTAGGTTGGAAATACCATAATTTTTGATCATTGTGCTTGTGAATATTAAAAAATTTACATAATTACTTATCATGAAAATTGGTGCGGTCGGATTTGGGAATCGTATTGCCCATGTTTATTTTGAATTGAATAAAATTAATCCTGAAGCAAAAATGATTGCCTTCGTGGATCCTCAACCAATTGGAAAAAAATTTGCTGAAGAAAATAATTTTTTTCCTTCTAAACAATACAAAACATTAGAGGATATGCTTGCAGTAGAAAAATTGGATTTGCTAATGGTTGGCTCACCCAATCATCTTCATTTACAGCATATCAAAATAGGCTTGGAATCCGGTGTAAGAATATTTGCTGAAAAACCAATTGTTGTAGATGAGGAGCAAACCTGGCAATTGGCTAAACTTATTCAACAATATGGGAGAGATAATATTATTGTTGGCTTGGTGCTGCGTTACTCCAAACACGCAAGATCGGTTAAATCACTAATTGAAAAGGATCAACTGGGAAAGATTATATCCTTGGAAGCTTCGGAACATATAATGCCATGGCACGGGGGTTTTTTCATGCGTAATTGGAGGAGAAAAGCTGCATATTCAGGAAGCTTTATATTGGAAAAATGTTGTCATGATCTTGATTTTTATTCCATGGTTGTTGGTTGCAGACCAAAGAGAGTTGCGAGCTTTGGAGGGAGACGATCTTTTATACCTGAAAATTTGCCGGTTTTAGCAGGTAAGGAAAATTTAGATGTGTATAAAGAATACAACCTGGAAGGATGGGAAGCAAAAGAACAGGTATTCGATAGTGATGCTGACATAGTGGACCATCAAGTGGCAATAGTAGAATATGAAAATGGAGCAACACTATCGTTTCATACGAACATGAAGGTACCGGATGAATTTAGGCGATTTGCAGTTATTGGCACCAAAGGTATGGTAGAGGGGGATTTTGTAAAGGGCTTTCTTAGGGCGCACGACGCCCATACGGGTAAAAAAATATTTGATGAAAATTTTGGCGCTGCTTTTGGCCAGGAAATGAAAGCTCACTACGGCGCCGATCAATTGATGCTTAAAGATATTAACGATTATTTAAATAATCATTCATCTGATTCTTTGCTTGTGGGAGTAATTGACTGTATGGAAGCGGGGCTTGTTGCCATGAAGATTGACGAAGCAAGAACAACAAACCAAATAATTGATTTAACTGAGACCTGGAAAAAATTAGACAGTTATAATTTATAAAATGATAAAAAAAACAAAACTGCAAGCTTATAATTCACCAACGTTATTAGCTTATGCTTTAATTGCTCCTGCAGCAATTTATATTTTATGTATTGTTGCATGGCCGTTAATTGAAACAATAAGATTATCATTTACCAATTCAAGTCTGGCAGGAGAGGATTATGTTGGGTTTCAGAACTATGAAAAAATGTTATCCAGCACTAAATACAACAAGATAATAGTTCGAACTTTTGTTTGGACGTTTTTTTCAGTTATTTTAAAAATAATTATAGGTCTTATTGGCGCTGTTTTGTTAAATGCAAACTTATGGGGCAGATCTGCTTTCAGAGTTTTAGTAATACCCCCCTGGATTGTTCCCATTGCAATAGGTTGTCTAGGTTGGCTTTGGCTTTATAACGGTTATTTTGGCATTTTAGCAGGTATCGGGATGCGCACAGGCATTCTTGACGGACCCTACGGTTTTCTTGCGTATAAAAATAGTGCATTTATTTCAACAATAATTACAGATGTTTGGGTGGGAACTCCTTTGGTAACGGTATTTTTCTTGGCAGCAATGCAGGGTGTACCAAAAGATTTATATGAGGCCGCATATTGTGATGGAGCTTCAAGATGGGACAGATTTTTTAAAATTACTTTACCGCAAATAACTCCCGTTATCATTACTATAGCTTTGCTCTCTGCTATATGGACCTTTAATTCTTTTGAAATTATTTACATATTGACCGAAGGGGGTCCAAGAGGGGCTACCACTACACTTATTATTGACACCTACAAAATGGCTTTAGGAAATTATAAGTTTGGCAAAGGGGCGGCTAGGGCGGTTATAGTAGTGATACTTTTAACGATATTTTCTGCTTTTTACATGACATTGCTTTTAAAAATTAACAAGAAAGTTTCCCATGAATAAATACAGTCTTGTTCATAAGATTTTTTTGTATCTCGCAATACTTGTTTTTATGACTTTTATTCTTTTACCTTTTATTGAAATGTTTTACGCATCCTTGCGTCCACTTGATCACCTTTTTAGATCACCCTATCAATTTTTCTCCGATGACTTGTCTTTTTGGGCTTATAGAGAAATGTGGAATACTGTTCCCAGATTAGGTAGATATATTTTTAACAGTTTTTTTCTGGCTTCATGTGTTGCTATTATAACATTGTTGTTTGTTATTCCTGCTGCTTACTCATATGCAAGATTTGATTTTCCAGCAAAAAATGTAAGCTTATATTTACTGCTTGCTGTTAACATGTTTGCTGGAGCAGTTTTGTTAATACCCTTATACAAACTGTTGAGAACCCTTGGTCTGCTAAACACTTATCAGGCCATGATAGTCCCGGGCGTTGCTTTTTTAATCCCTACATCGATTTGGTTACTAAAGTCTTATTTTGAAAAAATTCCAATTGATCTGGAAGAGGCAGCATATGTTGATGGAGCCTCTAGAGTGCAAATATTAAGATATATTATAGCCCCCTTAAGTACACCCGGCTTAGTCGTTGTTGGAATTTATGCCTTTATTGGAGCTTATGCTCAACAGTTTTTGTTTGCCATAACCTTTAACTCAAAAAAAGAATATATGCCCATTCCTGCGGGCTTATATGAGTTCATAGGGTACCAGACAGTGAAGTGGAATGAAATGATGGCTGCTTCTCTTGTGGGTATAGCTCCTGTGTTAATTGTCTTTCTCTTTCTTCAAAAATATATTGTGGAGGGATTGACGGCAGGTGGTGTAAAAAATTAGCTATAATTGGTTTTTTAACAAAATAATGTTTGTAGTAAGTTTATTTATTCATATTTCATTATTAAAATTCAAATATTTGAATACTATTTTTCTTGAAATCTGGTTATAAATTAAAATTAATTTTTCTTAACTTATTAGAGGAGGAAATATGAAGTTTACTTTTATTTATTCACTATTTTCCGCTTTTGTTATCTCACTTTTCAGTTTCAATTCTTTTGCTGCAACTGAAATGCATGGTGTGATGTGTGGCGGGGAGATTAGAGCTGCCGACAAAGCTGTTGTTGATCAGTTTATGGCAGATAATCCTGACGTTAATGTTACTATGGAAGCTGTTCCTTGGGGAACATGTCAGGACAAAGTTATTAATTTAGCAATAGCTGGCGATCCAGTTAGCTTTTCATATATTGGTTCTAGGACTCTTAAGGGGCTAGCGGAGAATGGACATATTGTTGCGGTTGATATTCCTGATAGCATGAAGGCAATGTATCAACCTGGTATTTTAAATACAGTTTCTCATTTGGGAAAAACTTGGGGTTATCCTCATGCCTTTTCTACAAAAGCATTATTTATGAACTGTGACATTCTTGCAGAAGCTGGTCTGGCTTGTGAAGGACCTCAATCATGGGATGAACTTTATTCTATGGCTGAAACAATTAAAAATAATACAGGAATTGCAGGCATAGGACTGTGTGGAAAAGATTTTGACAATACAATGCATCAATTCCTAAATTACCTTTATAGTAATGGTGGGCAAGTAATTGATCCTAATACTAATACTATCACATTAAATAGCCCTAATACTGTAGAGACTCTTGAATTCTATGCTAAGTTAGCAAATGTTTCTCAAGAAGGCCCTCTTGCTTGGGAGCGTTCTCAATTAACAGAGTTATTTAATGATGAAAAAATTGCAATGTATATCAATGGTCCGTGGGGACGTGGTCAGCACGGAGAAGAACTCAATGTAACAACAGTAAGAATTCCTGCTGGACCGCAAGGAAAACAAGGAACTCTTCTAATTACAGATAGCGTTGCGGTCTTCAATGGTACAGGACACGAAGATTTGGCAAGCAAACTTGTTGCCAAATTAGCTTCAGGCGATGCTCAATATGATCTTGATACGAGTTGGGGGTTAACTCCAATTATGCAATATCCACAAATTGGATCAGTAGCACCGTACAATGATGATTATTGGATGATGTTCATTGATGCAATCGCTGATGGTGGACCAGAGCCACTATTAGTTGATTACAAGGCTTTTCAAACAGTGATGAATTCCATGATTCAAGGTGCTATTCTTGGTGAAGGAAGTGCAGCAGATTTGGTTGCGGAAGCAGCTGAGGAGCTTGAAGAATACAAATAAATTTCTTTATCAAAGGACCGCTTAAAGCGGTCCTTTATGTTTTTGTGAATAAAATTTCAGGAAAAATTATAAATCATGATGGTTCATATACTGGCACTATTGAATTTAGTGATAAGATAGAATCCATAGATATAGATAAAGACAAGCAATCAGATTTTAAAAATATCATAATACCAGGTTTCATAGATCTTCATTGTCACGGTGGAAATGGCTTTGATACTATGGCTGGATTTTCTTCAATTATAGAAATGTCTAAGTATCATCTTAAACAAGGTACCACAACAATATTGCCAACAACCCTAACTGCTACCCTGGATGACACTGTTAAAGCTCTTGAAGGCCTTGGTGATTTTATTAACCAAAATAATAATTTAACAAATATATTGGGTGTACATCTTGAGGGTCCTTTTATTAATCCAAATAAATTAGGAGCACAACCCGAGTACGCTCAACTTCCCAATATTAAATTTATTGAAAAAATTAAGGATAAAGTGAAAATTAAAGTAATTACTCTAGCTCCAGAATTGGAAGGGGTGAGTTCCTTTATAGATTATTTAATAGAAAATAATATTAATGTTCAAATTGGACATTCTTTAGCTGATTATAATTGTTGTATGAAAATAATGAATAAACACAAGGTAGGTTTTACACACTTATATAATGCTATGTCGGGAAACGATCATCGTAAGCCGGGTGTGGTAACAGCTGCTCTTAGACATGCAGAATTTGCTGAAATAATTTGTGATTTACATCATGTAGATCAAGAAAATATTCATCTTGCCCGTAAATGTATCCCAAAACTTTATGCCATATCTGATGCCATATCTGCAAGTGGAATGCCAGACGGGCAATATGATTTTGCAAATTCTAAAATAACAAAAAAAAATGGAAAGGCTCTGATTAATTTTGATGTTTTAGCCGGTAGTGTTATAAATATGCATGATACGTTTAAAAATTTAGTGAAAATTAATTTTTCACTAGAAAAAGCTGTAGCAATGACAAGCTTTAATGCGGCACAATATATTAGTGAAAATAATAAAGGAAAGATAGACGAAGGATTTTGTTCTAATTTGGTAGTTTTAGATAAACAATTAAACATCAAAAAAGTATATTTACATGGAAGTTTAATATCATGAGTACTAGCAAGGTTCTTGAAGAGGCAAATAGTATTGCCGAGAAAATTGCAATTTTTAATCAGGAGGATGAAAATCCATATCAACAGATTAAAAAAAAAATATCCGAAAAAAATATTAAACATATAGTTACTGTGGCTAGAGGCACTTCTGACTGCGCTGCCCTATACGCCTCTTATTTGTTTGCAAAAACATTAGGGCTGACAACTTATAGTTTGCCGCCATCGATCATTACTCTTGAAAATTCTCTTTTTGATTTTTCGAATACTTTGGTTGTAGTGATATCTCAGTCGGGTTTGAGCGAGGATTTAATTAAATGTGAACAAGCTTCTCGCAAGATGGGTGCGGAAACATTGATACTCACCAATAATTTGAATAGCCCCATGATCAATCATACCAATTATTTTTTTAATATTAATGCAGGAAAAGAAGAGAGTGTGGCAGCGACAAAAACATTCGTTTTATCACTTTTGAATATAGTTAAGCTGGTAGCCATCGTAAACAATGATAATGAAATGTTAAATAATGTTCTTCAGCTTCCAGAACATATCAACACAGAATTAAGTGAAGCGTGGGATCCTGAATTAATTGATAATAATATTTCCAGCGGCTTCATAATAAGCCGAGGTTTGGGATATGCCCTTTCAACTGAGATTTCTCTAAAATTCAAGGAGCTTTGCCAAGAGCAAATTGAGCCTTTTAGTAGCGCTGAAGTCATGCATGGACCCAGAAGCCTTATTGAAAATTCTTTTAAACTTTTTACACTTTCATTAAATGATTCTTCAGGCGCTGGTGTTTTGGGGGACACAGAAAAATTAAGAAAAATAACAAATAAAGTTTATTCAATTAAATCCCAGTCCGATCAAAAATTGGATTTAGGTTATACCTCTCTGAATTATCCTGAACTAGACTCCATTATAATAATGTCCAAATTTTATCCATGGATAATTAAGTACAGCATGTATAAGGGTCTTGATCCCGATACACCAAGATATTTAACTAAAGTTACCCAAACATAATAAATTTAAAAAACTATTAATTAAGTTAAAATAATATAAGTATTTTTTATGTGCGGTATTGTTGGAATTGCTAGCGAAAATGATTGCGTTAAAGGAATAGTAGCAGGATTATATTCACTGGAATACAGGGGTTATGATTCTTCAGGCATTGCAACATTGAATGATAATTTGTTTGCTAATAAAAAAAGTATTGGCAAGATTTCCAGATTAGAAAATGCAATTATTAAAGATAAAATATCAGGCAATCTAGGGATTGGGCATACAAGATGGGCAACACACGGAAAACCCACGCTAAATAACTGTCATCCTTTTATTAAAAATAATTGCGCACTTGTCCATAACGGCATTATTGAGAATTTTGAAGAATTAGTAAAAACTTTTGAATTAGATGAAACGTGCATCAAATCTGAAACAGATTCTGAAATTATTGCTGAAATATGTGATAAGTTGTTAAACCAGTTTAACAACCCTATAGATGTAATTAAAAAAGTAAGCCAAAATATTGAAGGTACATTTTCATTTGCTTTTTTAATTAAGGGTTCGGATTCCATCTATGCTACACGTAGAGGCAGCCCACTCGTGTTGGGTCTATCCGAAAATTTTAACTCTATAAGCTCAGACGTTTTGGGGTTACCCGAAGAAACAAGAGAGATAATTTTTTTAGAGGAAAGTGACATAGCAACAATAAACCCATCCTCAATTTCAATTTATAATATTGAGGGCAATAGTGTTAATAGAAAGAAACATGAATTTGTATCAAAAAAGGATTTTAAAATTAAAGGCAAATTCAAGCATTTCATGGAAAAAGAAATTTTTCACCAACCAATAAGCCTTGAAGACACAATTTTAAATTTTGCTGATAAAAAAACTAATTCTGTTTTTTTGCCGAAAAACACAATCGATTTTACTAATATTTCTAATATAATCTTGGTAGCTTGTGGTACCGCTTACCATTCATGTATGATAGCCAAGTATTGGTTTGAGCAAATGACTGACAAACATATCTCAATTGATATCGCTTCAGAATATCGATACAAAAAAAATATAATTGATAAAAATTCCATCGCCATAGTAGTTTCTCAATCAGGCGAAACAATGGATACAATGGAATGTCTAAAAAAATTTAGACAGAATGGCCTATTCACTATCTCTATAGTCAATGTCCTTAACAGTTCAATAGCCAGAATGAGTGACTATGTATTGCCAACACTAGCAGGTCCAGAAATAGGAGTAGCTTCCACAAAAGCATTTACAGCGCAATTGGCAGTTTTGGCTTTATTAGGTTTACACATCCAGCAGCAAAACAATAACATAGAAAAAATAGAAAAAAATGTATTTAATTCCCTTTTTCGCATTCAAGAATCTGTAAAAAAAATTTTATATGATTCTCAAAAGTATGAAAAAATAGCCTATAGTTTAAAAGATGCAAAAAGCATATTTTATATTGGAAGGGGGATTATGTACCCCATAGCTTTGGAAGGTGCCCTTAAATTAAAAGAAATTACATACAAGCACTGTGAAGGATATGCAGCTGGTGAGTTAAAACACGGACCTTTGGCTTTAATAGAGGACCAAATACCAGTTATAGCATTAGCCCCATCTGATCATAATTTTTTCAAAACACTATCTAACATTCATGAGGTAAAGGCTAGGGGGGGCAAATCCATTATCATTACTGATAAAGCGGGATCAAAAAAAGCAATAAAATATTGTGATCAAATAATTGTTTTACCCAATACAAATTATCTAACATCCGCGATTATTTATTCATTGCCCATTCAACTTATAGCTTACCACTTAGCGGTTTTACTCGGAACAGATGTTGACCAGCCAAGAAATCTTGCAAAATCTGTCACTGTAGAGTAAATTAATAAAAAATAATTATTCAAGGAGAAAAAAATGGCTACATACGAATGTTTAATATGTGGAATGTCAGTTAACGCTACTTGTGGAAAATGTAATGAACCTCTTGTTGATGACACCATTGACGTTGACGGTTCGGAAGTGCAAGTTTCGAAATGTCCAAATGATCACGGAAAAATCAAATCACCTTCCTGCTGTGGTAAAGATATGAACTGTTCGGTTTAATTAACTGAAATAGTTGAATTTTTAGTATTTACACTTTAGTAAATGGCTCCATTGTTTTGGTTGTTGAGCTTTTTAGCACCCATTCATCAATTTATAAAGCTGGAAATTTTTGCATTTACCAATTTATCTTGTTCAAATGTAGCCATATGTCTTGCATTGGGAATTATATATAGTTCGCTATTAGCGATTTTTTGATGTAACTTTTCGCTCATTTCTGGCGTGGACCCAACTTCATTTTTTCCAGTCATTATTAATGTTGGCATATTGAAATTTGAGAAATCTAAATTGTAATTATCTGACTCAACAAAAAGTTTATAGGCTGGTAAAAAATTCTTATCTTTTTTTCTGTCTAGAATATCAAAAAAATAATCGTACACGTCAGGATTATTTTCCAAATATTTTTTACTAAACCACCGATTAATTGAATCTTTGCTTATGTTTTTTCCTTCACATACTTTTTTATAACGATTTTTGACTTTCTTTATCTGTTCATTAGATCTTTTAAATACACTGGCAATAATCACTAATTTGTTAATCTTATTAAAGTGACATGATGTAAAATGTTGGGCAATTAAAGCTCCGATAGAAAAACCGATGAGATTGAATGTTTTTATATTTAGGAATTTAACTAAATGCATAAGTTGATCATTGAAGCTTTCAAATTTTAATTCTTTGCAACCCTTCTTTGATTTTCCATGGTTTAATAGATCATAAAAAACAACTTTATCATTTTGAAAATATTTTTTTTGGGGCAGCCACATTGTGTTATTTAGTCCAACACCATGTATAAAAATTGTAGGTATGCCCGTTCTATCTATATTTAGCTCGTAGTATGTAGAATGATCGTCAAATCCATTATTAGATAACTGCATTAAGATTTTTGTTTGTGTTTGAATGAATCTCTTCGAAAACTATAAAGAGCGTTGGGGTCAACATCAACGTAAATGACAGCTGGTTTTTCACATTGAAGAGCATCATTGATTGCTTTCTTTAATTCAGATAATTTGTTTACGTGAAATCCTACAGCTCCGTACAGTTCCGCCACCTTATCAAAGGGAGGATTATTTATGTTAGTGCCGATGTATCTTTTTTCATAAAAATCCCTTTGATAAGCCTTTTCTGCACCCCAGGATTTGTTGTTCATGACGATGGTGACAGTATTTATTTTGTGTTGTACCGCAGTACTAAGTTCAGAAATTGTCATTCCAAAACCACCGTCCCCCATTAAGCTTATCACGGGACAATCTGGCTTTGCTAGCTTTACGCCCAAACCACAAGCAAAGGAAAATCCCACTAACCCAAAATCTAAAGGTGTAAATAAAGATCGCGGCTGATAAAAATTTAACATATCTGTCGCTTGTAGACAAAGTGTTCCAGCATCAAGAGTTACAGCAGAATTTTTTGGAAGGGTTTCACGCAAAATTTTAAAAAGCCCAGTAGGCTGAATAGGTTGAGGATTAATATCTGCTTCTGCATCTCTTTTTATGAGATAAGCTTTTCGTTTATCTAAAAAATTTTTTGTCCAACTGTCAATTTTAATAGTTTCTTTTTTAAGAGATATTTCATTGTATAATTCTATTGCAGCTGTTTTGGCATCAGCACAAATACCAATAGTGATTGGGAAATAACGACCTAAAGATTTGGGCTCAATGTCTACCTGGATGATGGAGGCTTGTTCATTTATATTTTCATAAGAAAAAAAAGTAGAATTAAATCCAAGGCGAGTTCCCAATGCTAAAATTACATCTGCTTCTTTAACCAAATTTGAGGCTACAGGATTTCCTCTAGGACCCATTTGACCCGCATATAAACTTTCATCAAACGGAAGTGCATCCCCATGTCCAGCGGAAGATACAATTGGAATGTTTAATATTTTGGCAAGATGAATTACCTCCTGACCGCCTTGTGTATTTTTAATTCCTCCTCCCGCAATAATTACAGGTTTGGAAGATGATAAAATAATATCTATCGTTTTTGTTAAATTGTCTTTTGATGCTTTTGGTAAAATATTATTATGATGTTTGTTAAATTCTGCAAAGTTAGCATTGTTGGTTAAAATATCTCGAGGAAGATTGACATGCACAGGTCCACATCTAGGAGCTAAGGCTAGATTAAAAGCTTCATTGAGTATTTTGGGTATTTTTTCAGTCTGCTTAACTGAAAAGGTTTTTTTTGTAATAGGTTCAAATAGTGCTTGTTGATCTATTTCTTGAAAGGCATCTTTGCCCCTATGTTCTGAAGCAATATCGCCTGCAAGAGAGATGACAGGGGAAAAAGCAGCATTGGCTTGCGCTATGCCCGTGACAAGATTTGTTGCCCCAGGACCATTTTGCCCCGCAATTACTATTCCGGCTTGTCCTGAGGCTCGTGCGTAACCATCAGCCATGTGAGCTCCCGTTCTTTCATCCCTAACATCAATAAATTTAATATCTTTTGCCTCATAAAGGGCATCGAACAATTCCATTGTAGCTGAACCAATTAAACCAAAGACATATTTTACCCCCTCAATTTTTAAAGTTTCAACTACCGCTTGACCACCAGATAAAATCTGATGATTTACATTCTTGTTCATTAGGAAGCCTGTTGAATTTCAGCTTTATTTTTCTTATGAAAATGCGGCATGACTTTTTCGGTAAACGATTTGATGCTTTTCATGCAATCGTCATGCTTAACTCCAGGAAAGTTTGACCAAACCTGAAGGTTTTGCAAATTTAGTTCAGATTGTAATTCTTCGATTTTTTCAATTACATAATCTACTGTCCCAAAAAGCATGTTGCGTTTATGTAGAAAATCATAAGATAAAAGATCAAGTTTATTTTCAGTTTTGGGCAGTTCCTCACCTGGATTCATGTGAGTGCCAAGACCTCTCCAATGACAAACCCAGCGCATGTAGTTAACCATTTGCTCACCTGCTTTTTCCTTTGCCTCTTCCATAGTATCGGCAATAAACATATCCCTTACCAAACAAACACCCTCTCCCATTTCTACATTTCTTTTTTCAGTTTCTGATCTTGCATTTTTATATATTTCAAAGCGTTTTTTTAAGGATTTTACAGTTGGTATCCACATAATCGTGTTAATTCCATTCTTAGCGGCCCATTCTATTGAGCTAGGACTATCCACTACTTGGTGAAGGGGAGGATGAGGTTGTTGAATGGGTCTGGGAACAATACATATTTTTTCTAAAATATTGGTTTCAATATTCATAAATTTACTACTAGGTGGACTCATGTCATGTTTCCATTCAAAGTTTGGAGAAGGGTAAGTATAAAACTCACCTTCATGGCTAAAATATTGTTGCGACCATGCTTTTTTCAAAATGGTTATAGTTTCTTCAAATAATCGGAAATTTTTTGCTTGATCTTTAGTATCAGCATCTGGATTCATATTTAATGCTTCTCTCCCATATATGCCACGCCCTATACCCGCTTCTACTCTTCCATTTGATAAATTGTCTAATAAAGCAATGTCTTCAGCTACACGAATAGGATTCCAAAAAGTCACTATGGTTGCGGCTTGTCCAATTCGAATATTCTTAGTCCTGGCCGCTATATCAGCACTTATCATTAACGGATTTGGGCAAATTTCCAAACCTTCATGACTGAAATGATGTTCTGTGAACCAAATTGAATCCCAGTCATTTTCATCACAATATGTAGCAATCTCCCTTATTTCACCTAAAATTTCACTGTAAGATTTTTGATTTTTCCAATTTGTTGCATTGCAGAAATAGCCTATTTTCATTATACCTCCTTAAGTTTGAAGGCGATCTATCCCACTTTCGCTCAGAAACGACGAGTTATGTATCGCTCAAATTATAATATTCAATAATATCAAAAAAACAATCAATAGATCTCATAACTCTCATTAAAACTGTGATATTCTAGAAAAATCAATAAAAACAACTTTTTTTAAATGATAAAAAATATTATATTTGATTTTGATGGTGTGCTGGTTGACAGCGAAATGTTAGTTGCTCAGTCGTTTTGTCGATATCTTTGTGAAAGAAATATTCAGTTTACAGAAAATGACTTTTCAGAATTTGCCGGTAAAAAAACAGTTCAAGTAATCTCAGAATTATCTGCAAAATTTAATATTGATAACGAGCAGGGGTTTTTTAACGATATTATGCAAATTTCGAATGAGATCTATGTAAATGAATTAACCCCTGTTCCCGGAGCTCTAGAGTTTCTTGAATCAACCACATTCAATTGTTTTATAGGCTCTAACAGCGGGAAAGAAAGGGTTGTTTTAGGATTGCAGAAAGTAAAACTTGATAAGTTTTTTGCAGTAAATAAAGTTTTTTCTTTTGATATGATTGGCATACCTAAACCTGAGCCGGATATATATTTAGCGGTAATAAATACTAATAACTTAAATAAAGAGGAAACAATCATACTTGAAGACAGTGCTGTTGGGGTAAAGGCAGGAGT
>Ga0315336_1004480_pt1 | contig 16498 bp, 14 predicted proteins | sample ASW5metaG_FD_204512 | JGI IMG/M metagenome (GOLD analysis project Ga0315336, IMG submission 204512) | Ammonia-oxidizing marine archaeal communities from Monterey Bay, California, United States - ASW #5 | ecosystem: Environmental > Aquatic > Marine > Intertidal zone | place: USA: California...
GGGATTTTGGCTTTCTCGGCCCGTCGTTCTCCGGATCGAGCACGATCTCGAAGTCTGACTGCGCGGGGAAATCGAATATCGCTTGCGATGGGGCCATGGAATCAAACTCGTAATATCCGGTCCGCAATTCCGTTCGCAGACCACTCGACCACCAGTATGACAGTTTTCACAGTCTTAGCAAAAGTCGACCGTCTCAATCCGGACACGTTCGCGACACCGCGCCGTTCAGGGTTGAGAACGGCAAGCCCTAAATACCATAGTGGCATGTATGAAGTGCTGTCGTCTGACATCCGCCGCCATCGTCGCGAGCATCTTTCTCGCTGCCCATTCCACGGTAGCCACGGCCAATAACCAGCATGGCGACACCGTTCTGGTCGATCTAGTCGCGACGGAATACACAACGGTAGAAGAATTCCTAGACGCCCTCAGAGGATTGAAGGCGGCCTTACTCGACCGCGACGATCCTCGAGTCGTATTTGTGGCGGTGTACATTATCCAGACCGGCCAAGCGCAATCGTTCTTGGAAGCAGACCTCTTTGAAGACCCCGAATGGGCCGAAGCGCTGACCTTAAATTTTGCCAACCTGTTTCGCCAAGCCTTCTTCGACTACGAAACCGGCAATTTCGCAGCGCTGCCCCAAGCGTGGAAGATCGCATTCGACGCCTCACAACAAACAGGCGTGACCATATTTCAACATGCCTTACTCGGCATACACGCCCACGTAAACCATGACCTTTCACACGCCATCGCCGCCGTAACGCCTCGAGCAGAACGTGATCGACGCGCTCACGACTACATGATCACAAACGATCTCGTTATTGGAGGAATCCTAGAGGCCGAACACGTAATCGGCGACGAATTCGCTCCATTTCTAGCCAATCTCGATGAAGTGCTCGGAGACTTTGACGCCCGGCTACTCCGCGTTGTGCTCACACAATGGCGCTATCGCGCATGGCGCAACGCACAATTCTTCGACGGAAGTCTGCCCACCTTCTACCAAACCGTCATGGATTGGTTTCTCGATATCCAGACGGGATACATGGCGCGAATGATCGCCATCGGGGGTAATGCCTCATGAGATCGAAGTACGTTGAACGGTTCGTATTCTTGTTCTTCGGCTTCGTGCCAGGCGTCTTGGTCGGGGCACTGGCTGTTCTACTGGTGGCATTCTTCGGAGGATGGATAACATCGGGGTCTGTATTCATGGCCGACATCGAGACTCCGCCACCTGAGAACCAGTGGTTGACGGAAGTAACGTATGGTTCGAGTGCCGTCCATTTGCCAGTCAACCAAATCCTTCTCGTTCAGACCGATAGCGTACTCGGTGCAATCAAATTTACAAACGCAAACGTAGCCGCCGGTACCGTCCAAGCTATCGTATGGGTGCTTCGACCTGATGGAGATAGCGTAGTCATAGAATCGGAGCAGGAGTTTGACCTCTTTGAAAAATACAATATAGTCGAGAAGACGGTCGTCAACGGGAACGTGGGGCACCTCGTCGAAGATGCCGGAAGCCAAGATCAGATACCGATAGGAAAACTCTCCATTGGGTGGAGTGCATCGGCGTGGGTCTATTTTCAACCCGGCATGCGCTTCGCGCTTGTGCCCGAACGGTATATCGACGATGTGAACATTGACCGAATAACACCAATTCAGAACATGGATCAACCGGATTAGGCCTCGAAAATGGATTGTCCAGCATGCAACAAACCGGTTACTGAATCGCCTGCCCCCGGCGGCGGCGTCACCTTCTTCTGCACCCATTGCGGTTGGGGTGGAATTCCGTCGTCGGTGACGCCCAATCAGTCGGAACGCCCCGCGATCTGGAAAGTCCTGCTCCTGTGGGTCATCGCCATCGTGATTGTGGTCGGACCGTACCTGGCCTTAATGTTCGGTATTCCCGAACTGATGGATGTCGGCCCTGCCGCATTCGACGAAGCAGCCGACCGCATTCTGGCGTTGGTGCGCTACAACTACTGGTGGGTATTCGCCATCTATCTATTCATTAGCGTTATTTTCACACCCACGTACGACTCGGATAGGGTTGGATTCTTCGGCGGTTTCATCGACAACCCTTTCAGCTTCCACGATGATTGGGAACGGCAAAAACGTGCCTGGCTTTTCTTACTACTTCCTGGGAAGATCGTTTGGGCGGCCATGCTCATGACGAAACAGCTAATTGTGCCACGTTAAGTCCTAGCGAAAATCGAAAAATCGGTCCATAATGGCCATAGGATTCTTCAAGATGCGATTCAGCCATCCACCCATATCGATTCTCATTGTCGCAATAGTGATTGCGGGATGCGCTACGGGTGGAAACCGGAAGCCAAACCCGTACTCACCAGGGACGGCGAATACAACGCAGATAGACGCATTGCACGCCGAGCTGTTGAGTATTCGCGAAGAGCAACGTCAGTTTGAAAGGGCGCTCAAGCCTCGCGCGCAAGGGTTCTTTGAATCTGGCGGGATTTCGCTCGATTCCATACGCGCCATGCCTTCCAGCGAACGGCGTGAAAAAGTAGATGCGCTGATCGCCCGCGGCGTTGAACTTTGGGGAGAGATGTCGCAACGTATCGAGGCGGAACTCGATTCGGCAATCGCACAGGAATTTGGCCCGATGCAGCCGCTGCAAAATGAGCAGGTTCCGCTCGAGGCGCTCGACAGCGAGGGCAACGTAATCGAAGTCCCCGTAACCGTCGCGATTAGGCCCCTTCGACGGATCAGCGACGCTGGCAATGCAGCGCGTTTGCCCGTTGTGCTTGGCCCAGGCCGTCCCGCGCTGACGGCCTACGATGGACTGCCGGTTCGAATCGTCTCGACGGAAGTAGAGTCCTTTCGCCGCATCTATACCGGACAGTCGGCTGACGCCATTGCCATGGAAGCACGATCGCTTGTCATGCTCAAAGGCGGTGAGTGGATGGCGGCGACCGGGAAGGAACGTGTGGCGAATACGATCGCGGTACGCGGACTCGACATGGATCTTGGTCTACGCAACAACGGAAACGCGACCTATGACGATACAATGTACGTCGTTCTCGAAGGCGGGGAACGAGCGACCAAAGTGATCGAATACCGGGCGACAACCGAGTCCAGTAGCACCAAGCACGGCGTAGGCCGGCTGACCGCGAGCCAAGTTACCTACCAGCGCGGCATGCACAAAGGGCGCGACCCCGCATTTCGGTTGAAAGGTGATCGGGCCGAAGGCACGCGAACGGGAAGATCGGGAACGTACGACATTCTCGGGGCCAATTTACATTCCGCCTACTCCTCGAAACGATTCGACAGCACAACACCCCTTAGCCCGAACGTCTCCCTCGGCTGTCAGGTGGTGGCCACGAGCAAAAACTCCTTCGAATCCAACATGGTGAAATATCTCGAACGAGAAGGAATTGGCGAGTTCCTTTACACAATCATTGAAGATGAAGAATTGCAGATATTTGAACGGAATCTCCGCGAAGCGTCCACCCGTTCCGTACTCGTTCATGTTATCGACCGATCGGCTATGTGAGGAGTTCATAATTCATGCAACAGTTTACGCGGCGAAAATTCATGCAAGGTACGGCCCTCTCGGCTGCGGCTTTGATGAATGGGAGCAGAGCGGTCTCCGCGGCTTCGAGCGATGGGATGCGATTCGGCCTTGTTACGTACCTCTGGGGCGCAAAATGGGATCTGCCCACGCTTATGAAAAATTGCGAACAGAGCGGTGTGCTCGGCGTCGAATTGCGCACGACCCACGGACACGGAGTTGAGCCCAGCCTCTCCAAAGTCGAACGTGTGGAAATCAAGAAGAGGTTTGCGGATAGCCCGGTAGAATTGGTGGGTATCGGTTCAAATGAAAATTACGATAACCCCGATTCAAGCAAGCTTACGAAAGCCGTCGATGCGACAAAGGCCTTCATTAAATTGAGTCACGATGTGGGTGGTTCCGGAGTCAAGGTGAAACCGAACAGCTTCCACGAAAATGTTCCCCATATAGAAACCATCGAACAAATCGGAAAGACGTTGAATGTGCTCGGCGAATTCGGCGACGGCTTCGGCCAAGAGATTCGGCTTGAAGTGCACGGCCAATGTGCTGAACTGCCCATCATCAAGCAGATCATGGACATCGCCGATCACCCGAACGTCGCGGTCTGCTGGAATTCCAACGACGAAGACCTCCTGGGCGAAGGTCTAGAGCACAATTTCGATTTGGTCAAAGACCGTTTCGGCGCTACAGCACACGTCCGTGAACTCAACATCGGCGATTACCCGTATGCCGATCTGATGCGCCTGTTTGTGGATATGAATTACGAGGGATGGGTGCTGTTGGAAGCTCGGACAAAACCCGACGACCCAGTAGCAGCCCTCATCGGGCAACGAGAACTATTCGAAAAGATGATCGGCCGGGGCTAGCGAATAAATGGAAGGGACGCGCTCCCGCCCAACATTGTGGTCGGTCTCCTGACCGCGCCACAACCTTACCGAAGGTCTCAAGCGTACTCGGCCAACCCCATTAAAGCGATTCCAACCAATTCTCATGAAACGCAACGAGATCTTTCACGATGTCAGGATGTTCTTGCGCAACGTTTCGCCGTTCGCCAGGATCTTCGACGAGATTTACAAGGTACGGTTCTTCGTACGTCGTGATGTTCTTCCGATTACTCGTATCCCTCGCGTTCCCCAGCAATTTCCAATCACCTTGCCGAACCGCCCACTGATTGCCCAACGCCCAATGCCACGCCGAATGAGGCGTTGCCGCGTTTTCTTCGTGGATCAGGGAAGATATATTCAACCCATCCAGATCGCGATCTGGTAGATCGACATTCGTAAGCGCTGCCAACGTCGGCAACCAATCACACGCCACCGCAAATTGATCTCGGACCGCATTCTCCGGCAACGTTCCAGGCCAGCTGATGATCGCCGGAACTCGAACGCCGCCTTCGAACAAGCACGACTTAGCCCCGCGATACGGGCCGGCATAACCGCCCCCATAGTTACAACGTGCTTCCGTGCTGTGGCCATGGTCGGATTGAAAAATCACGATGGTGTTATCCTGCTGACCTGATCGCTCCAATGCCTTTAATATATTGCCAATCTGTTCGTCAACCGTTGAAACAAGCGCAGCGTAGGCTCTCCGCGGTTCGTCCAGTTCCGCGTAATGCTCCATATATTTGTCGTAGGGTTGCATCGGATAGTGCGGCGAACCGAATGCGGCGTAAATAAAGAATGGATTCTCTGAATTCTGCTCGATGAACGTCGCCGCATCGCGTGCGATTAAATCTCCTGAATGCTTGCCGGTTTCGTACGTGTGTTCTCCGTTCCGATACCAATCATGCCGTTGCGGCGGCGCTCCCCATTCATCGCCTCCATAATTGAAGTGTGACCATTTGTCGATACATCCGCCCAAGAACCCGGCCGACTCATCAAATCCGAATCCGTTCGGTCCCGGTTTCGCGCCCAAATGCCACTTCCCAAAATGGCCGGTCCGATATCCCGCAGCCTTAAACATCGCGGCTAACGTTACTTCATCCTCAGGCATGCCCCGGCCGGAACCAAATACCTCTGGCCGGGACTCCGTATTGGACGGCACGCCGGCCCGGTGTGGATAACGTCCCGTAAGCAATGCTGCGCGCGAGGCGGAACAGATTGCCGATGCCGCATAGAACTGAGTAAATCGAACGCCGCGCATCGCCAACGCATCCATGTTCGGTGTGTGTAGGTCCGTTGCTCCGTAGAGGTGCGTGTCCAGCGTCCCCTGATCATCGGTCAGTATGACGACTACATTTGGACGTTCCACTTCGGCCGATGCCGTAAGTGCTGCCAAGCAGGCAGCCCCAACGCCAAATGCCGTCGCTCTTAGGAAATCGCGCAACCCCGTCATTTCGCCAACACCGGCATTGTGTTAACCGCATCGATCAGTAACGCGCGCGCAGCCCTCGCTTGTGCGTTTTCCTTTGCCACGTCAAGCGGGTGCTTTTCGAGTGGGTCTATATCGAGGTCATAGAAGTTTCCGCTTCGATACAATTTGTATCGCTTATCGCGCGCGTAGAATGCAGGTTCTTGACGGCCCCATTCCGGGTCGTAATAACATACAATCCATTCACGCGGATCGCCGCGTTCCCCACGCAATTGCGGCAAGAAACTGTGTCCGTCGATCTCGCGATCCGCGGGCAATGTTGCACCGGTCGCGGACGCCATCGTCGGCAGGAAGTCATCGAAACTCACGAGGTCATCGCATACCGCGCCCTCGGGCGTCACGCCCTTCCAGCGTGCAATTAAGGGGACGTGCGTTCCGGCATTCGTCGGCTGACCTTTATCTCCCTGAATCGTCCGCCCGTCTTGCATCTCCGATGAAATTTTTACATTCGTTCCGTTGTCCGACGTGAACATCAGTAGCGTGTCTTCAGCAATCCCAAGTTCATCCAATTTATCCGCGATGCGTCCGACTATTTTGTCCATATACGCGATCATATCCGCGATAAATCGGTTGTCGTTCTTATTCGGGGCATCAGTCCACTCCGGACTGTCCGGCGTCGGTACGAACGGATTGTGTACAAGCGCCATCGGAAAATAGACGAGAAACGGATTTTCTCTGGGCTTCGAAATGAAATCAATTAAATGGTCCGTAAACACATCAGGACCATACTTCCCCGTCATTATTTCCCGCTCACGGTCCTTGCGCTCGATGATCGGATCGGCATATCGGGATCCACGTTCCATGATTTGCCACACACAATAATCGTCGAACCCCGCTTCCGTCGGCGTCACGCCCGGCCCTATTTCAGGACGATTTCGCCCAGCCAATTGCCATTTCCCAACGACGCACGTGTCGTAATCGTCCTCTTGAAGCATATGACCGAACGTGTGTTCCTCAGGCGATAACGTGCCGAACGCGGTGTAATTCCTGAAGTTCGCACGCCCTGTCATGATTTGCACCCTCGAAGGTGTACACAAAGGTTGCGAATAACAATGGGTAAACCGAACACCCGTTTCCGCAAGCTGATCGAGATTCGGCGTTTGATACGAAGCACTGCCATAACATCCAAACCCATCTACACCCACATCGTCCGCCATGATTAGAATGATGTTTGGGCGTGTCGTTTGGGCTGCGCCGGTTTGCAGCGCCAACAAAAAGCTCAGGGCAGCAAAGATGGTCGCCAGAATATGTGTACCGCGGATAGCCGAGTTGGGCATAACCAATCTCCAGATTCGTCCAGATGAGACAGTATGGGACTCGGAGACGAACGCGATCAATTTGTTCCTGATTGAGCGTTACGTAGCTCCCAATTCCGATTGGGAGTAAGACGGCGAGGTCCATGTTGCGGCCTCGGGTCTCCATCGCGCTTCCTCCTACAGCCAGTTGACCCAACCCAACGCCGAACGTTACTGTCCAACCAACAAAAGAGGACCAAATCTTGGATCGCAGAACTTTTATTAAGACGGGCGTCGCCGCTACTGCCATCGCCCTCGAATCGCAACGCGCCGGCGCGCAAGAATCCAATACCCGCCGCCCCAATATCCTGTTCGCCGTTGCCGACGACTGGTCCTGGCCGCACGCATCCGCTTATGGCACGCCTCAAATCTCGACGCCCCATTTCGATCGCGTCGCCCGCGAAGGTACGCTTTATCACAATGCCTTCACCGCAGCACCACAATGTTCCCCCAACCGCGCCGCGACACTTACCGGACGCAACATCTGGCAAATCGCCGAAGCGGGCACCCACGGCAGCATCTTTCCAAACACACATCCCGTATTCACCGATGTGCTCGAAGACAACGGCTATTTCGTTGGGTATACAGGCAAAGGGTGGTCGCCCGGCGATTGGAATCGAGGAGGGTGGGAGCGCAATCCAGCTGGGCGTTCGTTTGGCGATCGTAAACTCGACGATCGCCCGAGCGATGGCATCAGCAAAAACGATTACGCCAGCAATTTCGAGGCATTCTTGGAAGCGCGACCGGACGACACACCGTTCAGTTTCTGGTTCGGGGCCAGCGAACCGCATCGAAGCTATGAAAAAGGCACGGGCAGCGCGAAGGGCAAAGATCCGTCTAAGGCACGCGTACCGGGCTTCTTGCCCGACACGCCGGAAATGCGCGAAGACCTTCTCGACTACTTCGCAGAAATCGAATGGTTCGACGAACACCTGGGCCGCATGCTCGCCGCACTCGAACGAATCGGCGAACTCGACAACACGCTCGTCATCGTTTCATCCGACAACGGCATGCCGTTTCCGCGCGCAAAGGCAAATTTGTACGAACACGGCACCCACGTCCCCATGGCTGTACGTTGGCCCGGGCAAGTCGATGCAGGCGCAGAAACGGAGAAGCTCGTCAGCTTCGTCGATATCGCGCCCACATTGCTTACAGCCGCCGGCATCGGCGTGCCCGACTCGATGGTAGGGCATTCATTCCTGAATGATTCGCAGGAGTTCATCCTCACTGGCCGCGAACGCCACACCCACGCCCGCTTCGACAACTTAGGGTATCCGGGACGCGCCATCCGTACACAGGACTACCTTTACATTTGGAACGCAAAACCGGATCGTTGGCCTGCGGGAGACCCGGACGGTTTCGAAGATATCGACGGTTGTCCAGCCAAGGATATTGTATTGTCCGGCAATTCTTCTGTGCAGCGGTACCGAGATTGGGCCGTAGGCAAACGTCCAGAAGAAGAACTGTTCGCGATCAAAGACGACCCTTATTGTCTGAACAATCTCGCCGACATCACCGAATACGATCCCACTCGCCAAGAATTACGCGATCAATTACAAACAACACTAAAAGACCAAGGCGATCCCCGAATGAACGGCTACGGCGACATTTTTGAAAGCTACCCTCGCGTAAGCAGAATGCGCCCACACCTCGGCGGCTTCGCTGAGCGGGGTGAGTACAATACGAAGTATCATGTCGAAAAGCCGTGACGATTCAACAGGGATCCTGGTTCCTTGGATAATCGGAGGAGTATTTCTTTTCCCAATATGGCTGATGATTGGTATCGGTCTTTCAAGAGTGGCTTACGAGTTCTTCGTTGGTTCCAGGTAGATGCCTCTTCTTCGCTCGGCATGACAACTGGTAAATGTAGCTCCGGCTTCCAGCCGGAGTGCGCTAGAAGACTTACATCAATGTCGGCTGGAAGCCGACGCAACGAAGTAGGAATTAACCGCGTTTTATCGTTTAGGTGAGATATTCTGACTCCAATGAGAGGATAACGCGTAGTGAATCAAAAACTATCCAGACGCGATTTTATCAAACAGTCGAGCGTTGTAGCCGCGACTGCGGCGGCAGTGGGCCGCGCTAATGCACAGCAAGTCGAACAGCCAAACATCTTATGGTTGTCCTGCGAAGATACCGGCCGCCATCTCGGTTGTTATGGCGATCCGCACGCCATCACGCCGAACCTCGATGCATTGGCCGCGCGTGGCATTCGCTACGACAACGCATTCACCACCGCAGGCGTCTGCGCGCCCAATCGTTCATCAATCATTACCGGCATGCACGCCAGCACCCTCGGCACTCACAACATGCGATCCGGCGGCGAAGGCGTCGACCGCTCGATCAAGCCTAATATCCCCAGCGATGTGAAATGCTTCAGCGAATACATGCGTTACGCGGGCTATTACTGCACCAACAATTCCAAAACGGACTACAATTTCCCCGTACCTTCCAGTGCGTGGAACGAGAGTAGCAAGAATGCTCATTGGAAAAACCGCGACAATTCGGACCAACCGTTCTTTGCCGTGTTCAACTATACTCAAACACACGAAGGCTCTACACGAGGCGTTGGCAACAGCTTCGACGATGCGATGTCGAGATTGCGTCCCGAACATCGGCAAGACCCAGCAACTATTGAGCCGCCTACGTACCATCCCGATACGCCGGCGGTGCGGCAGAATTGGGCCAGCTATTACCAATTGATCACCGTGATGGACTATTGGGTGGCCGACCGTTTGCGCGAACTCGAAGACGCCGGGCTCGCCGAGGACACCATCGTCGTTTTCTGGGCCGACCATGGCCAAGGCATGCCCCGTTGCAAACGCTGGCTCTACGATTCGGGGACGCACGTACCGTTGATCGTTCATGTCCCGGAGAAATGGCGGGCTCGCGCTGGAGTGGGAGGGGGGATCGTTGAGAATCGCCTCGTCAGCTCCGTCGATTTTGCGCCGAGCATGCTTACCCTCGCCGGTGTCTCCGTGCCTGAACACATGCAAGGCCAGTCGTTTCTTGGCGCGAGCCAACCGCCCGAACGCGACTATGTCTATGCTGCACGCGATCGCATGGACGAACGATACGACACCATTCGCATGGTTCGCGATAAGCGCTACAAGTACATACGCAACTACGCCCCGCACAAACCGTACGACCAGTACATGAACACCGCGGAGAAAAGCCCGATCAAAGCGGAGATGAAACGATTAGCGGCAGAAGACAATTTGCCCGAATCAGCCCAATGGATTACAAAGCAAACAAAGCCGGCGGAAGAATTGTACGATCTCGAAACCGATCCGCACGAAGTCCACAACATCGCAGGCGATTCCGAACACGAAAACACGTTGCTACGCCTCCGTCGCGCACACGAAGATTGGCGTGTTGCTTCTGGCGATTTGGGCCTCATCCCCGAATCCGAACTCGATGTACTCGGCCAAATGAACACGTCGCGCGGAGAAATCGTTCACGGCTTATCGCGCGGTGCACCGGCATTCATGCGCCAACTGCGCGATACTGCCGACCGGGCCAATGCGCCGGTTGCAGCGGATCAAGAGTACTTCGTCAAGGCGCAAGCAAGCGTACAAGCCTCCATCCGCTACTGGGCCGTGCTAGGCCTAGCCGCACTCGATACCCCTGAGTCTCAAGCACCGCTACGCGAAGCGATGGATGACACTGCTGCTGTCGTTCGCATCGCTGCGGCGAGCGCGGTACTCCGAAAAACCGGTGGTAACGAAAATGCACTGAGAATCTTGCGAACCGAATTGCAAAGCCCACACGAATGGATTCGTTTACAAGCCGCAACCGCGCTGGATGAAGCGGGCGAATCCGCACGCCCCGCGCTACACGAATTACAGGCCGCACTGAGCGACCGCGAGAATAAATACGTCGTACGCATCGCAAATCACGCAGTGAACGAATTGCTTGGTACCGAGAATGCCGTTCGGTAACTGGCGAATCATACCAGCACTGGTTTAGAGTTCCGCCGTTAGGCGGTGTCCACGTCCAAGGCTTGCCGCCTAAAAGCGAAACTCTAAACACGAGCTACTTCCAGACAATTTCGGCAAAGGATTCCAAAATGAAACGAACATATTCCCCTACAGACATGATCGTCTTACTAATCTTTGCTTGCACATACAGCATCCAGCAGGCCTCAGCCGAAGGCCCGCATCTGGCCACCGGCATCAAGATTGGTGAAGTCACACAGGACACCGCCATCGTCTGGACGCGTCTCACGCGCGACGATGTCCGCGCAGGCGGTGACGCACCGCTTCCCGTCGTCACCTATAACGATGCCACGCCCGGTGAATCACAAACGGAGTCTAGACCCCGCAGAGCCGGCAGGGTTCCGACTGTGACCTTTCCCAACGGCACATCGATTGACACCATCGAAGGCGCGGTACCCGGCACGGAGGGGGATGTACGCGTCGCATATCGCACTACCGACACCACGACCTGGCAATACACTCCTTGGGAAAGCGTCGACCCCGCGAGCGATTTCGCTCGCCAGTTCACACTCAGCAGACTTTCGCCCGGAACCGGGTACGCCATACGCGTCGAATCCCGCAATTTGTCAGGTGAAGCCGGTGCATCCTTATCCGGCTCGTTCCGGACCGCGCCGGACCCGGCCGACGCCGCGCGCGTGTTGTTTACCGTGACCACCGGCCAACGATATCCACACCAAGACGCACCCGAAGGTGGCTTCCGCATGTACAACGCGATGCTGGAAATGACGCCGAGCTTCTTTGTCCACACCGGCGACATCCTCTACTACGACGATCTCGCTAAAAACGAAGCGCTCGCGCATTGGCATTGGCAGCGGATGTATAGCCTACCCACCAACGTACAATTTCATCGCTGGGTGCCCAGCTACTTTATCAAGGACGATCACGACACCTGGATCAACGATTGCTGGCCAACAATGAGCACGACCTACATGGGCGACTTCACGTTCGCCCAAGGTCAGGAAATCTTCCTCGAACAAGTGCCGATGGGGGAGAAGACCTATCGCACCATTCGATGGGGCGAAGACCTGCAAATTTGGCTGGTCGAAGGACGCGATTTCCGTTCAGCCAACACCGACCCAGATGGACCGGATAAGACCATTTGGGGGGAAGAACAAAAGGCTTGGTTCAGACGAACGGTATTGGATTCCGATGCCACCTTTCGTGTCCTCATTAGCCCGATGCCGATTGTTGGTCCAGACCGTTCAGGCAAGAAAGACAATCACTCAAACGCTGTATTCGCCCATGAAGGAAACGAACTTCGCGCGTTCATGGCGAAACAGCCAAACATGTTCGTGATCTGCGGTGACCGCCACTGGCAATACATCTCGGTTGATGCCGAGACCTCATTGCGTGAATACTCCTGCGGGCCTGCCAGCGATGAACATGCCGGAGGATGGAATCAGGAAAACGTACTTCCCGAACACGAGTACCTCAATGTCACCGGCGGCTACCTCTCCGTCGAAGTCGATCGGAAGGCGGGCAAACCATTCATCGCATTCCGCCATCACAGCGTTGACGGCGAACTCTACAACGAAGACATCCGCGAAGGGCAATAGGTGTAATCTGAGGTGACGATAAGCAGCAGCGAGCGATACCCCTTTGTCGAATAGATCTATCGTTATCGAGGTATAAATAAAGCCCTCACCGCAAAATCGGTGAGGGCTTTATTGTAGCTTTCGCTATGAACTCAACTGGCGCCAGCGACGCCTGCTTATATCGTAAATGGCGCGGACCATTCCTGATTTCCCCAACGCAACGTTAACGTCGCATCGCCATCATCGCCGTGAGCAAGCTCTATCACAAACTTTTCTTGAGGATCGCCATCGACTTCAGCCGAGGTCAACGGAACTTCGGCAACATCGTGTTCGGCTACGTGACGCGTTCCCCAAATATCCGGCTGGCTGTTGAAAACGAGACTCCAGCCATCGCCAACTTTCTTCATCCACAGGCTATAGACTCCTGGATAATCATCAGCGACATTACCCGCTTTGACTACCGCATCGCCGAACGCCATATCCATATCCGTGTACATCTTCGTGGCACGGCTCAAGGTATACTTGAACACCTCGCCATCGCCGACTTTTTCGAACAGCTCCCAATCGCTCGTGCCAGTCGAAAGGTCTGCGAAGCCGATACGAATTTTCTTTCCATCCACATTCAGGCGTGCTTCGGTGGGGTCCGGCCTGCGGCCTTGCACTTCATCTACATCTGCCTGGGTCAACGGCGTGCCCACAACATCGGCTTTAAACAACCCGCCCGTGTCCACAACCTTTCCGCGGAGGTCATCACCATCTTTTACGATGTTGATGATGATATCCAACGAAAAACTGTCGCCGAATTTCAGCTCACCACTCAATTCGAGGCCGCCATCGTCCGTTTTGCTGATTTCAGGAATTGCCAGCGCTTCCGCCTGCTGCTCGGAATCGAGCGTGGCACCCACTTTCCCGTCCACATCGCTCAACGTTAGTATCAATGAAATCTCATTGCCCATCACATCGACTGTAAGACTCCAAATCCCGAGATATCCGTCGGCTTCCGCCACAGCGAGATCGGTGGCAATGGGTTCTTCCGCCATCACAGGCAGTGCGAACACGGATACGGCCAAAACGATTAAGCTTGCGCGCCAAACGCGTTTCGTCAACTTCATGTTCATATCCCTCATTCCGTTACTGCACTTGATTGCGAGTCGTTCGCATCTTCGTCAGCCTACAAGGTCTTAAATAAAAAAGGGGAATTCGGATAACACCCGAATTCCCCCAGCGTTTATTGTTAAAGAATACTGGTGTCGGCGTATCGTCTAGTCACCCGATTCAATGGGCTCATTCGGATCGCTCATGGCATACGTATACCAACCCAGATCCATTTCATCCGTCGTCGGGCCGCCAAACTTGACTGACCTGGCAGGATTAAAGCCTACGCGTTCTGCATTTTCAGTCGAGTTGTCAAACACGATTTCGAATTCAATTCGTGTTCCCGCCGGAATCTGCTTTGGCTCTTTATAGAAATATTCACGTTGCCAGTTGAAGTCATAATTCGGCGTGTGCAACAGCATCTCAGTCGTGCCGTCCGGATAATATGCTGTGTACTTCGTTTCGATTCCACGCAAATGCGTGTGCGGCATCAAGCTGATCAGCATAAGATCTTTTTCAAACGTCTTCGCGCCACTCACATCCCAATTCGATTGGAACGGCGGAATTTCAAACGCTCCGTGTGCAATCGTTGTAATACCGACTTCACGTTCCGGCTCTTTCGTCACCAACTTAAACGCCATTACCGAATTATCCCAAGTCCCAGTGCCGGGACCGGCTTCTTTGTGATAATGCATTGCGAAAGTGATCTGACCACCTTTGCGAATGGGAATACCAAAGCCTTCGCCTAAGAAACGCGCGTCGGTTCCTGGGGCCAAACCGCCAAGCATGACGCGTTCACGAAGCGCTTCTTCATTACCTTCGGTTTCTTCATCCTCGCTCATTGCGGCGACGCCCGGCGCAGCGGCATAGGCGATGATGTGATGAACGACTTCGCTCCCCGGGAGAAATTCAATGCCTTGAACCCAGGCGTCTTCCGGTAACTGGTCTTCCGTCAATGTAACTGTAAAATTCTTGTAAAGGTCTTGAACATCGTCTTCAATGAAAAATGGCTCGGGAAAATCCAAGATTAAATCGGGCTCACCCATGATCCAACCGTCTTGCCATACTTTCGATTCCGGCGCATCGGCGGGATTACCGCGTTTGGCGCCGGTCTTCACCCAAGTGAGAATGGTGTCGATTTCTTGTTCCGTCAGCGTCGTCTCGTTCGAGAACACATCATGTGTTGCATCGGACGCATGCCATGGCGGCATGATTTTGCTTTCGACGGCTTTCGCAATCGCTTTTGCCCAAGGACGCGTGTCCTGGTACGACGTGAACGACATTGGAGCAATCATCCCCGACATGTTCTTACCGCCCTCGCGGTGACACGTCTGACAGTTCTCTTGAAGGATAGGAAGAATATCCTTCGTAAACGTCACCTGCCCCACCACATCGCCAGCAGCGAATGCTGGCAATGACATGCAGACAGCCAGCGCCAGCGTCATCGTCAATTTGGATAGTAAGTGCATCATCTTGCCTCCGCGTTTCATCTGAACTACATTGGCCTGACCCCAGGCCACAATTAGCAAGGGGATCACGGGTACTGGAAACCAAGTACCCTATAACGCAATAGCTACTAACCCAAAGTCTAGACTAAGTACATTAGGTTGTCAATCTAAATAATCTTCTTTTGGCTTCTAAGTTCGCAAGTCTATCCAATTCAATGTCTTACGGAGGGAATAAAATTGCATCCTCTTCATGCACAGGCAAGAGGCTAATCCTGGGATATGAGATATCCGCCCACCCCGAGGCATGCTGCGCCCCCCAAAAGCATTGCCCCCGTGATGACGGCCATTATAGGATGGCCAAATCCGTCTTTGCGCCAGAAATTCAACCCAGCCAGCACAAACACCGTCCCCGCAATCAATAACCGTATACCCTTACTTCGATTGTCCATGCGTTGCGCTCCATTTCAACCATCGTTTTCGCACCCGTATATCCGCCGATTGCCCTTGGATATAGGCGTTATTTCCGCAAACTGCACTTCGTACGCTCACGAATCAGCTAATTGATCTGTGGAACAATGAAAATCTGCATTAACTCAAAGAAAAACGCTAGAAGTGCCACAGCCACTTCACCCAACACCGACACGATTAACGAAACCAAATTTGCCACGAATGAGGTCTCCCGTATTCGACCCGGCCCGAACGGCCGAACCTTCCAAAAATGAATGCGCGCCTGATTGAGGACGGACTTCTACCGTTACTTCTTAGACGATGCTGAGTCAGCCGATTCCTCGAGCGACCGGTTGAAGAGTGTCACCGCCAACACCGCTGGGCTGTCATAAACCTCAACAATGCGGTCCAGCTGCGTAATCTTGAATACCTTCAAGACATCATTGTTCATACCGCATAGCCGGATGTCCCCGCCGGTTTCATGGCACTTTCGGTGCAATACCAGAATTTCGGACAGTGCAGCGCTTGACAAGTATTCCACACTCTCGAAGTCCAGCAGGAGCCGGCATCCTGGATTCTGTGACACATATGCCAATGATTGTTCGCCGAAGCGGGCTACATTGGCGGCTTCCATCGCGTCTGCTCGGGTCACACGCGCAACCGTCACCAAACCAGATTGTTCGAACGAAACGCTCGATTCTTCACTCATCGACTACAACTCCGATGCGCGGGGCCCAACAGCGGAATGTCCCCGGTTCGGATAGTTGTACCATAGTGACGGCAA
>Ga0315336_1004483_pt1 | contig 16483 bp, 15 predicted proteins | sample ASW5metaG_FD_204512 | JGI IMG/M metagenome (GOLD analysis project Ga0315336, IMG submission 204512) | Ammonia-oxidizing marine archaeal communities from Monterey Bay, California, United States - ASW #5 | ecosystem: Environmental > Aquatic > Marine > Intertidal zone | place: USA: California...
TCAAGCGCATCAAGCCCGAGATCGCCGCGCTGAACGCCGGCTCTCTGAATTACCTGAAGCTCCGGAGCAACGGGAACTGGGCCTGGCCGCCCTTGATGTTCGACAACAACGTCAACAAGATCGAGCATTTCCTGAACGTCATGAAGGCCAACGGCATCGTGCCCGAGTGCGAGTGTTTCGACACCGGGATCATCCGCTCGGTGGCGATGTTCAAGAAGTCGGGAATGCTCACCGATCCAACCCACGTTTCCTTTGTGATGGGCGTGGCGTCGGGCATGGCCGCCAAGCCGGCCTGGGTCCCCTTGCTGATCGACGAATTGCCGGAAGGAGCGCACTTCCAGAGCATCGTCATCGGTCGTGAGGAGGTGTGGCCCGTGCATCGGCGGTGCTCCGAGCTCGGCGGCGACGTCAGAACCGGTCTGGAAGACACCTTCTACCTGCCAGATGGTACGAGAGCGACCTCGAACGGCCAATTGGTCGAGGCGCTCGTGACCCTCGTCCGCGAGACGGGAAGAGAGCCGGCAAACATCGCCGAGACCAGAGCCGCATACGGGATCGCATAGTCGCGGTTTCGAACTCAGCGCTCACTCCAATCACGGTCGCTCCTCGATAATTCTCCAGGCGCGGTTCTTGCAGAATCTCCCCGCGGAGGTTGTGATGAGAGTTCTGTTGGCAGCAGCGGTCATTTCAGGGTGCCAAGCGGGCGGAGACCTGCAGGAGCCCGAGCTCGGATCGGTACATGCCTGCCTCGGCGGACCCGATGTGGTCACTGGCGCCGACGGGAGCTTCGACATCAATGTGGAGGGCACGGTCATCGAGCGGTGGGCGTGGGACTTCAACTTGTCTGACTGCAGCGGTGCTATCGACCGCGCCGTCCAGATCGAGGACGACAACGGCGACATCTGGAGCCTCGGAATCGGACTCCTCGACGAAGACAACGACTGGGTCGACTCGCGGCTCGCGCCCAAGGGTCGAAACGTGAACTTCACTTACCGATATCGCCACCCGTGGGGAGATGTCGCCGGGTTCGTGCTGTCCGACGTCGACGGCATCATCATGGCCGCCGACGAGGGGTCCTGGGGAGGCGCGCTGCGCAACGAAGATGTGCCCGGTCTGAAGATCTACCCAGGCGAAGAGATCGTAGCCGAGAAGGAGACAGACTGCGCCCCCACCGTTGGCTTTGACATGCACTTCGATGCCGATTCCGATGTGATCGTACCGCCGGTGGGCTCGGAGACGATCTTCATCGACGGCCACCGTTTCGAGGCCCACGCGCTCGACGCCCATGAGGACGCCGTGACCGAAGGGTGCTCGATGCCCGATACTCCGGGCATCTTCGCCTGGGCCATCACCCGATGAGATGAGAGGAACGACATGAATCGCTACATCGCGGTCACCTTTGCAACTGGAGCCCTTACCCTCGGCGGTTGTCCGATTGTCGGCACCACCAATCCGCCGCCACCTGAGGGGGGATACTGCGGCGACACCGCCTGCCGCGAGTTCGATGACGTAGCACTCGAGCACGCGTGGGAAGCGGGCACCTACGACATCGCGGTCACCGACGACGCGCAGTCCTTCAGCTGCACGGTGACGCTGCCCGATGGCTCGGACTCGAACTGCGACTCCACCGGGATTCGCCTGGAGCTCAACGACGCAGGCGACGCCATTGAGCGCGTTGCGGTGCAGACCGACGCTGAGTCCATCGAGCTCGAGATCAGCCTCGACGGCGCCATTCTCCACGAGGAGACCGTCAATCGCGAGGTGATGAACAACCGCAGCGCCGAGTGCGGCGAGTGTGTGGTGGGAACTGGGGTAACGGTCACTTTTTGAGGCGGCTGTCGGTGTTGAGATCTTCCAAAAACACCCGCTCATAGGCCAACTTCGGGCCCTCGCCTGTCCAGAACACGTACACTTCGTCGCCGACGATGGCCATCCGTGGGAACCCACTCGCGCGGCCTGCAGAGGTCGATGCGACGTCGAATGGCTTCAAGGCTTGACCGGTCCGATAGTAACGAGAGACCCGGATTACGGCCTGATCCTCCACCACGTCCATCCAAGACAGGAGTACCGAAGTCTTGCCGTCAGCTACCAGATCGACGCGTCCGAGGGTCTGGGCGCCAGCAAATCGCATCGGCCTGCCAAACGAACGGCCCCCATCCCTGGAAACCGCGAACTGCACCGCGGGTTCCGGTTGGGAGGTGAACCAGATCACATCCACACTTCGGCCCCGACCGAGGACGCGCGGACCGTTGACGGGACACCCGGCGATCTTCCAACGATCGGGAAAGACCATCGACGGCACGGCCCACTTGTCGCCCTCCCTGCGCACAATACCGATGTCGCGGATCTCTTCCTCAGTGCGATCTCGGTAGACGACGACGGGGCCTTCCACGGTCTGGGCGGCGTCGGTTCCACAGCAATCACAGACGCTGTCGTCCACGAGAACTGTCGGCCCTATTTTCTCGCCGACCGCGGCGCTCCGCAGTGACATGGGCCCGTCCGAGGCGATGGCGCGTCCATCCAGCCAGATGACCTCGATCCCCGTGCGGGTCGGCACCAGACTCACGAAGCCATGTTCGGTCTGGGTGCCGTCGTCATGGGGCTTGCCGAGCTCGGTCCACGTCTCGCCATCGTCTGCCGAACGCCCGAGCACCACGTCGTAGGCGTAGGTGTCCTCTCCGCTCTTGAGCGGCCAATAGGCGTAGAGCGCCCCGTCCCCTCCCCTGGTGATCTTCGGCGTATCCGCCCAGTTCACGAACAGGTCTGGGCTGTCGACCAGCGTGACGGCAGCGGTCCAGGTTCCCTGTCTGAGGCTGGCGTATTGGACTTTCGAGGTCGCGCCCGTGACCTCCATCCAGATCAAATGGACATCGCCGTCGTCCTCGAACAGCGACGGAGCTTGGGAACCCAGACCCCAGGGAAGAGACGGTTTCGGGCGCGGCGTGGGCCTCGAAATGGGAGCGGACGAGGGCGGGGGCGGAGGAGGCTCCGCCGTACAAGCCCCTAAGATCGCTAGGAGTACAGGAGACATGGCCCACGGCGATTCAGGAACAACCGCCGCTGCTCCTCCCAGGCATCGAGCACCGCGCGCACGTCGTTTCCGCCCTCCACCGCCTCGCGGTACTCGGGAGATCCGGTGAGCAGGTCGATGGCCGGCACGTCGTCGATGAACTCATAGGGCTCTTCGCGCCACCCAAACGCCTCGGGATCGCAGCGGTACGCCGCGTCGACGAGCACCATCCCGAGGAGGGTGGCGTTCATCTGCGTGCGGTCGAAGACGTGAACCTCGAGACCCCGACACCCGACGCCAGCGTGTTTCTGGAAACCAGGCGTGAACGCTGCAGGCCGGAATCCGACCCCACGGAGGCCCGCCAGCCGCGCCCCTTGCTCAGCGAGATGCACGAAGCGCTGGGGGTCGACCCAAGGAGCGCCCACCAGGTGGAAAGGTCGGGTCGTCCCTCGGCCTTCGGAGAGTGTTGTCGCCTCGAAAAGGCACATTCCCGGGTAGATGGCTGCCGTCTCGAGCATGGGCATGTTCGGGGACGGGTAGACCCACGGAAGGTCATAGTCGTCGAACCAGCTGTCTCGCTTCCACCCATCGCAGCGGATGACCTCGTACTCGCATCGCACGCCGCAGTGCTGAATGAAGTAGTGGCCGAGCTCACCGACCGTCATTCCGTGGCGGATGGCAATGGGATAGGCGCCGACAAAGCTCTCGAAGCCCTGTCCGACCAGATTGCCCTCCACGGTGACGCCGTCGATGGGATTGGGGCGGTCGAGCACGATGACCTTGGTATCTACGGTTCCGGCGACCTCCATGATGAAACCGAGGGTGGCCTGATACGTGTAGTACCGGGTGCCGATGTCCTGGATATCGAAGAGCACCACGTCGAGATCTTCGAGCGTCTCCACGGGCGGATGCAGACTATCGGCGCTGTTTCCGTACAACGAAACGGTCTCGAGACCACTGACCGGGTCCACCGTCTCGCCGACGCCCTCCATGTCCTGCGCGGTAGCGCGTACGCCATGTTCGGGACCGAAGAGACGGACCAGCCCAACCCCCTCCTCCTGAAGCAGATCGATGGCGTGACGAAGCTCTCGTTCGACCGCGGTGTGGTTGCAGCAGAGCCCGACCCGCGCGCCCTTCAGGGACTTCAGGTGATCGCTAACCAGGACTTCGAGGCCAGGTTGCATGGCTCCTCCGGAGACGCAGACTATCGCAACCGCGAGCTGCGGATCAGAATCCCTCGAAGAGGAGCCTGCCGACGGGATCCCATCCGGGCAACTCTTCGCCGTCCAGCTCGATGACCGGCGCCAGCTTGCGCGTCGTCGACGCCACGTACAGCGCGTCCCAAGGACCGGCAGCGACCGGTCCCTGACGAACGACGGGGATGCCGAGGTCCTCCGCGCGCGCAAGCAACGCATTCAGGGTGGTCGACGGCAGGATTCGACCGTCGTGGGGCGCGGTGTGCAAGACGCCGTCGACCGTCGCCACGATGGCGCAGGTCGTGCCCTCGGTGAATCGGCCTTCGCCGTCGACCATCAACACCTCGTCGACCCCCGACCGTTGCACAGCGACAATCCACGGAGCGCGGCTGCCGTGTTTGATGCCGCCGCCGAGGTAGGGTTCATCGGAGTGAACACCCCGCGCTGCGCGGATCGGAAGCCCCATTCGGGCGGACTCAAGGGGTGTCGCTGCCACCGCGCGTCGCCCGCCGCCGGTGAGGGTGACCCGAATGCGCGATGCGACTGCCATGCGAGATGCGACCAAGCGAATCTCCTCGGCGAGAACGGCTTGATTGGGCATCTCGATTCCGGCGGCCCCGGCGGATCCAGTCAAACGGGCGAGGTGGGCGTCGAGACGAACCACAGAGCCCTCGGCATCGGATCGGAGCGTGTCGAAGACGGCGTGCCCCACCGTGAGCGCCGGGTCGGTGACCGGGATGGCGGCCTCGCCGATGGGCATCAGCACACCATCCATGCACGCGAAGCCCTCAGGCAACAGAGACCTTCTCGCCCACGCGAACCGTCTCGAGGTCGTCGAGCTCGACCACGCTGCGAAACGCCTGGCGTAGGACATGGCAGATCAGGTCGATCTCGGCGCTGGTGATGTTGAAGTGGGGCGTGAATCGGAGGGCGTTCCTGCCGCCGTGGATGACTCCGATGCCGTGCTTGCGGCACCAGGTCTCCAGTCCCTGGAATCCGACCACGCTGGCCTTCGTAGGATCGAGTTCGCAGGCGAGGAGGAGTCCCGTCCCCGGCACTTCTGTGATGAGCTCTGGGAACTCCTGCTGCAGGGCAACCAGCTTCTGTTTGAACTCCAGGCCCTTGGTGCGGATGTTCTCGCGGAGCTTCGGGGTGAGTCCGTCGAGTACGGCCACGGCGACCTCGAGGGCGCGCGGATTCGTCGTCATGGTGTTCCCGTAGATCCCCCGCCGGTAGGTGTTCGCAGCGCGATCGTTCATGCCCAGCACCGACAGGGGATACTGGCCGGCGTTCAACGCTTTGGAGAACGTCTCCATATCTGGCGGATCACACCCTTCAAAGCCGGGATAGTCGACTATCGACAAGTACCCTGTACCGCGCAGACCGGCCTGGATGGAGTCCGCAACGAGGAACGCCCCGCGCTCCGCTGTCAGTTGGCGGGCCAAGTCGTAAAAGGCGCGCGTGGCCCCCTCGCCGGGGTTGCCCTCGCCCATGACCGGCTCGAAATACATCGCCTCGACGAACTCGCCGTCCGCGTCACACTGCTCGAATACGCGGCGCAGATCGTCGACATTGTTGGGCTCGACGAGGCGCACATTGTCGCGCCCTGCAAAGGAATGCAGGTGTTCCTGGTACTTGGGCAGCGTCGAGTGCGAAATCTGCGCCGGACGGTCCGTCCGGCCGTGGAATGCGCCCTTGAGTGCGACGAAGACAGGCTTGCGGTCCCCGGCGTTCTCCTTGGCGTTCACATCGGTGATTCGCATCGAGACGGTCACCGACTCAGACCCGGAGTTCATACAGATGAACTTTGTGTACGGACACGTCGGGCGGTTCTGTCCGATCTCCTTCTGGAGTCGGGTCGCGAGGCGCTCGTGGCTGAAGCTGGAGGTCATGACATTGGCCATCACCCAGGGCTTGCTCATCGCGTCGATGATCGACTGCGGGGCATGGCCGATGCCGAGCATGCCGTAGCCACCAGAGTCGTGCAGAACGGCGCCGTGTGAGGTCACGAGCCAGGGCCCACGACCGGAGATGGCGACGTATGGATTGACGCTCTCGGCCGGGTAGAAGTTCACGAGATCGTTCTGAAGCATCGCGGCGAGATCGGCCTCATCGCCCTGAAGTGCGCCACCGTGAGTCGATCGCAGCTCGCGGTGGTATTCGTACGCCTCGTCCACGGCCTGAACGAGGTGGGGATCGGCCTCGAGAAACGCCTGGATCTGACTGTCTTCGAGTCCGACCGTCTGGCGCCCCCCACCGAATTCACGGAGCTCTTTCAGTTTGGCCATCGATCCCATCAAGACCCCCAGGGCAGCAGTTCCATCTATCGCGGCGGCCGACGGTAACCAAGGGGATCTCCAAGAGCCATGACAACCCCCTACCGCCGCTATAGAAGGCCGTCTTCCGCTGACGCGAGGACGACATGGCCGCCTACGAAGGTGTGGATTTCTACAATATGGACGCGCTGCTCTCCGAAGAGGAGCGGATGATCCGCGACACCGTTCGCGCCTGGGTCGACGAGCGCGTGATCCCGATTATCGACGAGCACTACCTGGCCGGGACCTTCCCCAGCGAGCTGATCCGCGAGATGGGCGAGATGGGCTTTCTGGGTGCCAACATCCACGGATACGACTGCCCGGGACTGAACAACGTCTCCTACGGCCTCATCTGTCAGGAGCTCGAGCGCGGCGACAGCGCCATCCGCTCCTTTGCTTCGGTTCAGGGTTCGCTCGTCATGTGGCCAATCAGCGCCTACGGGACGGAGGAGCAGAAGCAGAAGTGGCTCCCCAAGCTCGCTTCGGGCGAGTACATCGGCTGCTTTGGCCTCACCGAACCCGACTTCGGCTCCAACCCGGGCGGCATGATCACCAAGGCCGTCGACATGGGCGACCACTATCTGCTCAACGGCGCCAAGATGTGGATCACCAATGGCACGATCGCCGATGTCGCGGTGGTCTGGGCGAAGCTCGACGGCGAAGTCCGCGGCTTCCTGGTCGAAAAGGGCATGGAGGGTTTCACCGCGCCGGAGATGACTGGCAAGCACAGCCTGCGCGCCTCCATCACCTCAGAGCTGGTCTTCCAGGACGTGAGGCTCCCGAAAGGGAATATCTTCCCCGATATCCGCGGACTGAAGGGACCCCTTGGTTGCCTGAACAACGCCCGCTACGGCATCTCCTGGGGTGCGCTGGGCGCCGCCATGGGTTGCTTCGACTCGGCCAGGCAGTATTCGCTGTCGCGGATTCAGTTCGGTGGCCCGATCGCCCGTTTCCAGCTCGTTCAGAACAAGCTGGCCTGGATGCTTCGGGAGATCACCAAGGGACAGCTCCTCGCGTGGCGTCTCGGACGCATGAAGGACGACGGGTCGATGAAGCACCAGCAGGTCAGTCTGGCCAAGATGAACAACGTCGACATCGCCAGGCAGATCGCCACGGTCGCCCGCGACATTCATGGCGCCAACGGCATTCTCGCCGAGTACCCGGTCATGCGCCACATGGCGAACCTCGAGTCGGTCTACACCTACGAGGGGACCCACGACATCCACAACCTGGTGCTCGGACAGTGGATCACGGGGATCTCGGCGTTTCAATAGCAGTCAGCAATAGCTGTTAGCTCAAACGCCTTTCGAATGGCACTCCTGGCAAACCAGAAGCAAAGCCCCGACTGGATCGAGATCCGATCCGTTATAGGCCTCCGCCGCTCGAACTGCCTCGTCTCCACCTCCCCCCGGCGGATCCTGGACGCTTGAGAACACCAGCCCATAAACAGCCCAGGCCGCAGCGGTCTCGTGTCCCCATTCCGGTCGACCGTCCGTCGGTTGGACGCGTGCACCGGCGTGGCAGGTCCCGCATCCGGCGGCCGCTATGGGCAATCCGTCGACCAGATCCTCCGCGGAAGCGGCGGCCTGCAAGAAGCCGAGCGCCCCACCGACCCCTCGCGCTCCGGCCTCGCCACCGTCGCCGTCCCACGCTCCGGCCTCGCCCTCGGTGAGATCTCGAGCCACCTGTCTGGCAGCTTCGACTTCTCCGAGTGCTGACATGCGCACCAGGGCATTCCACTCTCCGTAGTGAGGCATGACCAACGCTCGCGGCGGAGGGGGCTCGGCACAGCGACAGCCGACGAGAAATACCGCTAGCAGGCCGATCAACGCCACTCCGGCGAACGTCTGTAGTACCGCATCTGGAGCAGCTGCGCGACGGTGTCCTCGTCGAACGCCTCGAGCTCCAGGTGAATCACCCGGAACTCGGTCCACTCCTTGTTCATGCGCAGATGCACAAGGCCTTCTCGGCCATTGGGATCGTGATCCTCGAGGTCGTAGTACACGTCGCGGCCCTCGATTCGGACCCTCATCAAACCGCTGCCGAGTTGCTCGTAGATGAGGTAGCCCTCGAGCCAGAACGCCGAATCGCGTATCTCGACGCGGCAATGGGTCGCACAGAACCACCAATGATAGTTCTCCGATAAGTGGTCGTTCATGGCGATGAACCATTCTTCCTCGCCTGGCGCCAGGGGTGGGTCGAGGGTCTCGAGAGCCTCACCGTCTCGCCCGGCCTCCATCACATCGAGTTTTCGCTGGTCGGCGGGACGAACGGAGGCAATCCATACGCCCCGCAGATCGCTGGCCAGGTGCCCGCCCGGCCCCAGGGGTTCCTCGTTCTGGGCTGTTGGATCGGGCGCAAATTGATCGGTATCGACGACCTCGACGCTCTTGGAACCAAAGTTGCACGCCAGGGTCCACCCAATGAGGGGAGCGGCGACCCAGAATCGGGGGCGGACGATAGACATCCAACCAACCCTAGCGCGTCCTCGCCCTGTAGGATTGCCCATGTTCGAATCGCTGCCCATCGAAGGAGATCTACACCTGCCGGACAGCGTCGGGCGCGCGCCAGCGGTGCTGATCGCACCCGGGCGCGGTTACCACCGCGGTCTTCCGCTCATGCGAGAGTTGGCCAAGTGCGCCGCCGCCGCCGGTCTCGTCGCCGCCAGATTCGATTGGCGCTACCACACAAATGGCGGCGAGCCCAGGGACGACAGCAGCGATGTGGTCGCAGATCTGCGCGCCGTGCTCTTCGGCCTGATGAGCCATCCTCGGGTCGACAACAAACGCATCGCCATCGCCGGAAAGTCCATGGGGTCGGCCGTTGGCTGGAACGTCTTTCGCGCCGAGCGGGTCGCCGCCATCGCGCTGCTGACACCCCTGGCACCGACGAATGACATGCGAGCGAAGACCTACCCCGGCTTTGCGGGAGAGGAGCGACCAATCTTCCTCGTCGGCGGCAAGGGAGATCCGTTCGCGGCCAGCCTCGGCGCCCTCGCGCTGTCTTCGCCCTCACAGGTGACGACGCTGTTGGTCGGCGGCGGCCACGGCCTGTCGGAGACAAGCACCGACGCCCACTATGTTCCGCTGGCCGTGGACTGTACCGTCGCGTGGCTGAAGCGGGTGCTCAGGTGAGCTGGTGGACGAAGTTCTGGGAAACCTCCCTTCTACGCCTCATGGGCAGCGGCAAGCGAGGGCGTGCGCAGGCCGTTCGTGATCTGCGAAGAGCCCGCGAGGTCTTCAGATTCGCGGCCGTCTTCGCGGCAATGATCCTTCTGCCAGCCATCTTCCTCTCCTATTTCGCCCTCTCCGCCATCCAATCGGGAGAGGCCAGCGCCGACGCAGAGATTCGCTACCGGGCCGACGCGATGACCGAGCAGGTCACCCAGGAACTCCGCAAGATGTTTGCCGACTTCGAGATCGCTGCGGACGGACGGCTGAAGCGGCAAGAGTCGCTGCTCGACAATCTCGGCGATCTCTCGCCATACCTGCGCGGCGCATATCGATTCGACCGAGCGGGCACCCTCGTCGCTCCCTTCCAACTCGAAGATGCGCCGAAGTTCAATCACCCGCCTGCCCAATACTCCGAGCTGGTGAGCGAGGCCCGAAAGACAGAGTCCAAGAACGATTTCGCCAAGGCAGCCACCCTATGGGCCAGCGCGACGAAGGCGGCGCGACATCCAACGCACGAGGCCGAGGCGCGCTTTGCCATGGCGCGCGCAGTCGCCGCCGGTGGGGACAGCGAACGGGCACTGCGCATGTATTCAGAAGTGGCGTCCGCTCACCCGGAAACCCGCCACAGCCAGGGATTTCTGGTCCGCGATCTCGCGCTGCAGAAACGCGCCGAGCTGATGTTGATGGCCGACGCAGACGCCGGGGCAAACGCCCTCTTCGAGCTGGTGGACGACATTCTCGGTCGCCGCTGGACGGTCGGGTACGGCGGCGAAGTCGCAATCGCTACACGGGCTCTGAACATTCTCACAAGAGCCAACCAGAGCCCCGACAAAGTCGAACAGGCACGCGCACGCCTCAACGAGCGCGCAGACCAGCTCCACTGGGCCGAGGGCGTCGAGCGCGAGCTGCGCATCATCGACAACTACTCCCCGGACCAGGGTGTTCAGTACATCACCGCCCGCGGCGACTCCCCATCCATCTGGCTCACATTTGCCAACGAACGCGGGTCGTGGGCGTTCTCGTTCTCCCTGTGGAAGGTCCTGAACGACCTGGAAGCCACCGTGATCAGTCTGAACGAACTCGAAGGCGACCTCGTCGCCCAGCTGGTCCCTTTCGATGGCGAGATTCCGGCTGAGGCGATGATCACTCGAGCCCTCGGCAAGCCGATGGAGTCGGTTCAGATCACAGTTCGGCCGGCCGACCCGGAGGGCTTGGAGCGCTCCCGTCAGAACGCGGCCCGGACCCGCCGCGTGGTCATCCTCGTCGCCGTCTTCCTGGTGCTCATGGGCGTCGTCTTCTCGGCGAGGATCGTCAGTCGAGAGGTAGAGAACGCGAGGGTGAAGGCGGACTTCGCGGCCAACGTCAGCCACGAGCTCCGGTCCCCGATCACCCAGATCCGACTCAAGGGAGAGGCGCTGCAGTACGGGCTGGTCGACCCCGGCGACGACATGCAGAACCACTTCGATGCCATCGTCAGGGAGGCCGAACGATTGTCGCGACTGGTGGACAACGTGCTCGACTTCGCGGCCATCGAGCGGGGGGCCAAACGCTATCACCTGCGCCCCGACGACCTGATCGCGGTGGTCTGGAACACCGCCGAAGCCATGCGGGCGACCATCGAGACCCAGGGATTGACCTTGGAGGTAGACGTCCCAGACGACCTTCCACCGATCTGGATGGACCGGGAGGCCGTCGCCCAGGTCCTCATCAACCTGATGTCCAACGCCGCCAAATACGGCGCCGAGGGCAAATGGGTCGGGGTCTACGTGAGAATGAGCATCGACGGGGTTGACGTCTCGGTTTCCGATCGGGGCATCGGAATGACCCCTGAGGACGCCGAGCAAATCTTCGAACATTTCTACCGATCTACCGATCCAAACGTCCGCAGAAAGAAGGGAACCGGAATCGGATTGACCATCGTGCGCTACATTGTCGAAGCCCACGGTGGGACAATTGTCGTTGATTCGGCCCCCAACCGAGGTAGTACCTTCACAATCACGTTCCCCCTAGACCCGCCCACGGGGCACGGAGCACACACCTGATGCCACGGATTCTCTTCGTCGAAGACGAACAAGCCCTTCTCGATACCGTGCAACGGTTTTTTTCTCGTGAAGGATTCGATGTGTACACGGCCCGCAGCCTGTCCGAGACCATGGAGACGTACAACCGGTACGCCCCCGACGTCGTCATCCTCGACGTGATGCTCAACGAAGGCCCCGAACCAGAGCGCGACGGCTTCGACGTCTGCCGAGCCCTGCGCAACGCCGACTACGATGGCCCGGTGATCTTCGTGACCGCGCGAACGTCCGAGCAGGACAAGCTCGCCGGCTTCGAACTCGGCGCCGACGACTACGTCACCAAGCCGTTCTCCCTGGCAGAGCTGAAAGCGCGCGTCGCGGCCGTTCTACGTCGGGCCGGTGGCGCCCGATCGATCTACAAATTCGGGACCGTCGAAGTCGATCTCGACAACTACGTCATCCGCCATCCCGACGCCGAAGAGCGCCTCTCCAATCGCGAACAGGAGCTGCTTCGCTACCTGATCGAGCATCGGGGCAAGGTCCTTCCGCGCGGCGAACTACTGACAGGTATCTGGCGTTACTCGCCGAATGTCACCACGCGAACCGTCGACACACACATTCTGAATGTGCGCAAGAAGCTCCGCGACGATGCGACCGATCCCCGCTTTATCGAGACCCTGCACGGGGTCGGGTATCGCTTCATCGCCAACGAGGGATAGTGCGGTGATTGCTCTCCTCCTCCTCACGGCCACCTCGATGGCCCAGGGGGGCGAGCGCGCGAACTGGGATCTGCACCACCAGGCACAACTGGTAGAGGCCGGGGACGGCGACCTGCAAGAGGCTGCCAAGGCCTATCAAACGCTGGTTCGGGAACTTCCCGGGGACGACCCCTTTCGCGGACAGGTGCTGTTCTCCCTCGGTCGGGCTCGCTACTTGATGGGCGACATCAAGCGCGCCCGCGAGGCCCTCAAGGAGGGGATCCGCACCAACACGTGCCACGACCCGTGCAACGAGCTCGTCAGCCAGCTGGAGCTCGAGGAGAACGCGGTAAAGGAGATCCCGGTCCAGTGGGGTTTCGACAGCCCCGACCACGGTTTCTTTCATCCGTGGGCCTTCGCCAAGAACAAGGGTTCGATCCGCCTCCACAAGGCTGATGGCACCGATAACCCCGCTCTGGTCTGGGAGACGATCGTCGAGACGCGAGAGGGCGACATGCTGGTTGTCGGGTTCGACCGCCCCAAGCCCACGCCTTCTTCGATCCGCCTCAAGATGCAGTCAGCGGGCGTCGCCGCCCAGGTGGATTTCGTGATCATCGACGAGGCCGGCAACGGCTATCGACCCAAAGGCGGCCGAGTGCCCGTTCCAGCACTGCAGATCGAGGACATCGAGCTGTCGTTGACGTCCTTGGAAGCCATCGATCCAACCAGCCCGCCATTCGACCCGAGCCGCATCAGTCGCTTCGAGATCCATGACGTCTCGGCGGCCGCTGGTGCCCGCCCGGGACCCAACGCCCTCTTCATCGACGACTTCGAAGTCCGCTAGGCAAGATTACTCTGGCCGTTTAGTCGGGCATCACGGAATCAGTAGTCGATGAACGCGCCGCACCGCGTTGTCCAGTTGTTCGGCATCCACCTCCCACCAGGCGGCATCTCCGGCGGCGCCCCACCGGTGAACGGCGATACCGCCGCGCTGGAGCGCGTCGGCGACGCCGTGCACTGCCCCTTGTCCTGCGATCGCGCTCCCAATGGCGCTGACAACGGCGGTTGGCTCTCCAATCACGGCTCCGTGGGTGTTGCGGATCTCGACGTGGCTGAGATCGCCGATTTGGCGCCGAATCCGACCGCCAGCTGCGACAACCGCGGCGATGTCCGCCCCTCGGATTGAGACCAGCTGGGCGTCTCCGGTGACCGCGACCGCCCCGGTTCGAGCGGGGGCGCCCAACGAGAGGCGGGTCCCAGCACCGGGGCCGAACGTCGTTGACGCCTTGAGAACGACGGCCTGGTCGCGTGCGTACTGGATCGCGTCCTCGAAAAGCACCTTCGCACCACCGCGCGCCAAAGCCAACGCCTCATCCAGACCCAGCTCGTCAATGCGAACGGCTTCGGGAACCACGCGGGGGTCGGCCGTCCAGACCCCGTCGACATCGCTGCAGATCTCGCAATATTCGGCGCCCAGCGCAGCGGCGAGAACTACCGCTGTCGTGTCGGATCCGCCTCGTCCCAAGGTGGTGACTTCGCGGGTTCGGCTCACCCCTTGGAAGCCAGCGACGATGACGACCCTGCCAGCGTCCAGCGCCTTCTTGACGCGGTCCGGCCGGACTTCGATCACCTGCGCATCTGCGTGGGCCTCGTTGGTGATGATGCCCGACTGCGATCCGGTCAAAGAAACAGCGTCTACTCCGCGATCGCGAAGCGCCATGGCGACGAGAGACATGGCGACGCGCTCGCCGACCGACAACAACATGTCCAGCTCGCGTCGGTCTGGACGTGGAGCCACCCGATGGGCGAGATCGATGAGCTGATCCGTAGTCGTGCCCATCGCCGATACGACCACCACGACGCCGGTCCCGTCCTTGGCCGTGCGCGCGATGCGATCGGCCACCCGCCCGATGCGATCGAGATCAGCCACCGAGGAACCGCCGTACTTCTGGATGACAATCCGCATCGACGGGGCACCTATCCCGGCGATCGGAGCGAATCCTGAAGATCCGGGTTACCTCGCACGTCCAAGGGCTGTTTACCCGGCCCGCCGTCCGGCCTATCCTCCGGCTCAACGACATGATCAAGCACTTTCTGAATCCTCCGAACTGGTTCACTGCAGCAAGCATTTTCTGCAGTGTCTACGCGATGTCGTTGGTCATCGCGGCTCCGGAGATCACCTCAGAAGTACTGTCGCGAGCATGCGTACTGGTCATCTTCGGTGGCATCTTCGACCTGCTCGACGGTCGTGTTGCACGCATGACCAAGCGCTTCAGCGAGTTCGGCGTCCAGCTGGACAGCATTGCCGACATCGTCGGTTTCGGCGTGGCTCCCGCTCTCCTGGCGTGGGCCTGGGTCCTCAAGGACATGGGTCCCATCGGCGTGGCCATCACGTTCTGGTACGTCCTGTGCGCGGCGTTCCGGCTGGCTCGCTTCAACGTCAACACCACCGACAAAACCTGGACCTTGCGCGGACACTCCCAGGGTTTGACCTCGACAATGGCTGGCGGCTGCCTCGTCACCCTCATCTGGGTGAGCAACGGCTACCTGGCGGGCATCCACATCCCGGCATTCGCGGTCGCAGCAACAGTGGCGGCGCTGGGTCTGCTGATGGTGTCGTCGATCCCCTACCGCAACTTCCGCGACTTCAAGGGCAACCGCGTCGCCCGACGCCTCATCGGCATCGGGCTGGCCTCCTGCCTCATGGGTGCGATCTTCCTCGACCCCAGCATGTGGTGGGGCGTCGGAGCGGTCGGATACCTGCTCGTCGGCCTCATCGATGGCCTGGTTGTGGCCATGCACCAGCGCATCCTCTCTCGCGCCCTGATGCTCGACGAAATCTTCGAGGACAACGTCACCGAAGCGCTCGAAGAGTACGACGTGATGGAAGTCGAGTAGGCCCAGTCAGTCGAAGGTCGACGACCCACCTAGTCGTCGCGTTCCTGCTCATCGAGTTCCTCGACCAACTCGGCCTGCCACTTCTCGGCCTCGCTGATCATCTCCTCCCGAAGTGGATCATCCTTGGGCAGCATGCCGGCGGCGTGGGCCATCGTCGCCACAGAGCGCACGACGTCGTCGCGCTCCTGATAGACACGAGCGAGGTCGGCGAGCGCGAGCGGATCGTCGGGTAGCGCATCGTAGGGCACTGCCGCTGCCTGGATGAGGAGCGCGAAGTTCTCGTCCTGGGTGTCGACGTGCAGATGCATCGGCGCCGAGTACTCGATCTTCATATTGTCGTCGGTATTGAGCTCGACGTCGCCGGCGATCTCCAGGATTTCGTCGCGACCCATCTGATAGATGGCGACCAGATCGAGCGGCTTGTGCATCTCGATGAGGGCCATCTCCTTCTTCACCTTTGGCCAGTCCAAGAGGCGTTGCGCGGAGTCCAAGTCGGGCTGAATGGGGTGCTCGGATCCGATGAGGACCAAGTCGGCGTCCTCGATGGTCGCGTAAACCAGCACGTATGGGTAGACCTCAGCAAACGTCGCCAGCAGCGTGCGCAGGTCGTTCTCGTCCATGCCGTACATCTGGACCCATTGCGACCAGACGCCGCCCTCCTTGAGGCGCGACTTTCCGATCTCCAGGAACTCTCGGGTGAAGAGGTTGGAGACGCCGGTGATCCAAGGGTTCGACGGCTCGCTGATGATGACGTCGTAGGTCTCTTCTGGACTCAGGAGCACGTGGTTGCGCCCATCGTTGGAGAGCAATGTCGTGCGGGGGTCATCGAGAACGAAGTGGTTGTGCTTCCCGAACACTTTCGCCGCCTCTTCGATAGCCGGCTCGAGCTCGACGATGTCCATGTGCTTCATGTCGGGCACCAGGGTCACGGCGCCGGCGGTTACGCCACTCGCAAGACCGATAACCAAGATATTTTCAGGATTTTCGACGAACTGTATAGGGAGCAGCGAACACAACACCTGGGTCGGCATGTCGGTGGTTGTCGAGGCGTCGACCTTGCCGTTGTTCGCCAGCCAGATGTTCTCGGAGTCCTCATTCCTCGCGACGGTCACGACCGATGACAGACCCTCGGCGTAGTACATCAGCTCGTATTTTTCGACGGCGTAACTGTAGAT
>Ga0315336_1004485_pt1 | contig 16479 bp, 15 predicted proteins | sample ASW5metaG_FD_204512 | JGI IMG/M metagenome (GOLD analysis project Ga0315336, IMG submission 204512) | Ammonia-oxidizing marine archaeal communities from Monterey Bay, California, United States - ASW #5 | ecosystem: Environmental > Aquatic > Marine > Intertidal zone | place: USA: California...
TCGCCAGCCGGTGCGGCAGCCGCGACGGGCGCTGGAGCGGGTGCGGCCGGAGCCTGGGCGTAGATCGGCTGCTGCATCGCAACCTGCTTGCTGTGGCGGCTGATACGAACCGACTCCTCACCTTCGTGAATCTCCAGCTCGTCGATACCGGACTCTTCCAGCAGTTCGATCAGTTTTTTGACTTTGCGAATATCCATGAAGCATTGACTCCCAGGTAAGTTCAAAGGGCATTGCTGCTCGCTTCTTCAAGGCTCGGCGTGTGCACGAGCCCCTCAGGAAGCAGCGAGTTGTTCCAGGGCGGCCTCCAAGGCCAGTCGGTAGCCGCTGGCGCCAAGGCCGCAGATCACACCCACCGCGATATCGGAAAAATAGGAGTGATGGCGGAAAGGTTCACGCTTGTGCACGTTGGACAGGTGCACTTCGATGAATGGGATGCTCACGGCCAGCAACGCGTCACGTAATGCGACGCTGGTATGGGTGAATGCCGCGGGGTTGATCAGGATGAAGTCGACGCCTTCGCTGCGTGCGGCATGAATGCGCTCGATCAGCTCGTACTCGGCGTTGGATTGCAGGTGCAGCAGATGATGTCCGCGATCTCGGGCACGTTGCTCCAGATCCTGATTGATCTGCGCCAGCGTTATTGCGCCGTAGACGCCGGGCTCGCGGGTGCCGAGCATGTTCAGGTTCGGCCCATGGAGGACCAGAAACGTGGCCATCGGTATTCCTTGTTTTTCTGTATGCGCTGATCAGCCGAGGATGGCTAGTCGCGAGAAGGGAAAAACTATGCCCCAAGCGAGGCGTGACTGTCCAGTCATGTCGCGATCGAAGGAAATACCCGCATTATGTCTGAAGATTGCCGCAATCATTCATCGGGCTGAAGATCGCCGATTTACCGCGGGTCGATGCCGCGAAAAGGCGTGCGCGAGCTACAGCAACGGTGCCGCGCGATCCAGTCGTTCGCTAAAACCGGAAGCGTCTATCTCGCCGACTACGCGAACTTCAGTCATCTCGTTGCCACGCCGATCGAAGAACAGGATGGCCGGTGGGCCGAACAGTTTGTAGCGGTCCAGCAGGCTGCGTTGGGCGGCGTTGCTTTCGGTGATGTCGAAGCGGATCAGACGATAGTCGGCCAGGCGCGGTGCCACCTGTGGGTTGGCGAAAACCTCGCGTTCGATCACCTTGCAGCTGATGCACCAGTCGGCGTACCAGTCGAGCATCAGCGGTTGACCGGCGGCGCGGGCAGCGGCCAGTTGGGTATTGAGTTCGGCAGGCGTCGAGATGGTATGCCAGCCTTCACTGGCCATGCTGCCTGGAACCGCTCCGGCCACGCTGGTCGGCAACGGTCGCAGTGGATCGGAGCCGCCCTGCAGCGCCCCGACCCAGGCGGCCAGTGCATAGACCAGCAGCACGAGTCCCAGCAGCTGGGCGAGCTTTTGCCTGGGCGTCTTGTTGGTGAACTCCAGGGTGCCGAGAAAGACGGCGCTGCCGGCTGCGAGCAGGCCCCATGCCGCCAGGGCGAGCGGACCGGGCAGCACGCGCTCGAGCATCCAGACGGCAACGGCGAGCAGCAGTACGCCGAAGACGTTGCGTACGCTGATCATCCATGGCCCGCTCTTGGGCAGCAGCGCGCCACCGCCAGTGGCGAACAGCACCAGCGGTGCGCCCATGCCCAGACCCAGAGCGAACAGTTTCAGGCCACCGCCCAGCGCGTCGCCGCTGGCGCTGATGTACAGCAGTGCGCCGGCCAGCGGTGCGGAAACGCAAGGCGATACCAGCAGGCTGGACACCGCACCGAGCAGCGCCGCTCCGGTGAACGAGCCGCCGCGGGCGTTGCCCGCAAGACGGTCGAGTCGACTGCTGAGCGCCTGGGGAAGACGCAGCTCGAACAGCCCGAACATGGCCAGGGCGAAGGCGACGAAGAACAGTGCGAAGGGTACGAGCACCCAGGGTGATTGCAGGCGCGCTTGCAGGTTCAGCTCCGCGCCGAATACGCCCATCAGCGCGCCGAGCAGGGCGAAGCCGCCGGCCATCGGCAGTACGTAGGCCAGCGACAGCAGGAAGCTGCGCATTCCGCCGGGTTGGTCGCGCAGCACCACGCCGGTGAGGATCGGCAGCATCGGCAGCACGCAAGGGGTGAAGGTCAGGCCCAGGCCGGCGAGGAAGAACAGCGCGATGGAGCGCCAGGAGAGGTCGCGTTCACTGGCTTGCTTGCTGGTTGACTCGGCGGTGGTCGCTTCGCCGGCAGCACCGGGAACGTCGCCGATGGGGAGCGACTCGGTTTCCGGTGGGTAGCACAGGCCTTTATCGGCACAGCCCTGGTAGGAGACCTGCAGGACGAAGGGGCGGTTGTCCGGATTGGTCAGTGGGAGCTCGACATCGACAATGCCGTAGTAAGCTTCGATCTCGCCGAAATAATCATCGACCTTGGGCACGCCGGCGGGCAGCTTGGGCTCACCGATCGCGACACCCGGCTCGTCGGTCTTGAAGGCGAAACGATGACGGTAGAGGTAGTAGCCCTCTGCGGCGACGAAACGCAGGGTGATCTGTTCGGGCGTAGCCTCAACGAGGCTGAGCCGAAAGGCTTCGCGTACTGGCAGGAAATCGCTGCTGTTGTTCAGTGCGCCACCAAAACTGGCGCTGGGCTTGTTGTCGAACAGGCCGGCGTGGGCGGGAAGCACGAATAGCAGGAGCAGCAGACTCAGCAGGCGACGCATGGCGATCTCACGGTAAAGCTGTGGCGGCATGATAACCAAGCCCGGCGCTCGGCGCCCGTGCTCAACTGTCGCTCTGCCGATCAGTTTGCAACCAGATGCTGTCCTGGTCCTCGACCACATCCAGCTGACGCAGCGTCTGGCCAGCGCAGGGGCCGGCCACGCACTCGCCGGACTCGATGAGAAACAGCGCGCCGTGAGTGGCGCATTGCAGCAGGCTGCCACTGTCATCGAGAAACTGGTCGGGGCGCCATTCGAGCGGCACGCCGCGGTGTGGGCAACGGTTCTCGTACAGGTATGTCCGGCCATCCCGGCGAACGGCAATCACTTTCAGCTCCCCAGCCGTGAAGCCGCGGCTCTGCCCTTCGACAAGCTCGAATGTCGCGCACAATCTGAACATCGGGTTCTCCGCCATGAGCCGGGATTATCCCGCAGCGGGCGAGGAAGTGCAGTCGGATAATGCTTGCCGGGCTGGCGGCTACGGCGGCGGGCTCTTATTCTTCGCCGCACATACCGCCTGGCAAAACACTTCGATGGGTCGTCCGGTTCCCGCGCGCTTTCTGTTCTTCGTTCTCGGCTCCCTGCTGCTGCTGGCGATCTGGCTGTCGCTTGCATTGGGGCCGCTGAGCCTGACGCTGGGCGACAGCCTGGCTGCGGTGTTGCGCTTGGCCGGTGTGCCGATCGAAGCCTCCGGACTCGAGCAGGCGGAGCTGATTCTTGCGCAGATCCGTCTGCCGCGTACGTTGCTGGGCTGCGCCGCGGGGGCGGTGCTGGCGCTCTGTGGCGTGGCGATGCAGGGACTGTTTCGCAACCCATTGGCGGACCCGGGGCTGGTCGGGGTTTCCAGTGGTGCTGCGTTGGGTGCGGCGGTCGCCATCGTCGGCAGCACGTTCATCCCGACGCTGCCTGCGCGGTGGGAGCCCTACCTGCTGTCGGTCTTCGCCTTCGCTGGCGGGTTGGGCGTGACCGTGCTGGTTTACCGACTCGGCCGGCGCGGCGGGCAGACCCACGTCGCCACGATGCTGTTGGCCGGCATCGCGTTGACCGCGCTGGCCGGTGCAGTGGTTGGGTTGTTCAGCTATCTGGCCGACGACAGAACGTTGCGCTCGCTGACCTTCTGGAATCTTGGCAGCCTGAACGGCGCCAGTTACGCACGGTTATGGCCGCTGCTGCTGATCACCATCGCCGTCGCGCTGTGGCTGCCGCGGCGAGCGAAAGCCCTGAATGCGTTGCTGCTCGGCGAATCGGAAGCGCGCCATCTCGGTTTCGATGTCGAGCGGGTCAAGCGTGAGCTGGTGGTCTGTACGGCGCTGGGCGTCGGCGCAGCGGTGGCTGCTGCTGGGCTGATCGGATTTATCGGCTTGGTGGTTCCGCACTTGATGCGCTTGTTGGTTGGCCCCGATCACCGCTTGCTGTTGCCGGCCTCGGCACTTGCCGGCGGCAGCCTGCTGCTGCTTGCCGATGTCGCCGCGCGACTGGTGATAGCGCCGGCAGAGCTGCCGATCGGCATTGTCACTGCGTTGCTCGGCGCGCCCTTCTTCCTTTATCTACTGTTGCGGGAGCGCATCTGATGTTGGTGGGTCGCGATCTGACCGTGCGCCGTGGCCCGATAATGGCGCTGCAGGGCGTTTCCCTCGAGCTGCGCCCGGGGCAGGTGTTCGGTGTGCTCGGCCCGAACGGTGCGGGCAAGAGCACGCTGCTGGCGACGTTATCCGGCGAGCTCAGGCCTTCCAGGGGACAGGTCTTGCTCCAAGGGCGGCCGCTCGGCGACTGGGCGGATGTGGAGCGTGCGCGTTGCCTGGCGGTGTTACCGCAGAGCTCGACGCTCAGCTTCGCCTTCCGCGTCGCGGATGTGGTGGCCATGGGGCGCCTGCCTCATCGCACCGGACGCGATGCCGATGCCACCATCGTTGCTGCGGCGCTTGCTGCGGCGGATGCGCAGCATCTTGCGGCACGCAGCTACCTCGAGTTGTCCGGCGGCGAACGCCAGCGTGTGCATCTCGCTCGGGTGCTGGCGCAGCTGTGGCCGGGTGAGGCAGGGCAGGTGCTGATGCTCGACGAGCCTACGTCGATGCTCGATCCAGCGCACCAGCACGGCATTCTAAAGGCGGTCAGGGCCTTCGCCGCGCAAGGCGCCGCAGCGCTGGTGATCCTGCATGATCTGAATCTGGCAGCGCGCTACTGTGATCGACTACTGCTGCTCAGGGACGGTAGGCCAATCGTGGCGGGCTCACCCGCTGAAGTGCTGCGAGCCGAGCCGCTGCGAGCGGTATTCGGTCTGGATGTGCTGGTTCAGCGACATCCGGAGCTCGGTCACCCGCTGATCATTGCCCGTTGAGGAGGTTCATCGTGCGCATTCTTGCGTTGCTTGTGCTGGGTTTGCTGACGGGATGCCATGCCCTACCGCCGCTGCCTGAATGGCAAAGCCCCGAAGGACTTGAGCATCCGGACCTCGGTCTGATCGTCGATCTGCGCAGCGACACGGTGCTCACGACCGCGCAGCTGGTGGCGGAGCTCCAGACGCAAGACCGGTTGCTGGTCGGCGAACGGCACGACAATCCGGATCACCACGCCCTGCAGCTCTGGTTGCTGCGAGCACTGGGCGAAGAACGTCCGCAAGGCAGCCTCTTGCTGGAGATGCTCGAACCTGAACAGCAGGCCCTAGTCGATGCGGTGCGCCGCGAAGTGCGTGAGGGGCGAGCGCCAGCCGATCTTCCTGAGGCGCTGGGTTGGCAGAAGGGCTGGGATTGGGGCCAGTACGGGCCGCTGGTTTCATACGCGCTTGCGCAACCATACCCATTGCTGCATGCCAATCTCGGGCGCGACGAAATCATGTCGATCTATCGCGCCGCACCGTCATTGCGGGGGCGCAAATCCACGGCCGCGGCGGTGAGCGAGGCATTGCTGGCGCAGATCGAGGCCTCTCACTGTGGGATGCTGCCGGCCTCCCAGCTGCCGGCGATGTTGGCGGTGCAGCAGCAGCGTGATCGACGCATGGCCGAGCGAGTGCTCGCCGCAGCCGAGCCAGTCATGCTGCTGGCCGGCGCGTTCCATGTGCGCCGAGACCTGGGCGTGCCGCTGCATGTCGAGGATCTGTCAGGGAAGTCAGTGTCGGTGTTGATGCTTGCTGAAGTGGGCGAGACGGTATCCGCTGCGCAGGCCGACTATGTCTGGTACACCCCGGCGCAACCTGAGCAGGATCATTGCGAACAGCTGCGCCGATCGGGCAAGTAACCTGGCTGACGTTTTCTACAGGAAAAAAAAGACCCGGCAGAGCCGGGTCAAAACCGTGATTAGCCTGATGAGGAGATAACCTGAAGGATCGACTGCCTGAGCCTTCAGCTATCGGCTGACCTCGCGATCAGTTGCGATAATAATAACAATTCTCATTTCTGCGTCAACAGGCTTTCGTAAAAAAATATTCGCTCGGGCAGCTCGCCTAGACTGCAACGTTTATCCGCAGATGAGTGACTTCCTTGTTCAGCAGATCAATGCGCCGCGCCATGCTTTCGATGAGGCTGTGAGCGATGCGGGGGTTGCTCTGTGTCAGTCCGAGGAACTGCTCCTTGGGAATGACCATGACCGTGCAGGCCTCGCTGGCGACCACCGTTGCGCTGCGTCGCTCGCGGGTGAAGACCGCCATGGCGCCGAAGATCTCGTCCTTTTGTACATCGCCGACCTTCTGGCCGTCGACGATCGCCTCGGCGTGGCCTTCGATGATGATGAACACGTTGTCTGCCTCGTCGCCTTGGCGAATCAGCTCTTCACCGGCGGCGAAATGCTTGAAGCCGGTAGCTGGACGGATCTCCGGTTGCTTCAGGCGCGCAAGGGCGTCGCCGAGCAGCGCGGTATGACCAATCAGGTACTGGATGAACAATTCCTGGCGGTGCTCATCGGAGTGGATGTGCTGGAACACCGCGTTGCGCGAGTAGGGGATCAGGCTGATGGGTTCGTCACTGCAATAGCGGCACTCCGGCAGATCGCCCGACTGGCGCAATCCAACCAGGTCGCCTTCCTGCAGATAGAACAGGGCCCTGCCGTCGATCAGCGCGTGCAGTAGCCCGGTCTCGATGATGAAAAGCTGCTGTGCCGGCAGCTCGGCGCACAGATCGTCGGTGTGCTTGAGTTCAAGGTTGGGACCTGAGGGCTGCAAGCCTTCGAGCAACTGGGTGGGGATGGTTTGCAGGCGGTTGATCAGGCGATCGGCGTAGGCCGGTTGCTCCCCGAGTAAATACATGTCGGTAATCCTTGAACGAACGGGCAGACGATTGGCAGGGTCACGTCGGCGCACAATAGGCTTGGGCGAGGCCTGAGTAAATCTCGCCGAGCGGAGGTTGTGAGCTAGCTCTAGTTGTCGTGATCGGCGCCCAGATTACGATTCAATTCTTCCTTCAGCGGGATCGGCAGCTGCTGCCAGGGGACGTCTCTCAGCGCCCCTTCGATGGCATACAGCAGAACCTTCGAGGCACCGAATCCGCGCGCCTTCACTGCGCGATAAGAACTCACCGCGCCCAATCGTCGGAGATCCGCAGCGGTGTGAATGCCCGATGCGTGCAGCCATTGCACCGAGGTCTTGCCGAGGTTGCGGAGCGAAAGCAGTTCGTCGTGCATGGCGGCGTCCTTGCGGTGCTAGCGGTTGGGGAAGCCTGTCAGAAAATGTAGCGGCCAGCGGATAAGCCTCCGCTGATCCGCCGGGCCCCATGCGGATGACAATTGGGGCTCGATCGATGCGATGGGGTCGCGCCCATGCCGCTGTTGCCATTGCTTCACGGCAGACCAGGTGCGCAGATAGCCCGTCAGTTCGCAGAGATCCCAATGCGCTTCGAGGGCGAACAGAGGTGGTTCGATACGTGTGAAGGGAGGCTGGATATCGCGGTAACCGGCATCGACGCTGCTGCGACCGGCTGGCCAGCAACCAGCGAGTGTTTCGTAGTAGAGCCTGTGGATGACCGCGTCCACTGCGGCCGATACCTCCAGCAGGCTGTAGCACCAGGCACAGAACAGGCCGTTCGGCTTCAGTGCGCGCCGCGCCTGGTTGAAGAATGCTGGCGTGGCGAACCAGTGCAGGGCCTGTGCGACTACCAGCAGATCGAGCTGTCCGCTGCGCAATGGCAGATGTTCCGCATCGGCGACGAAACGCTGCACGTCCGACCAGGTGTCGCCAGCCTCGAGCTGTTCGGCGCTCGCGTCGCAGGCCAGGACCCGATGAAAGTGTCGTGTCAGCGGGATGCTCGCTTGCCCGTTGCCGGCCGCAAGGTCGAGCACGGTGTCGGTGGCCGCGCACTGGCTGGCGAGCCAGGTGAACAGCGCCTCGGGGTAGGTCGGGCGGAAGCGTGCATAGTCGGTGGAGCGGCTGGAGAACAGCTGGATGCTGTCACTGACCGGCTTTGGGGCGGGCGATTCGCTGGCAGACATAGCGGTGTTCCACGATTGGAATACCGGGAGTATAGAAGCACCGCCGCACTCTGCCGGCGGCGGTGCCTGACGGTCAGAGACCGGGCAAGTGCTGGCGGATGCTGGCGACCAGCTCGTCGAGGCTGCCGGCATCCTGGGTATCGACCCGGCGGCTATGCAGCCGCTCGCTTTCGCTCAGCGCCTCGCGGCTGGCCTGCTGCGCATGCACTACCTCCATGGTCGCATCGGATGGATCGAGCCCCTCGGCCTGGCGTTGCGCCAGCCACTGCGCGATCACCGCATCCGGCGCCTGGCAATCGAGTATCAGAAAGGGCACGCCAGTGGTTTCGGCCGCCTGCCAGGCATCCTGACGCTGTTGCTGCTTCAGGTACGCCGCGTCGATCACCACGGAAAAACCGGCCTGCAGCCCGGTCGTTGCCAGCTGGTGCAGCCGCTTGTAGGTCTCATCGCTGGCCTGCTGGCTGTAGATGCCGGCATCGAGCTGGCCCTGTTGAGCTTCGGGCTGCTCGCCATGCAAGCGCTTGCGTTCGACGTCCGAGCGCAGGCGTATCGCGCCAAGGGCCTCGACCAGGCGTAGCGCAACGTGGCTCTTGCCTACGGCGGACACACCATGGGTGATGGCGAGAAAGCGTGACGGGATGGCGCTGTAGCTTTCGGCCAGATTGGCATAGCCGCGGTACTGACGCACGATCACCTTGCGTTGCACGGCGTCCTGCTCCTGATACAGCCGGAACAGGCTGACCTTGGCGCGTACCAGGGCGCGATAGGCCTTGTACAGATTCAGCAACGCCAGCGCCGCATAGTCGCCGGTGTACTCCAGCCAGCCGTTGATGAACCGGCGCGCCTGGCATTTCAGGCCACGATCCTCCAGGTCCATGGCCAGGAAGGCAGCGTCGGATGCGGTATCGATCAGGCGAAACGGCTCGTTGAACTCGATGCAGTCGAACAGCACCACCTTGCCATCGATCAATGTGGCATTGCCCAGGTGAAGATCGCCGTGACATTCGCGAACGAAACCTTGCTGGCAGCGCTGGTCGAGCAGCGGACGCAGGCGCTCGATACTGGTTTCGGTCCATTCTTCGAGCGCATCCAGCTGGCGGAGGTCCGCCGCTTCGCTGAGCAGCGGGCGAATCTGTTCGAAGTTCTGCCGCATCGGCGCGACGATCGCATCGGCGCTGCTCAGAGCATGGCCGGCAGGCACCTGTGGGGTGCTCTGGTGAAAATGGGCGATCTGTTCGGCCAGGGCGTCGATGTGCGCGTCCGTCAACTCGCCACGCGCCTGCAGTTCGGCCAGCAGCTGGGTTTGCGGGAACTCGCGCATCTTCAGCGCATATTCGAAGGGTTCTCCTGTGCCGCCGATCTCAGGTGCATCCGGTGAGCCGCTGATGGGCACGACTTCGAGATACAGGTCCGGCGCCATGCGCTGGTTGAGTCGCAGCTCTTCTTCGCAGAAGTGCTTGCGCGAGGCAAGGTCGGTGAAGTTGAGAAAGCCGAAGTCCACTGGCTTCTTGATCTTGTAGGCGTAGGTGCCGGTGAGGATGACCCAGGAAATGTGGGTCTCGATGACTCGAAAGCCCTCGGTGGGATGCGGGTACAGGGCAGGATTCTGCAGGGCGGCGATCAGTGCTTGGCTCACGGTCATTCCTTGTTGAAGTTCTTGAGCGGGGCGTGCGAGTCCACTGCGAAGCAGTCCACACAGTCGAAAAGTCGCAGGCATTATGGCTGCTGTGCGTTGCGCTGCAAACCGCTGAGAGGCCGTCGGTCCGCGGCTGCAAAGTGCGTATAATGCGCCGCCATGACTAAATCTCGCTCCCCCCGTACACGCTCCAGGCGCCGCTCCGCTGGCGCTCGCCCCTGGTTGGGCTGGGCGGTCAAACTGTCCATCGTCGGCCTGGTGATCCTGGCCGGTTTCGCCATTTATCTCGATGCCGTGGTGCAGGAGAAATTCTCCGGCAAGCGCTGGACGATTCCGGCCAAGGTCTATGCGCGACCGCTGGAGTTGTTCGTCGGGCAGAAGCTCAACAAGACGGATTTTCTCGCCGAACTGGATGCGTTGGGCTATCGCCGTGAAAAGGCGGTCAGCGGGCCGGGCGGTGCATCGGTGGCTGGCAATGACATCGAGCTGCACACCCGTGGCTTCCAGTTCTATGAAGGCGCCGAGCAGTCGCAGCGGTTGCGGGTGCGCTTCTCTGGCGATTTCGTCGCCGGCCTCAGCGCTGCCAATGGCGGCTCGCTACCGGTCGCGCGGCTGGAGCCGGTATTGATCGGTGGGCTGTACCCCGCGCACAACGAGGATCGCATCCTGATCAAGCTCGATCAGGTGCCGCCGTATCTGGTTGAAACGCTGGTCGCCGTGGAGGATCGGGAGTTCTTCAATCACTTCGGTGTATCGCCCAAGTCCATCGCTCGCGCCGTCTGGGTCAACCTCACCGCCGGCCAGGTTCGCCAGGGGGGCAGTACGCTGACTCAACAGCTGGTGAAGAACTTCTACCTGACCAACGAGCGCAGCCTCAGCCGCAAGGCCACCGAGGCGATGATGGCGGTGCTGCTGGAGCTGCACTACGACAAGGAAGAAATTCTCGAAGCCTATCTGAACGAGGTGTTCCTCGGTCAGGACGGTCGTCGTGCCATTCACGGCTTCGGTCTGGCGAGCCAGTACTTCTTCGGCCAGCCGCTGGCCGAGTTGAAGTTGCCGCAGGTGGCATTGCTGGTCGGCATGGTGAAAGGGCCTACCTACTACAACCCGCGACGCAACCCCGAGCGGGCGTTGGAGCGGCGCAATCTGGTGCTCGATCTGCTCGCCGAGCAACAGGTGGTCAGGGCCGAGGACATCGCAAAAGCCAAACAGGCGCCGCTGGGCGTGACTCAGCGTGGCAGCATGGCTGACAGCTCCTATCCGGCCTTTCTCGATCTGGTCAAGCGCCAGCTGCGTGAGGACTATCGGGACGAGGACCTCACCGAAGAAGGCTTGCGCGTCTTCACCAGTTTCGATCCGGTGATCCAGCTCAAGGCCGAGCAGGCCATGAGCGAAACCCTCAAGCGTCTCGGCAAGAGCACCGAGGGCGTCGAAGGCGCGATGATCGTGACCAATCCTGAGACCGGTGAAATTCAGGCCTTGCTCGGCAGTCGCCAACCAGGCTTCGCGGGGTTCAATCGCGCGCTCGATGCGTCACGGCCGATCGGCTCGCTGATCAAGCCGGCCATCTACCTGGCCGCGCTGGAAAAGCCTAGCCAGTACACGCTGACCAGCCTGCTAGAAGACGAGCCTTTCTCGGTCAAGGGCGCCGATGGACAGGTCTGGAAGCCGCAGAACTATGGGCGTCAGGCCTACGGCACGGTTTACCTGTATCAGGCGCTCGCGAACTCCTACAACCTGTCCACGGCGAGACTCGGGCTCGATCTCGGCGTACCGAACGTGCTGAAGACGCTTGAGCGGCTGGGTGCGTCGCCACAGTGGCCGGCGTATCCGTCGATGCTGCTCGGTGCGGGTGGTTTGCGGCCGATCGAGGTGGCGGACATGTATCAGACACTGGCCAACGGCGGCTTCAACACCCCGTTGCGCGGCATTCGCAGCGTGCTGACCGCGGACGGTGAGCCTCTCAAGCGTTATCCGTTCCAGATTCAGCAGCGCTTCGATCCGGGTGCGATCTACCTGACCCAGTACGCCATGCAGCGTGCCATGCGCGAGGGTACGGGACGCTCCGCTTACAACCGCCTGCCGCAGTCGCTGAACCTGGCTGGCAAGACCGGTACCACCAACGATTCGCGTGACAGCTGGTTCGCCGGCTTCAGTCAGGATCTGCTGGCCGTGGTCTGGTTGGGTCGTGATGACAATGGCAAGACTTCACTGACCGGGGCGACCGGCGCGCTGCAGGTGTGGAGCGATTTCATGCGGCGGGCTGATCCACTGCCTCTGCAGATGCCAGTGCCGGACAACGTGACATATGCCTGGGTGGATGCGCGAAGCGGCCTGGGTACGGATGAGCGCTGCCCGGATGCGGTACAGATGCCCTATATTCGCGGCAGCGAACCAGCCCCTGGACCTGGCTGCGGCATTCAGGCACCAGCGGAGTCGGTCATGGATTGGGTGCGTGGCTGGTTGGAGTAATTGCCATAGAGGTCGCGCGCTTCGTGGTTCTACGTTGAGAGGTCTGAATTGGTGAACAAGCAGTGGATGGCTGTCGTTGCTGCGGCGGCGCTGGTACAGGGTTGCGCGACCGTGGATCGTGGTTCGATCCCCGTGGTGGACTCGGGCGCTCCCGTTTCCGAGGAGGTGGCGGCTCGCCAGGGATATCGCGCGCCAGCCGCGGCTGCGACGCCAAGGCAACAGCAGGAGGACTCTGGCGTGGTGGTGATGGTGCCGCAAGGCACCTCTGCACCGCTTGAGACGTTCGCCGCACCAGATGCACCCTTTTCCGGGGCGAGTGGAGCGACAGGCGGCGATCAGCCTGCGTGGCAGCCGGCACCGTCAATCTCGGCGCCGGCCAGCACGCAGCAGCCGAGCATGCCTACCGGTATTCCGTCCTCCGGCAGCGGCCTGGCCGCCGATGAGCAGCTGGATGGTCCAGTGCTAGCGCTGTTGACTACGGCTCAACAGCAGCAGGGCGGTGGTGACCTGAATGGTGCGGCTTCCAGTCTTGAACGTGCGCAGCGTATTGCGCCACGCGAGCCGCAGGTCCTTTATCGTCTGGCGCAGGTCCGGTTGGCGCAGGGGGATGCCACTCAGGCGGAGCAGCTGTCGCGCCGCGCATTGAGTTATGCCAGCGGGCGCCCAGCGTTGCAGGCCAGCCTCTGGGAGTTGATTGCGCAGGCACGTGAGCGACAGGGCGACAGTGCTGGTGCCGCGCAGGCTCGTGAACGAGCCAAGGTCAATCTGTGATGGACCCGCGCCTTCCGGCAGTCGCGCAGCAGCTGCTTTTGATCGAGCGCGAACTGCGCACGCTTGACCTGTGGAGTGTCGAACCCCCGGCACCAGAGGCTCTGGCCAGCGTCGAGCCGTTTTGCGTGGACACGCTGCGCTTCGAGCAATGGCTGCAGTGGATATTCCTGCCGCGGATGAAATCGATCGTCGAAGCGGGCCAGCCTTTGCCGCAGGCGTCCGGCATCTGTGCAATGGCAGAGGTGGTCTATCGAGAGGTGCGGGTAGTCAGTCTGCTCGAGGCGCTGCGTGCTTTCGATGCGCTGATCGAGGCGCCTTCGCGCTGAGCGGCTTAGCGCGCCGCTAGCGCAATGTCTGGAGTGCCGGAATCAGTTGCAGTTTTCGGCGATCTTGTCCCGTGTTTCTGCGATCCGTGCCTGCCGCTCCTCTTCGGTGATTCGCCGGGTTTCGCCCTTCTCTTCGACGCGTACTCGCGGATTGTTCTGCAGTTGCGCAAGGTTGGTGCGCATCGTCTCGCAGTAGCGCTTGCGTTCGGCTTCTTGCTCGGCGACCTGCTGCTTCACCTTGCGATCGATGCTCTGCTGGTCGGCCTCGGTTTCGTCCTCGGCGACAGGGGCTGGCGTCGCGGCCGGTTTTGCCGGTGCGGTAACGGTGTTGACGGTTTCCACCTGCTGCCCTTGCGGCGGTTGCGCGCCGAAGTGCGTGACCCCCTGGGCGTCTACCCACTTGTATACCTGGGCGGCCATGACGTTGCCGCAAAGCGCCAGTACCAAGCCGCCCGCAAGAAACATGAATCGCATGTTGTTACCTTCATTGAAATCGGAAACTGGCGGTCACTATACCCAAAAGCCGGAGCGCCGCTTCTGCACCCTGTCACAGCTCAACGTTGCTCAAACACAACGGCAAGCTTGACTTGCTGGTGCTGAATCCGAACAATTCGAGGCTTGCTGTCCTGAGTCGCCTCGCCGCAAGCGATACCGGCTCAGTCTAGACAGACATGAGGTGCTACCCGCGCCGACCTGCATCACCCGCAACGCGTTACCTCGCGCTGGGTGGAGAGCCCGCGACACCAGGGTCTCTTCCAATACTGGCTCAGTCAGTGGCTGACGTAGTCGGCGACCACCGTCGCTCATGCCCTGCTGGCAGTAAACCTATTTCTGGCGGCTCCGACTTGGAATCGCTATCTGGCGTTTCAGAGGTGAACAACGTGGAACTCTTATCCGGCGCTGAAATGGTCGTCCGCTCCCTGCGTGACGAAGGCGTTAAGTACATTTACGGGTACCCGGGCGGTGCCGTTCTGCATATCTACGATGCGCTTTTCAAGGAAAAAGCCATCGAACACATCCTGGTTCGTCACGAGCAGGCCGCCACGCACATGGCCGATGGCTATGCGCGCGCGACCGGCAAGGCCGGCGTGGTGCTGGTGACTTCCGGTCCTGGGGCGACCAACGCCATCACCGGTATCGCCACCGCCTTCATGGACTCGATCCCGATGGTGGTGATCTCCGGTCAAGTGCCCAGCACCATGGTCGGCACCGATGCCTTCCAGGAAACCGACATGATCGGCATCTCCCGACCCATCGTGAAGCACAGCTTCATGATCAAGCATCCTTCGGAAATCCCCGAAGTGATGAAGAAGGCGTTCTATCTCGCCGAGTCCGGGCGTCCAGGGCCGGTTGTCATCGATATCCCGAAGGATATGACCAATCCGGCCGAAAAATTCGAATACGTTTACCCGAAGAAGGCCAAGCTGCGTTCGTACAGCCCAGCCGTGCGTGGGCATTCGGGTCAGATTCGCAAGGCGGCGGAGTTGCTGCTGGGAGCCAAGCGCCCCATCATTTACGCCGGTGGCGGCGTGGTCCTGGGCAAGGCTTCGGCGCAACTGACCGAGCTGGCGAAGATGCTCAACCTGCCGGTGACCAACACTCTGATGGGGCTGGGATGCTATCCGGGCAGCGACCGCCAGTTCGTCGGCATGCTCGGCATGCACGGTAGCTACACCGCCAATCTGGCGATGCACCATTCCGACGTGATCCTGGCGGTCGGTGCGCGCTTCGATGACCGCGTCATCAATGGCGCGACCAAGTTCTGCCCGAACGCCAAGATCATCCATATCGACATCGATCCGGCGTCGATCTCCAAGACCATCAAAGCCGACATCCCGATCGTCGGTCCGGTCGACAGTGTGCTCACCGAGATGGTCGCCATCGTCAAGGAAATTGGCCAGTCGCCGAATGCCGAGACGGTTGCCAGCTGGTGGAAACAGATCGATGAATGGCGCGGCAACCGCGGGCTGTTCCCCTATGACAAGGGCGATGGTTCGATCATCAAGCCTCAGGCGGCCATCGAGGTGCTTTGCGAAGTGACCAAGGGCGAGGCTTATGTAGCCTCGGACGTCGGTCAACATCAGATGTTCGCCTGCCAGTACTACAAGTTCGACAAGCCCAACCGCTGGCTCAACTCGGGTGGCCTCGGCACCATGGGCTTTGGTCTGCCGGCAGCCATGGGCGTGAAGCTGAACTTCCCGGAAGCCGATGTCGCGGTGGTGACGGGCGAAGGCAGCATCCAGATGAACATCCAGGAACTGTCCACCTGCCTGCAGTACGACCTGCCGGTGAAGATCGTCAACCTCAACAACGGTGCGCTGGGCATGGTCCGTCAGTGGCAGGACATGGTGTACAACAGCCGCTATTCGCACTCCTACATGGAGTCGCTGCCGGACTTCGTCAAGCTGGCCGAAGCTTATGGTCATGTCGGAATGCGCATCACCGACCTCAAGGACCTCAAGCCGATGATGGAAGAGGCATTCGCCATGAAGAATCGCCTGGTCTTCCTGGATATCGCCGTCGACACGGCCGAGCACGTCTATCCGATGCAGATCAAGGATGGCGCGATGCGTGACATGTGGTTGAGCAAGACGGAGCGGACCTGATCATGAGACACATCATTTCCCTGCTGATGGAAAACGAACCGGGTGCGCTGTCTCGTGTGGTCGGTCTGTTTTCGCAACGCAACTACAACATCGAAAGCCTCACCGTGGCGCCGACCGAAGACCCGACCCTGTCGCGTCTGACGCTGACCACGGTAGGTCACGAGGAGGTGATCGAGCAGATCACCAAGAACCTCAACAAGCTGGTTGAGGTGGTCAAGCTGGTTGACCTGTCGGAAAGCGCCCATATCGAGCGCGAACTGATGCTTATCAAGGTTAAGGCCACCGGTGCCCAGCGCGCCGAGGTCAAGCGCACCACCGATATTTTCCGCGGGCAGATCGTCGACGTGACCACCAGCGTCTATACGATTCAGCTGGCCGGAACCAGCGACAAGCTGGACAGTTTCATCCAGGCCGTTGGCACTGCCTCGATTCTGGAAGTTGTGCGCAGTGGCGTCACCGGGATTTCCCGCGGTGACAAGGTGCTGAGTATCTAACGGCTGGCGGACGCGTCGTCTCACCAGTCAGCAACGTTTTATCGAATG
>Ga0315336_1004486_pt1 | contig 16471 bp, 12 predicted proteins | sample ASW5metaG_FD_204512 | JGI IMG/M metagenome (GOLD analysis project Ga0315336, IMG submission 204512) | Ammonia-oxidizing marine archaeal communities from Monterey Bay, California, United States - ASW #5 | ecosystem: Environmental > Aquatic > Marine > Intertidal zone | place: USA: California...
TGATGTCATCGTCTCCCAGCCGTCCCATCCCTGGACAGCCGGTGCTTCCCACCTGTTCACCCGGGAATTTGTTCATCTGGCTAAAGAACATCTGACCGAAGGTGGGGTTTTTGTGCAGTGGATGAATGCCCGTCTTGTAGACAAAGATCTTCTGCGCAGTCTCGCAGCTACGTTGTTAGATGCATTCGAATACGCACGCATTTATCAAACAGATCCAACCGTGTTGCTGATCGTCGGGTCGAGCGCTCCTCTAGATCTTGAACTCGAATTGGACCGTACAGGCCAGCCACTTAGACAGGATTTGCTTCACTACAGCTATATTGGCCTTAACGGCATTAATGATTTCATCGCAGCGCTTTCCCTTGACGAGAATGGGTTCAGAAAATTTGCACAGGGAGCGCCCCTCAGCACCGACGACAACAACCTCATGGCCACCCGGAGCCGCAGCCTGGCCGATGGTCTGGATGAACGCCAACTTTTTACGCTCTTTGAGCCCTATGACCCATTGCTTAACCCGGACAGTTGGGTGTACCGAGAGCTGGGAAGAAAACTAAATTTTTCGTACATCACATCCAGGTTACTTGCAGAGGGAAGAACGACTAGAGTGGGACGACTGGCCAGCATGGTGCCAGCCCCTTCGGACCAAGCCCTGATCTCTGCATTAGCATTTGCTCATAACGGAGAAACAGAAAAAACTCTGGATGCGCTTCGGGCTGCGATTCGTATTGACCCCAGAAAAATGGATGCCAGGTTTGCCTTCATTAACTACCGGCTTTCAGACTTCGCAAGAGGCGAAGTTGACCAAGAAACGCAGGCCATAGCCTCCGGTTTAACTGGATCTGCTGCCGCAGTGCTCAAGGGCTGGCCTCTGGGAGCTGCTCAAGATTGGAACGCATTGGTCGGGCTCGAACAAGAATTAGCCCGGAGCAACGTTTCGGATCTATGGTATCCAGAAACGGTTCAACTACGGGCTGAGTGGCGTACCAAAGTTGCTGGGGATGACAAATATTCTTTTGATGCCCTGAGGATGCTGGATCGAGCGCTTGTTATCAGGCCCAATCTAAACCTGTACGTGTTACGCGCTGCCGCCGCATCTGCACTCAACGACGGGGAGGCTCTGGTTGAGTCTGGGCGTTATGTCGCAGCCTACATTAGCGACAAACTCAGGCGGACTAACGCCGGCGAATATTCTATGTCGGACAATGAACTCAATGCCATGATCATCAGGCTCAACGCCTTTGAAATTAGGCTAAGGGAACTAGAGGGGGGAAATGACACACGTACCCGAGACGTTACTGAAACGATAACCGAAACAATGGAGCAAGCCCAAGTCATAGCCAACACACGTGGCCTAAATCTACCCCCGGCTTAGCTTTATCTGATAACCAGTGATCTATTCAAAGCTTTTTTAAAAAACTTCCTCCAGAAAATTCAGCAATGATTGCCAAGAGCGCCGGTCCGCAACATCGTCGTATTGGGTTCCGCTCTCGGGTGACTGTGCTGCCGGGTTAGTAAATGCGTGCATAGCATGACCGTAGGCATGAATCTGCCAATCTGCTTCTGCTTCACTGAGTTCTGTGCCAAGTGCAACTACTAATTCGGGGGTCACCATCGGATCATCCCAACCATGCAGGGCAAGGACTTTGGCTTGAATCTTATTTCCCTGCGTGTGCTCTGGGGGATGGAATAAACCATGAAAGCTCACCACGCCGCTCAAGCTGGCCCCACTGCGGGCAAGATCCAATACGCACAAACCACCAAAGCAATACCCGATAGCCGCAATTCGTTCAGGATCCACGGCTGGCTGTCCCTGAATGGTCTGAAGCGCGAGCTCCATTCGACGCTGTAACATAACACGATCATCCAGAAGGGGCTGCATCAGCTTTTTATTCTCCTCTGGACTACTGCCACGCATGCCCTGTCCATAAATATCTAAACAAAAACCAGCATAACCCAGCTTTGCAAGTTCGCGTGCCTTACCCTTTTCAAATTCACCTAATCCACCCCAGGCGTGAGAAATGAGTACCCCGGGAACGGGCGTCTTAATCTCATCGTTCCAAGCTAAATAACCCTCAAAAGTCACATCTGATTGGTATGAAATCGTTGTAGTCTGGATGCTCATCTATTAATCCTCTAATCAATTCGGGTTGCCCCAGCGAACTACGGGAAGCGAACCCTAAAAATTACTTCATGAAGAACCCTACCTTAACAAACCTTCCAGCCGTCAGTAATGATAGTCACACCAGCTTTTTTAAAAGATCGCGCTATCTCATTAAAACCGAAACGTATAGTTAAGTTTAGCGGTTAAATCTGAGTCAAGGGAATGAAAACTACCATTCTCATCCAGGTCTTGCAGGTTCTGATTGAGCACTAGGTAAATTTCCCGGCCCGCTTGCGGGATCCAGTGTAGCCGACTGTTAATCCCCAGTACGTCCGAAGTGTTATCCCACTGCAGCAGATTTACCCATGAAAGAGTGGACGAAAAAACCACATCACTTCGTAGTCGAGTCAATCGGCTGGTAAATACGCCGTAGGGCAAAACAATGTCATTGTACTGGTATTGAATTTCCAGACCAAAATGCTCAGAAGGACGCCAGGTAATACTAGGTCGAATGGAAGTGCGCTTTCCATCATAGAAATCTCCACTCTCGTACGTAAGGCGTCCGGAGAGTTTACGTTGATTACCCGTATTCCCCTCGATGCGGCACTTGTCGAACTCATACAATCCTTTAGGAATTACCACATCTGGCTGGGAGTCTCGACCACGCAGTATGGTGAAGGGCCGAATCAATCCTTCCTTATCCGTGCTACAGGTGGCACTGATGCGATCGCCCGTAGGAGCGTAGAGGTTTAGGCGCAGATCGAGAGATTCACTTTCTATGCTGCCATCCACCAGTCGCTCGCCACGACTAAAAGAAAGGCCTCCCGTCAAGGACCTGTAGAACTTTCCGCGTGGTCTATGGGTGTAATTTAAATTAGCAGAATAGTCTCGAACCCCCACACGACTCACAAATCCCAGCGCTGGGTTAAAATTTTCCCCCAATTCAGCGTAACTAAAACTACCATCGAGTTTATCGAGACTATTTAGGTTAAAACCTAAACCAAAGGCAGTATCGTTGCCTTCTAACCCGGGTGTATCACTTTGCTGATACCAAACCTTACCCTCCGCCGTCCGGCTACTCGGAAGACGTGTGTTCAGATAGCGGAAATCGATGCCCAATAGCGTATTGTCGAGACCTGATTGTGGATCACCATCGGTAAGGATAAAGCCAACCCTAGACTCCTCTAGTACGTTCGCCACGCCACGTCCGACGAACAGGTTGACGGCGTCCGTGGTTTCAGATGCGTCCTGCTGAACATCGAGGAGACCCACATTCCAACGGCCTATGCGGCCGGTCAATTTAGCACCTACATCAATATCCACGGGCTCCCGAGATGCACTCAAGCCGATCTTGCGGGAAAAGAAAGGTCGTCCATTCTGACCCTGCTGACTGCCACCTCGACCAAAATTGTTACGGCCACCTCCAATACCTCCAAATTCGAAAATATCCGCGTCCTGAAGAAAGAAATCACGCTTCTCAGGAAAAAACAGGCTGTAACGTGTCAAGTTAACTTGGCGGTCATCTATCTCGGTGGCCGCAAAGTCAGTGTTCACGGTCATTACACCTGTGAGCGCCGGTGTAAACTTGTAGAAAACATCCACCGAGGGTTCCTTCTCGGTCGTAGTGCTGCCGCCCACATATTCCTTGGAATTGCGTACGCTGAGCGAGGTAAGAATATCGATTCCACGGCCTTGGTCGAGACCGTCGAACCCTACCGCTACGCCAGCAATACCTGGGTTTTGCGCGCGCGTTCTGGATACCCACCCGATTCGTTCATGGGTTCGTGCTATTTGCCGGGTAAAGTTGATACCCCAGGTATCGTTCTCGGGGTCAAAGGATAAAGTCCTAAACGGAATCGACATCTCTGCGATCCAGCCGTCCTTTTGGATACTTGTCCTGCCCTGCCATATGCCCACCCAGTCAAATTGCGTCTGGGTGGTGTTCTCATACAGGGCTTCCGCCCGTACACCGTTAGGGTTGAGCTGAAAAAGATAGCCGTTCCGCCGATTGTTGAAGGGATCCAGAATCACGCCGAAATAATCATCGCCCCATAAACCCGAGCCCTGTCTCAGAACTTGTGCGGTGATCTCATTAGGTTGACTCTGTGAAAGCTTCGCCGCAATGTACAAGTTGGTGCTGTCATAAAGAATGAAGACTTCGGTAAGCTCAGCCGCCTCATCGTACTCGTCAGGAGAGACCTCATAAAAATCCGTTACTTTCCCCGCTTTTTCCCAAACTTCTTCATCCAGCACTCCATCAATCACGGGTGCGACATCAGTTCGAACCACCCGCACGGATTTCAAAACACTGCTGTCTGTTGGCTGAGCAGAAACAAGTGAAGCCACCGCAAATAACACACAGAAACTTACAATATCGCGGTTCATCAAAAAATTTTTCATGAAACTGATGGGGAAAATTCTAATACTTACCTTGTCTAAATCTCTTATCCGATCGAATCCTTATTGATGTGGATAATCTCCGGCTCCATGTATCCCTTGAGGCCTACTATGGAATACTCACGACCCAGCCCTGATTCCTTAGCGCCACCAAAAGGAATGTCTGGTGACATTCCTAGATGCTGGTTTACCCGGGCAGTTCCTACCTGGAGGCGCGCGGCAATTTCTTCACCTTTTACCAGATCATTAGTCCAGACAGAGCCGGATAACCCGAACCGGGTGTCGTTAGCACGGCGGATGCCTTCCTCCAGATCACTGAACTTCAGAATCGGCAGTACAGGACCAAATTGCTCTTCTTTGACAACCCGGGCATCGTCATCGACATCGACTACCACAGTTGGATTGATATAATAACCCGCTCGATCAGGTACATCTCCCCCCGTTAGGATTTTTGCACCCGACTGTTTTATGTCTTCGATCAAGTCCACCAGCTTTTCAAACTGCATTTTATTATTGACCGGTCCATAGTCAGACGAGGGATCTAGGCCATCACCAAATTTTACTTTTTCAGCCTCTTTAACAATTGCATCGGCGAGCTCCTCGTAGAGGCTCTCGTGGACATATACCCGCTTTATAGCTGCACAAATCTGGCCACTGTTGACGAAGGCCGCGGCAAACAACTTGGGTGCCACCTTCTTGGGGTCCACGTCCTCCAAGACAATGGCTGCATCATTACCTCCCAGCTCCAGTGTGACTCGCTTAAGCCCGCTGGCAGCACTCGCCATTACCTTTTTTCCGGTTGTCACCGATCCAGTGAACGAAATCTTGTCGATATCCGGATGCTCGGTCATCCAAATTCCAAGCTCGTCTCCCCCTGCAAGAATGTTGAGTACGCCCGCTGGGAAAATCTCAGCCGCCAATTCACCTAACCTAAGTGTGCTAAGAGGTGTATAAGGCGAGGGTTTCAAGACCATGGTGTTACCAGTGTAAAGGGCCTGAGCGATCTTCCCAGATGCCAGAATGACCGGGACATTCCAAGGGGTGATCGCACCCACCACGCCAAGTGGCCTGTAACGTAGCTCAATGCACTGGCTTTCATCATCTGTTATCACCTCAGGGCATACTTCGATCCGCGTGATGCGGTCGTATTGAGCGGCAGCACGTTGAATTTCCGACTGTGATTGAACCAGAGGCTTGCCCTGCTCCCGTGTCAGCAACTCCGAAAGAGATTCCATGTTTTCTGCAATCGTGCTGCCAAACCTCCGGAGCATTTCAGCACGCTCACTATAGGAGCGATTAGCCCACCCGTTAAAGGCCGCCCTCGCAGCAATCACTGCTTTATCGAGCTGCTCCTTTGAGGCATCCGGGCATTTAGCAAACGCGCTTTCCGTCGATGGATTGATGACAGGAAAAGAAGACTCACTGCCTTCCAGTTTACCGTCGATCAGGTGGGTAAAATTTTCCTCAATCTCCAAAGACTCTTCTGAGCGTATTGCCATTACATCACCTCCCCTGATTAATTCTCTGGGCCATCTTCCAGCATTCCTGTGCCATACAAGATTTGCTTTGCACGAGCGACATTCACAGCCCGTTGAGACAAGCCAAAAGCTGCCGTTCTAATCCACTACACTACTGCCAATAAAAATGTCTACACCTCATAAGAGTTCCTGCAGCATCAATGCATTGCCATCTAGATCATTGAACGTTAAAAGTTTCGCCTGGTTTGCAACCACTTCTATATCGCTCGTTGCCACGTGCGAAGAAGCCAGAGCTGCTTGTGCAGCCCTCAAATCTTTTACCCTGAAAATAGGTGTCGTATCTCCCGAGCTAACCTCCCGTACCTGCGCAAGACCAACCCGCACCGAACGATTCTCAGTGGATAGCTCGCACCAAAGAGGGTCCTTCAGCTTAAGGATTACCTGAAAACCCAGCACTTCCTGGTACCAGGTGATAGATTTTTCTAGATCGCAAACTGGTAACGAAACCACTAGGTCGCCTTGTAACCCCAGATTCGCCATCTATTTAGACTCCTCCAGCATAGTCTCATAATTTTTACCCATAACCTCTGTAATGGCCTCCCCGCTTTTTAAGGCAAGAATCATGAGACGCTCCCTGTCCGCGATTCGCTCCGCACATACCAAAACTTCTTCTACGCGATCCCTAGGCACAAAAGCCACGGCACTACCATCAGCAATGACATAGTCGCCTGGCTTAACTTCAACATCACCAACCTGGATAATGCAGTTAAAATCCTGCTCATAAACACGGCCACGTGCAGTGGTAGCTGTTACTGAGCGCGCATACACTGGAAAACCCAACTCCCGTGCCTCATCTATATCCCTGGCGGGCCCTTCAACAATAACCCCGCTCACTTCTTTCAATTGCGCGCCAACACACAACACCCCGCCCCAGCCAGCACAGTCAATACCCGTGGACTGCTGAACTACAATCACATCACCTGCCTGACAGGCCAATATAGCGGCTGTACCTAGGTGGCGCTTGTGCTCGCTCGGGGGAGTAGTACCAAGCTTCACAGTCACGGCAGCACCCGCAATTTTCCTTTGCGCAGATAGCGGTTTTAGTCCGGCCACCGATGCAGGGAGCCCCAAAGCGTCCAAAGCATCGGAAACTGCACAGACATCCAAGGCCCTAAGACGCGTACAAAAAGCAGAACTCTCAGTCATACTTGATCCTATGTCCTGTAAAGAGGCGGCTGGTTGTGATCATCCAGTCATTCAAGTCCGATCTCCGAACAAACGCGCCCCAATCAACCAATGACCCCTTTCGATTCAGGATTAATACACAGACATTATATAAGGTAGCGAGAATGACCGTGACGAAAACCACCCTCTCGATATTTTAACCTGTTTGGGTCGCTACTGAACGGGTCTAAAAATTCAAGAGTTCTTGTGTTTATCCGGAGGAACAGAGAAACTAATCAGCTATGAATTCCAAAATGAAAACGTTGTTGGGCGGGGCGTTAACCAGCCTATTCCTGAGCACCATCAGTGTTCATGCACATCATTCCGTGGTTGCCGAGTTCGGTACCACTGAAATGTTTGAGATTGGTGGTGTAGTGGAGAAACTTTTCTGGACCGACCCCCACATACGGGTCCGTATCCGAGTCACTGATGGTCCAATTCCTGAGGGGGAGACCTGGGATGCAGTAAGCCATGCCCCGGGTTTATTAGCGAGAACCTATGGCCTTTATCCGGGTGAGATCGAAGTTGGAGACCGTCTGGTTATGTTTGGCCGACCAAGTGCCTTCAATGTCAATCGGTTTTCCATGCGAAACGTGTCCATCAATGGAGGCCCGACGCGCCAGTTGCTACGCTCCAGAGAACAACGTACAACTGAAGTTGCACCACCCCCCGGACCTCAAAGCCAATAACCGTCCTTTAGTGCTGCGAAAAGTCGGTTCGCTAAAAAGTTGTACGCAAAAGGAAACATAACGATGATGGGTGCCGTTTGGGCAGGCTGTGTTGTGTTCATATTAGCCATCCCAGCCTCAGCCCATCACGGGCCTGTCGGTAGCCCGAGCCTCTACGATGTTGAGGACCTTGTAGTACTTGAAGGCGAGCTTACGGAGGTGTTCTGGCGAAGCCCCCATGTGCGATTCAGGCTGAAGGCACTAAATAATGCTGGGGAGGAAACTTTCTGGGAATTGGAAACGGGCGTTCCAAGCCAGCTTGAGAGCGGGGGTATCACCGCCGACCTATTCCCTGTGGGGGGCCACGTAAAGGCAGCTGGATTCGTTTCACTCCGCAACCCCCGCTCCCTAGGCCTGCGAAATATGCTCTTGTCCAACGGGCAAGAGTTTGCGGGAACGCGTAGCAAGCTTCTTTGGTCCACTGAACGGGTTAAGCGGGTCCAGCGACAACTTGAGTCCGCGAAGGTGAAGGTGGCAGAAGAAGCCGCCGATCACATCTTTCGTGTGTGGGGCGCCACTATGCGTCCGAGTGAATGGGCCGCCGCGCATAGTTACGATCACCTGCTTACGGCGAAAGCGCGCCAGTCGAAGGAAAATTATGATCCGGTCTCCCACCCCATTCTCGATTGTAAACCAAGAGGCATGCCGGAACGCATGTTCGCCGGTTCCATTGAGTTTATAGAGAACAACAAGGAAACCATTACGATGCGCTCTGTCTGGTGGGGTGGAGACCGCATCATCCATTTAGCTGCCAAAGAGCCGCCCGCTGGGACGCCCTCAACCCATATCGGCTACTCGACAGGACGTTGGGATGATGGTGCGCTCATCGTTAAAACCACCCACGTGGATTGGCCCTATTTTGACCGAGCCGGCACCCCACAATCGGATGAGGTGGAATTTGTGGAACGCTTTGCTATGACCACCGATGAGAGCCGCTTGAATTACACGCTAACCGCTAGCGATCCCATCATGTTTACTAGCCCTATCGTTGTAACCAACGTGTTTGACTGGCGGCCTGGCAGTGAGTTTGAGGCCGGTGACTGCGTCCTGTGGGATGACGCAACCCAATGAGCATTGCGCCGACGAAGACGGCGATCGGAATGAAACTTGCAAACGCCTCTTTTTTGCTGATCAGCTGTCTCATCGCGTGCCAAGCCTGGGCGCATCATGGACCCGTCGGCAGCGCAGTTCTCTATGATAGAAGCCGTCTCGTTGTGCTCGAAGGCGAGCTGACCGAAATATTTTGGCGCAATCCCCATGTCCGATTCAGGATAGAAGTTCCCAGCGACACAGACGATGAGATTATCTGGGAGCTGGAGTTTGCGGGTACGCCTGCCGGTCTTCCGAGTAGGGGTTTAAGGCCCGGTCTTGCCCAGGTGGGCGATCAGGTTAAAGTGGCTGGATGGGTATCGAAACGACATCCCTCTAGCCTCGGTGTCAGCAATATTCTACTGGCGAACGGGCAAGAGTACGCACAAAGTAGTGCCAAGCTAATGTGGTCTAGCGAGCAGGCACAGGGAGCTCAACAGAGACCCGCTGACCAGGCTCCGACGGTAACCTCCGAGCAGGCTGCTGAGGGTATCTTTCGTGTGTGGGGCATGGGAATGCGTCCGAGCGAATGGATGGCGACCCACAACTACGATCACTTACTCACGGCTGCGGGACGCGAAACCAAGGCCGGCTTTGATCCCGTGAGCCACCCTATCCTGGATTGTGTTCCTAGGGGCATGCCCGAACGCATGTTGCCGAGCAGCATGGAATTCGTTGACAAGGGCAAGCGAATCATTATGCGGCACTTCTGGTGGGGTGGAGACCGCATCATCCATCTGGATAGTGATGAAGCAGCGACTGGTACGCCACACAGCCACCTCGGCTATTCGGTGGGATACTGGGAGAATGAAAATACGCTCGTGGTTAGGACGGCGCACGTGAACTATCCTTATTTCGAACGCAATGGTACGCCGCAGACCGATCAGGTGGAGTTCCTTGAGCGATTTACGCTGAGTGCAAACGAAACTCGCCTTGGCTATGAACTCACAGCCACCGACCCTGTGATGTACGCCGAGCCCATCGTCGTCCACGCTGAGTTTACCTGGATGCCGGGCGCGGTGATTGAAACTAGTAATTGCGAGCTGTGGAACCGCTTGGGAAATTGAGGAGGTATAAGTAATGAACAAGAAACTTTCGACTTCAGTAACTGTTCTGCTGATGATCATTTTCTTCGGTGCGGTAGTCCCTGCGTCTGCACAGAGAGGGGGCATGGGGGGCAGTGCAATGGGATCCGGAGCAACGATCACGGGTCTTTGGGAACGGTCCCGGGGCTATAGCGTGGGAGTGGAACTGACCCCGTACGGCGAAAACCTCATCAACGGCCTGACCATCATGGACGACCCGGAGGTGTTCTGCGAGGGCTACAACGTACCGCGCACCTCTTTCGCATCGAATACCGCAGTAAAACTCGTGGAACACCCTGACCGGTTTGAGATCTATTACGAGCACAATGCGGCCGAGCGCGTGGTGCATCTTGACGGGGAGACAGCAGCAGATGCAACGCGAATGCTAGGTACCTCCGTCGGCCGACGGGAAGGTAACACGATCATTATTGAAACGAATGGGTTTCCCGACGGGCTTTCTCACGGCCAAGGACTCGTGACAACAGACGAGTTCCAATTTCTCGAGCGCTACACACTGCGGGAAAGTGGCAATACGCTGGAGGTGCTGCTCATGGCAATAGACCCAAAAGTCCTGAAATGGCCACGCATCTCCCACGCCTTCTGGACCCGGCTGCCCGAAGACACATTCTTCTACCCGTCCGAGTGTGAATACGACTTGGAAGAGCACGTACCCTACTATGACCCAGCCATACTAGAGAGTTCCTATATAGACCCAGCAGACTAAGATGAATGGTTCCATCTATTCTAAAGCTAGGTTTTCTTTAGGGGCGAAGTAATGCAGGCCTGTAACTGGGGGCAATCGGCACAAAATACTGCGGTGATGGCCACCATCGCAATGCTAACGGCTTGCTTAGGCGAGCCGGCTGGGCCCGACAAAATGTTCAACAGCGCCAGCCAAGCTGGCGATGAACGACCAAATATCCTGCTCATCATGGCCGACGATCTGGGCTACACGGACATTGGCGCCTTCGGTAGTGAAATACGGACACCAAATATTGATTCACTGGCACGCTCCGGTGTCACGATGACTAATTTCTACGCGGCGCCTACTTGCTCTCCCGCACGAGCCATGCTGCTAACGGGTATGGACAACCACTTTACCGGATTCGGCACAATGGCAGAGCACTTGGCTGTCAACCAGCGTGGTCAGCCAGGGTATGAAGGGTATCTAAGCAAGGACACGGTAACCATAGCTACCCTGCTGCGCGATGCCGGCTATCACACCTACATGGCCGGGAAATGGCACATTGGCGCGGGACAGGGTATGCGGCCCCACGAGCGAGGATTCGAGCACTCCTTTGCACTGATGCAGGGGGGCGCGAGCCATTTCTCGGATAAAAAGCGTATGTTAAACATTTATCCAAGGACTATTTATCTACATGAAGGCGAGGAAGTCAGCTCTTTACCAGATGACTTCTATTCCTCTGCTTTCTTTGCGGACAAGATCATCCAGAACATAGAGGAGCACCGGGTAGATGGTGCTCCTTTCTTCGCTTGGCTCAGTTTTTCGGCACCACATTGGCCACTACAAGTACCAGATGACTACTTAGACCTATACGCTGGCGTCTATAACGAGGGCTACGATGTTTACCGGCAGCGTCGTCTTAAAGCAGCGCAAAGTGCAGGGCTGGTTCCAGCCGATATTGGTGAATTTCCGCGATTGCCCCGCGTAACCCCCTGGGAAGATCTGACCATTGAAGAGAGGCGATACTCGGCCCGTGTTATGGAAATCTACTCGGCCATGATCGAGCGACTGGACTACCATGTGGGTCGAGTAATCAATTATTTAAAAGAAACGTCCCAATATGATGACACCATGATCGTCGTGCTATCGGATAATGGTGCCGAGGGCAACGATCGCATGCAGTTGCTAGACAACGCGACCTGGGTGCCTGCGAATTTTGACCTAAGCTACGAAAATTTAGGCAAAGTGAATTCCTATAGCTTTCCTGGTCCCGGCTGGGGCCAAGTAAGCTCGGCTCCACTGCGTCTGTTCAAGGCGTACCTCACAGAAGGAGGCCTCCGAGTCCCGATGATCCTGGTCTACGACAAAATCAAGGCGAACGCAGGCTACAACACACAGCTAGCTAGGATTCAGGACCTTGCTCCAACCTTCCTTGAGTTAGCGGAAACTGACCAGCCAGGCCCAATCTACGAGGGACGCCCGGTGCGGACCATGACGGGCCGGTCTTTGCTGCCAATGCTCACAGATCAAAAAGAAAAAACCTATGGCTCAGGAGAAGCGCTCGGCTGGGAGCTTTTTGGGCACCGGGCAATAAGAAAGGGGGATTGGAAATTGCTATGGGCAGATGGCAAAAACGGCTCAAATACATGGCAACTTTACAATATTATGGAAGACCCACGTGAGATAGAGGATATGGCAACCTCACAGCCTGAGAGACTGCAAAACATGATCGCACTTTGGGAAGAGTACTCCAAAAACAATAATGTGATTCTGCCCATCGGCGACATCGGTAACCCAAATTGATCTGAATTGGAAATAATCCCCATTAACAAACAAGCACATTCATCTACTTCTAGTTCGTAAGAAACGCATTGAGATGATAGACTTGCCGAGGATGTAGCTGTGGAAACCTTAGGGGTTGAGGGGACATTACATATGGAAATTCTTAGTAGCAAGAGACGCAACTTTATGCGCAATGCTGGACTGGCAGCTGCGGCGGCATTTACGCCGGGCATGACCTTTTCCCAGAAAGCAGATGCCGTCGAGGAAGAACTCGAGAAGCGCCTGCAACTAGCCCAAGCTGCCGGTGGTATGGGAGCAACGGCCCAGAGTGCTGAAATGCTGGCTCCCCCGGCTATGCCTGCTAAGCCCACGATTGAGGACTTTCTGAGACTTCGTTTCTATTACGCGCCCGGTGGGGGCATCAAACAAAATAGCCACATGCTCCAGAGTGGCAATCTGGCCCTCGAAGCCGGTTACCCGGAAAATGTGGTGGTGGCCTGTGCCTTGCATGACAGCGGAATGTACATACGACGGTCAGACCATGGGCATTGGGGCTCTGAGCTCCTTGAAGGTTATGTGGACGAGGAAATCGTCTGGGCTATCAAATATCACCAGTCACTTCGTTTTTTCGCGGACCCGGACTATAACTACACCTATCCAGATATGTATGTGAGGATGTTCGGAGAGGACTATGTGCCGGAGGAATATCAGCGCCAACACCACGACTATGCCAAAAAACACAAGTGGTACCCCACAGCGCGCTTTATCACGGTGAACGATCTGTATGCTTGGGACGATGATGCCCAAATTGACTTTGAGCCTATCATCGAGTTGATACTGCGGAACTTCAAGACTCCCAAAGAAGGACTGGGCTTTGATAACAGCCACAACGCCCACTTCTGGCGTTCTCTTATCTGGCCCAACCGAAGAGTCTAATAGAGAGCAAAAAGGCTGGCTCCATCAATGGGGGCTACGCGGTATTCTGAAAAAGCTCGGCAAACCATAACCGAAGCGGCTGGGTGGTTGTCGAGGCTATTTTTTGAAAAATCCGGAACCAAAAACCTCGTGAAGAAATAATGGGGACCGAACAAAGTGGCCTATGATCTAATCGGCAAAAATTTTGAGCCCCCTGATCTTAGGGGGAAAGTGACGGGGAAAGCGAAATACGCCGAAGACTTCCGTGCTGAGGGGATGGTATTCGTGCGGCTCCTCACAAGTCCTCTGCCCCACGGCAGAATCAATGCCATCGATACCTCAACGGCCCTAAAAATGGAGGGGGTCATTGGGATCCTGACCGCTGACGATGAAGGTGTGGGCACGGTTCTCACAAATGAACCAAAGTTCGTGGGCGATCCGGTGCTCGCCATTGCGGCCATAGATGAACAGACAGCACAAGATGCAATCGAGCAAATCCATCTAGACATTGAACCGTTGGAGTTTGCGCTGGATCCTCTCACAAGCCTCTATCCGGGAGGGCCTAACGCAGGCCCGGAAAGTACCAATATCGGCGGGGGCCGTCGCGGCAGGGGTGGTGGTGGCAGTCCCCGTGAACTCAAATGGAACGCCCGGGATTTTTCCGAGTCAGAAGAAGACCAGTTACCAATAGGAGAACCTACCCAGGAATGGTCCTTTGGAGATATTAATGCTGGTCTAGCTCAGGCAAAGCTAGTCCTGGATGAAACTTTTGTAACCCAGGGCAACTCCCACCACTCGATGGAACCCCGCACAACCATGGCATACTGGCAAAACGGTAAGTGCCATGTACACACGGGGTGCCAAAGTCATACCGCAGCTCTGAGTGGTATCGCCCGACAGATCGGTGTTGGTGTGGCGGACATTGTCTTCATTAACGAGTATTGCGGTGGTGGCTTCGGCTCCAAATCCGGTGGATCTGCCACCGTGGGTATTGCCGCCTTGATGTCTAAAAAAATCGGTCGACCCGTCATGCTCCGAATCAGTCGTCACGAAGAATATTTCATAGGTTCGGCTCGCGGCGGTTTTCAGGGTCGCGTCAAGATGGGCTTCCGAGACGACGGCCGAGTCACAGCTGTGGACCTTTATATCGTGCAGGATGCTGGGTCCTCGGGGGGCTTTCCTGATGCAAACTCAGCCGCCAGTGCAATTTCCATAATCTACCAGCCACTAGCCATGCGATACCGCGGCATCTCTGTATTGACTAATACGACGCCACGAGGTGCTCAGCGGGGGCCCGGGCAAAATCAGATCGCGGCAGCCGTGGAACCCATCATTGATAAAGCTGCCAGGGAACTTGGACTAGACCGGCTTGCCATACGCAAAATCAATGCTCCTGACTCTGGGGCCAAAATTGGGGCCCAACAAGGACCGGTCACCAGTGCCTACATGGCCGACGCACTGGACAAGGGTGCCCAACAGTTCAACTGGAATACCCGTATTCGACAAAGCGGTGAACGCCAAGGATCCAAAGTCCTCGGGTTTGGTATCGGCCAAGCCTACCACTCAGCTGGAAACAGCGGCTACGATGGTCTGATAGTACTCGACCCCGATGGTAAGCTGCATTTGCACAGTGGCGTCGGCAATCTGGGTACTTACTCCTATGTCACCACAACCCGGGCCGCAGCTGAAGTCTTAAAGTATGATTGGAAGAACTGCCTAGTCCATCATGGTATCAGCACGAAACACCTGCCGAGCGCATCCTCGCAAAACGGTAGCAACACCTCCTACACCATGACCCGGGCCAACTATGTAGCGGCCATGGATGCGCTCATAAAACTCAAACAAATTGCCGCTATGGACCTAGGTGGCTCACCGGAGGACTACGAAATTGGTGAACACAAGGTGTATGCAAGTGATGAGCCGGAACGCTATCTTACCTACGCCCAAGCTGCCCAACGAGCCATCGACTTGGGTGGGACATACTCGGGTGTCGACGCACCTGAAGATATAAATGATATTACGAAGACTGCTCTTGCAGGCGTTGCCGGAACCGGACTGGTGGGCGTTGCCAAGGATAATCTACCCAAGGAAGGCAACGTGCCCGCACTGTCCTGCGGATTTGCAGCCGTGGAGGTAGATCTAGAGACTGGCAAAACAAAGATTCTAGACTATGTGGGCATAGCCGACTGCGGCACAGTTCTCCACCCTCATGGGCTCGCCCAGCAGATCAACGGCGGCGGCGTGTGGGGAGTGGGGTTCGCGCTCTTTGAGCGACAAATCTACGATGCCCAGAATGGCCTGCCTAACAATACAAGCTTCTACCAAAGCAAACCCGCAACCTTTCTGGATGTCCCATCAGCAATGGAATGGAACGCTGTAAACAAAGCTGACCCCCAAAACCCGGTCGGGGCCCGGGGCATTGGAGAACCTCCTATGGGCGCAGCAGCAGCGGCTGTGCTCTCAGCAATCTCCGATGCGCTCGCCGGACACCTGTTCAATCGATCCCCGGTCGTGCCGGATATGATCGTGAACCATGTAGCTGGCCAAGCACAGTCAAATAAACCACTTGAAATCCATACAGCTTGAGGCAGCGTGGCGTAATGCCTACCGGACGCCGTGACTTTTTAAAATTCTCCGCCAGTGCTTTAGCCAGTTACTTCACGCTTCCCGCCACCCAGAAAACATTCGCAGCCTCAGTGGATCCCCTGGATTCCGCCCGGGAAGCCTTTCCCCAAGGAGTAGCCTCAGCGGATCCTCAACCTGACGCTGTCTTACTGTGGACTCGGTTGGAACCACTCCCTGACGAACAAAGAACCCAGGTGGTGTTGCAGGTAAGTCTGACAAATCGATTTGAGGAACTGCTGCTTGAACAAACCCTGGTCACGACAACAGAGAGCGATTTCACCATTCGTGCCATGGTCCATGAGCTGGAACCAGACACCACGTACTACTATCGGTTTATTGCTTCGGATGGCGCGGCCAGCCGG